>JACCDK010613293.1_pt1 | contig 33848 bp, 28 predicted proteins | sample 7445871 | NCBI WGS metagenome assembly JACCDK01 (sample SAMN15323436, study PRJNA562643) | freshwater metagenome | isolation source: river surface water | place: USA:Blue River Watershed | collected 2017-08-15 | reverse complement strand
GTAATCCAAAATCTTCGTCCGAAACACATAATCGTATTTCACCTGAATCAAGGCCAAACGCGCCTTATCCAAATTCGTCTTCTGCAAATTATAACTCACAAAATCTATCGTGCCCGCATTGAAGCGACTCTCTGAGGCGCGAAAACTTTCCTCCAAAGCCGAAACCTGCTGTGCAGATGCCTCATATTTATTCGCCGCATTCAACATATTCACATAAGCCTGCTCAATGTTTTGACGCAAAGTCAAACGCGCACGATCCGCCTCAATCTCCGCATTCTGCTTCTGCAAGCCCGCCTGCGTAATCCGTGTGCGATTCGCATAACGCGCAAAAATCGGAATGTTTAAATTCAACGAAACCACCTTGTTTTGCGTATTATTCAATTGATCAAAATAGCCCACCGTAGCGCCCTCTCCATACTTTGGCTGTACCGTCGAAACCGGATAAGATGTCCCTGCTATAGAAACCGTTCCCAAATTCACCGTTTGAGTTCCCAATAATTCGATGGAGCGCAAAGCATTCGATTGGTTCGCCGACCAGCTTCCGTTTAATGACAAAGTGGGCAAACGAAAGGCCTTCGCCACATCCACACTTTTCGCCGCTCCCTGTACACGGAAATCGGCAGCACGCACCAAAGGTTGAATTTCGAGCGCTTTGGCATAAATCTCATTCACCGTTAAATCATACGCTTTCGTTGATGGAACAGGCACCTGAATTCTTTGTAATTCAAATGCCTTGATATTCGAATCGTTTAACAATTGATGCAAGGTCAACTTGTTAATATCTAACGTACTCTGGAATGAAACGACATTGGATTCTTCATTTGCCAACTGCGCTTTTAAATCCAAAACATTGGACACCGGTAAGTTACCCGCTGTCACCAACTTCTGCGTCCGATCAATTTGCAATTTGGTGATTTCAGTCTGCGCTTTAGAAATGGCTAATTGATCCTCCGCATTCAAAATAGATAGATAAGAAAGCACAACCTGCAAAGCGATATTCTCCCGCATCGACAACAAATCCTGTTGCGTCGCCTTCAAAGCAAACTCGTTCTGCAAAATATTGTTCCGCAATTGCCCTCCATTAAAAAGGGTCACATTGGCATTTAAGCCCACATTATTAAAGTTGATGTTACGCGAATCAAATCCATTGGTAAACGGATTCAGCGATCGGCCAAAACTCGCGGCCTGATTGATGTTTCCCCCCAAAGATGGCAATTGATTATATTTCGCTTGTTGGTACGTCAACTCCGCATTCTTTAAGCTTACCTCAAAGGATTTAACCGACAGGTTGTGTTGAAGCGCAATGTCAACCGCTTGAGTTAAGCTTAAATGTTGCACCTGCGCGTTCCCCTGAATAGCCGTCTGGGCAAGGGCGCCCCAAGACATTCCGGTCAACAAGGCGAGTGATAAATATTTTTTGATGGACATGTGCGTCGATAGAATTAGTTCACAATAATACACAAATGACTGTTTGGCCAAATGAATTTTTGGATAAACGGCAAGAGTCGCTGATAAAATCCGCGTTTACTGCACAACAGGAAAGCGGCGTTTGGACTCTGCTCTTGAAAAGGCATTAAAATGCCACCACTCAAATTCAATGTGCATAAACCCGCCCGAATGCATGGCTTCCCGTAAAATCAAGCGGTTTTGGTAGGCTGTTTGGCTTAATTTACCTGCGGCTAAAAGGGCTTTTTCCTTCGAAGGATAGGCCATTTCACCAAAAAAATCATACTTCGTACCCATATCTAAAGCTTTTCCCTGGGCATCTGCAACTGTTAAATCCAAGGCTGATCCATAATTATGTATGGAGTGCTGTTTCGGATCTGCCACATATTTTTGACGCTCAGCCGGAGGATATTGAGTTAATGTATTCCACAAAATCCACTGAATGGATAAAGGTCGGGCTGCGTCATAAATCAAAAGATGATAGCCTGGGTGTTTCTTTTCCAGGGCCGCCTGTGCCCTCTTCAACATAGCCAAAACAGGCTTTTGCACATAAGCATGTTGGAGACAACCATAGACATCCTTGCCCATGAAATTATCAGCCGTCGCATATTTCAATTCTACCAAGACGCCCGGGGCGTTCGCGGTGACTTCGATAAGCCCCTGCTTTCGCATCGCAAGCTCAAAAGAACAATTCGTTTCTTGAGCCCAAGTGGACAAGGAGCAGAGGACTAAGACGAGCAATCGCATAATAATCGGAGATTTTCCCTAAATTTAACCAAATTTCCTCGACCCTATGGCATTAAATTGGATTTGGTTTTTATTTTTCGGCGTGGCTTTTGTCGTTGCCATTATTCAATACCTCTTCTTCGGAAATGCCGAAATATTTAAAATCTTGGTGGACGGAATGTTTGATTCCGCCGAAATCGCCGTCATGAAAATTGCCCTGCCACTTGCCGGTGTCATGACTTTTTTCATGGGTATCCTACAAGTAGGGGAGAAGGCGGGTGCTATACAGTTTTTGGCCAAACGAATCGGGCCCTTTTTTTCCCGGCTATTTCCAGAAATCCCCAAAGATCATCCCGTTCATGGACAGATGATCATGAACTTTTCCGCGAATTTACTGGGCTTGGATAATGCCGCGACTCCCTTTGGTTTAAAAGCAATGCAGAGTTTACAAGAGGTAAATCCCGACAAAGAAACTGCATCGAATTCCCAAATCATGTTTCTTGTCCTACATTCAGCAGGACCCGTCTTGATTCCCTTGAGCATCATGGCCCAACGGGCCATTTACGGAGCGCAAGATGCCTCCGACATCTTCATTCCTTGCCTCATGGCAACTTATGCCACAACGATTACCGGTTTAATCTTTGTCGCCATCAAACAAAAAATCAACTTGCTGGAGCCCTCGCTCTTCGCCTGGCTAGCTAGTCTGACAGCCTTCTTGGGCGGCGTCTTATGGTATTTTAGTTCCTTACCCAAAGAGGCCATCGAAATGCAATCCAAGCTTATCTCAAACGGCATTCTATTTCTTTTAATCTTCTCGTTTATCGCCGCAGCGATGCGCAAGAAAATCGACATTTTTGGAACCTTTGTCGAAGGCGCCAAGGGTGGTTTCGAAACATCGGTGAAGATTATTCCCTACCTCGTGGGCATGCTCGTCGCCATTTCTTGTTTGCGCAATTCGGGCGTTTTGGGATATATCGTGGATGGCATAAAATATCTAGTGGATTTATCGGGAATCGATAATCGCTGGGTAGATGCTATGCCGACGGCTTTATTACACCCCGTGAGCGGAAGCGGTTCACGAGCCATGATGATTGATACGATGAAGACCTTCGGCTCAGATTCTTTTGTGGGTCGCTTGTCCTGTGTTTTCCAAGGATCGGCAGAAACAGTATTATATGTGGTCGCCTTATACTTTGGTTCGGTACAAGTTCGCAACATACGATATACCTTATGGGCAGGATTATTCGCTGATTTTATCGGTATCGTCACCGCCATTTGGGTGAGCTATTTGTTTTTTGGCTAGTTCAGTGGCAAAAGAATAGAAACATTTCCACCAATAACATCTGGCTTCCAAAGACCTTTGTCGGCTCCCACCGACGCTTTTAAGTGCGCATCGTATCCCATTAATTGAACGGGGCGTTGCCATTGAACACCCACGGATAGCTGCTTCATTGCTTTTTGATATTCGGAACCATAAGAACCAAAGGCATTGGATAAACTAGCGCGTAGTGAAATTTCATTTTCGCCAATCTTTCCAAAAGCAGCAACATAGAAGGCTTCCACTCGGCTATTATCAAAATATATTTCACTCCCCGGCGACAAATCCGTCTCCGAATCAAGCGTCACCAAAGGCGTTCCAATTCCATTGCCTAGGTAGGTCCATCCATTTCGATAAACGCCATTATTGAAGTAATTGTCTTGCCCCCGCAGTGCACCAACATTGGTTGCCCCACCCGAACCCCCTTGCGAGGTCGCATTAAAATATTCAACGACTAATTTTAGGAGCCCTTGATCTGCTTTTCTCGTGAAAGCGATTCCATGCAAACCGTCGGTGATATTATTTCCATAATACAATGATCCATCTTCATAGATACTTTGGCGATAAAAGAATAGCTTGGCCTTTTTCCAATCCACCTCCATCCCCACATCCACAGACCCCAAGTGGTTACCAAGCCGATTCCATCCATCATTAATGCCATACTTTGCGGTGTCCCCCCCAACGACATTCATACTTTGGCCCGTAATCATGTAGAGATACTCCTTGGGCCCGGTAGCAATCTTTCCATTCTTTGCTGAAAAATTCCCTGGATCAGCATATTTAAGGATGCCGCCCCATTGAACCTGGTGATTAAAGCCCCCGTAGAATTTAAAGAGCGAATTTGGCTTACCTAAACGGCCATAAAATGACTTTTGATGTAAATAAAAATTAGCCACATCTGTTCGTTGATTTTCAAACCAACCATGCGCATAATTCCCTTTAAAGCCCACAATGCCTTGAACAAATTTCGGCGCCCAATAATCATTGACTACAAGATTCAGCATGGGCATGGGCAAGGCATTCCCCGACCAAATAAATGAACCAGAACTGAGCGTTGAATCTGTCAGTCCTTGTATTTGTCTTTTGCGGCCAGCTTGTAATTCGAAAATGCCAAATCTTCCCTTGAGGTACGCCTCTTGAAGCAATACATTGGCTTTCGTATCCGTTAAATTAACCAATGCCCGCACGCCATAACCCCAACTCGTCCGTTTATTTACTTGCACAAAATCACTCCACGAGACCGCTGCTGTACCATAGTTTTCCTTAGTGGGTACCGCACCATACTGATTAGCACGCAACCAAAAAGGCGTGTAAGTACCCGTGCTCAAACCCATGCCTAGCTCCAAGCTTGGAACCGCTTTTTGCTGGGCAAAAGCATTGAATGTCAACAATAAAAACAGAATAATCGCGCGAAAACGCATGTAAATGAGTTTAGGTATGCAAAATACAAAAAAGGGGCAAAATTTTACTACGTAGAGACGCGATACTTCGCGTCTAATCAACACCTTATTGTAGAGACGCGATACTTCGCGTCTAATTATATAAAACCAACAGACGCGAAGTATCGCGTCTCTACAGAACCCTCGCCACCAACTCAAATCCCAAAGAATCGATTCGCAAACGAACCTCATGGCGATTTTTAACCCCAACGATCTCTGCCTTTTGGCCTTTTAAAGCCCCCGCATCAATCGTTACAAAATCGCCCACTTGTAAAGTATTTCCATAAACCTCTACAGCGGCATGTTCGGATAAAAACTGTTGGATTGCGAGAATTTCATCGTCCTGAATAACAGCCGGCTTATTGAGCCAATACACGAAATTAACCACCCCCAATGTCCGACGGACAATTGGGCCCTCTTTCTCTAAATCAATATTGACAAACAAATAGGAGCGAAAAAGGGGTTCTTCGGTCACTTTTTTTCGATCCGACCACTGTTTTTCGCGCTTATTAAGGGGGCAATAAGCTTGGATTCCAGCTTCTTGTAAGCGCAGGGCGACTTTCTTCTCCGTGCGCGATTTTGTGTACACCGCATACCAAGCCATGTTACAATCGTGCGTCTACCATGGATTTGTCCAATACCGATTTGATATCAAATATCACTCCGTCTTTCGCCTTCAACTGGCCATAGTCAAGATCTAAAAAAGCTTGATGAGAGACCGTCAACACAATCGCATCGTAAGACTTACCTAAAGTTGAAACGAGGTTGATCCCATGCTCATGCGCGACTTCGCTGGCATTTGCCCAAGGATCATATACATCCACATCCATACCAAAATCCACGAGCTCCTTGTAGATATCTACCACGCGCGAGTTTCGAATATCAGGGCAATTTTCTTTAAACGTTATGCCCAACATCAACGTTTGGGCGCCGCCTATTTTCTTGCCTTTTTGAATCAATAATTTCACAAGCTTATTCGCCACAAAAATTCCCATGTTATCGTTCACCCGACGGCCCGATAAAATGACCTGGGGATAATAACCTAAGCTTTCCGATTTATGCAATAAATAATAGGGGTCTACACCAATGCAGTGTCCACCCACCAAACCTGGCTTAAAATTCAAGAAATTCCATTTCGTTCCTGCTGCCTCTAAAACCTCTGTCGTATCGATACCCATGCGATCAAAAATGAGAGCAAGTTCGTTGACAAAAGAAATATTTACGTCGCGCTGGGCATTCTCTATCGCCTTACTAGCTTCGGCCACTTTTAATGACGAAGCCTTGTGCGTTCCTGCCACAATAATTGAGCGATACAACTGATCCACCCATTCCGCAATCTCCGGGGTTGAACCCGAAGTGACCTTCTTTATTTTGGTCAAGGTATTTACCTTATCGCCTGGGTTGATGCGTTCTGGCGAATAACCACAATAAAAATCTTGATTGAAAATCAAACCCGAATGCTTTTCCAAGACAGGGACACAATCTTCCTCTGTACAACCCGGATAAACCGTAGATTCATAAATGACCACATCCCCCTTTTTTAGTACCCTTCCAATCATCTCGGATGCCTTTAATAGGGGGCTCAAATCAGGTTTCTTAAAATGGTCTATCGGAGTAGGAACTGTTACAATAAACGTATTGCAGGTCGACAAATCCGCAACTTGCGAAGAAAAGCGCAACTGGAGCGATTCGGCTAATTGACGCGCGCTTACTTCCTGTGTTCGATCAACTCCCGACTGTAATTCTGCAATCCGGTTCTGGTCAATATCAAATCCTAAGGTTGGATATAATTTACCAAACTCCACAGCCAGGGGAAACCCCACATAGCCCAATCCAATAATGGCTATCGATGGATTCATATTAGTTGGCAAATAATTGTACGTCGGCCGCCATCATATCTTTCACCAGGGCTGGTAAATCATATTTCAATTTCCAACCCAATTTTTCTTTCGCTTTGGTTGGGTCTCCAATTAACAACTCTACCTCCGTTGGACGGAAATAACGCGGATCTACCGCGACCACTTCCTTGCCCAGTTCAACTTGATAAGCCGGGTTGTTGCACGCTTTGATTTTAGCAACTTCATTCACTCCCTCGCCACTAAATTCTACCTCAATACCCACTTCATGAAACGCCATTCGTATAAAATCGCGCACGGTGGTGGTGATACCGGTGGCAATGACAAAATCCTCGGGTTTCTCCTGTTGTAAAATTAACCACATCGCCTCGACATAATCTTTAGCGTGGCCCCAATCGCGCTTGGCATCCAAATTTCCAAGATATAATTTATCCATTTGGCCTAAAGCAATCTGAGAAACTCCTCGGGTGATTTTACGCGTCACAAAAGTTTCGCCACGAAGAGGTGATTCGTGATTAAAAAGAATGCCATTAACAGCAAACATATCATACGCCTCACGATAATTAACGGTAATCCAATAGCCATATAATTTAGCCACAGCGTAAGGAGAGCGTGGATAAAAGGGTGTTTTTTCCGACTGAGGTACTTCTTGTACCAAGCCATATAATTCAGACGTAGATGCCTGGTAGATTTTTGTCTTCTTGGTTAGACCTAACAAGCGAACGGCTTCTAAAATTCGTAACGTACCGATACCGTCTACCTGAGCCGTATATTCGGGTTCGTCGAAAGAAACCTTTACGTGTGACATGGCGCCCAAATTATAAATTTCGTCGGGCTGCACATCTTGGATGATGCGAATAATATTGGTCGAATCACTTAAATCCCCATAATGCAAATGAAACTGCGATGAGTTGACATGGGGGTCTTCATACAAGTGATCAATCCGTTGCGTATTGATTAAAGAACTTCTACGTTTAATTCCATGCACCACGTAATTCTTGCTCAACAATAAGTCTGCTAAATACGCTCCATCTTGACCCGTGATTCCCGTAATAAGGGCTACTTTCTTTTGCTCTGACATACATCCAAATTAATAATTCCCTGAGGAATTTCTTTCAAACCCCAAAATTACGAAAATTATGCGGAGCGCTCAACCTTAAATGTGAAAACACATCGCTTTTATTCGTAAAGCGCCAAAATGGCTTTTTCGTGTTTCGCGTAAATAGCTTTACGCTTTAGCTTCAATGTAGGTGTGATTTCTCCATCCTGTACGGTAAATAAGCGTGGTAACAAGACTATCTTCTTCACCTGCTCATACTTGGCCACCGATCCCATGGTTGACATCACTTCCTCCTCCATTTTTCGAATAACATCTTTGTTTTCGATTAACTCTTCAGGAGTTCCCGTGGGAATCCCGTGTTGCTTACACCAAACACTTAATGCATTAAATTCAGGAATAACAAGTGCTGCCGGGAATTTTTGACCTTCGCCTACAACCATACATTGTTCAATAAATGCCGACTCCTTCAATTTATTTTCAACTAATTGCGGAGCAACATATTTACCTCCTGAGGTTTTAAATATTTCCTTCTTGCGGTCGGTTATCTTCAAATATTTTCCTTCCACCATCTCGCCAATATCTCCCGTGTGGAACCAACCCTCTGAATCAACAGCCTCTGCGGTGGCCTCAGGGTTTTTATAATAACCAACCATCACAGAGTCCCCACGAACACAGATCTCTCCATCTTCTGCAATTTTCAACTCCATGCTATCCACCAGCGTTCCCACGCATCCAATTCGAAAATCTGGAGGATTTACTTGAGATACCGAAATTACTGGGGAAGTTTCTGTTAAACCATAGCCTTCACTTACAGGTATGCCGGCCGCCCAGAAAACGCGTGACAATCGGGGTTGTAATGCCGCAGAACCCGACGCAATTAAGCGCACATTTCCTCCCAAAGCCTCCTTCCACTTACTAAAAATCAATTTCCGATAAAGCGCTAATTTCATGGAGTCTACCCATCCTAATTTAACCATCGGATCATATTGAAGTCCAAATTCAATCGCTCCAAAAAAGAGACTCCGCTTAATGCCAGTTAACTCATTTCCTTTCGCTAAAATCTTATCATATACTTTCTCTAATAAGCGAGGAACTGAGGCGAACATAGATGGCTTTACTTCCTTGATATTGTCCGCAATGGTTTCCATGCTCTCCGCATAATAGACCGAAACGCCATAAGACATGTACATGTAAATATCTGTTCGCTCATAAATGTGACATAGTGGCAAAAAGCTCAATGCACAATCCTTCGCACTCAAATCAAAGAATTTTCCACGGATCAACGCCTTAACATTTGACACAATGTTATGATGCGTTAACATCACGCCCTTGGGTCGGCCTGTTGTACCTGATGTGTAAATTAAAGTCAATAAATCACTTGGCTTCACCGCATCCATTAAAGGCTTTAAAGGTGCACGATCTTTACCAAACCCTGCATCTTTTACATCCGTCCACATATCCGTTCCATCAACAGGATCAAATGTGTAAATCTTTTTAATTGTCTTGTTTCCCTTGGATGCCTCTTTCGCTTTTAAATAAAGCTCCTCACCCTCCACGAAAACATACTTTACCTCTGCATTCTCAAAAATGAACGCATAATCATCCACCGTAATGGTCGGATACATCGGTACAGAAACGGCACCGACCAACTGAATCGCAAAATCAATGAAATTCCACTCAGGACGATTTGCAGAAATAATGGCAATCTTATCGCCTGGCTTAATCTTCAGATCCAAAAGACCTAAAGCCAAATCTTGTATAATTTCGATACTTTCCTCGGAACTATAACGGCGCCATTCACCATTACGTTTCAAACAAAATAAATCCGATTTATGAAGTCGATCATAAATAGGCAATAAATCAAAAACACGATTGAAATTAGCAAAGTCGAGCATGGTTTTATATTTGTTGATTTGTTAAGCCAAAGTTAACAAAACAGCTCTTCCATTTGCACTATTAAACGAAAATTTTGTACACAAAAATTGATTCTAAGAGCTTATCCACAAGTTATCCACATAGAGAGATATATAATGATGCTATTTTACCACATTGACTCAAAAAATGCGGTAAAAAAATCAATTTTAAATTAATAGTTAAGTATCAATAAACTAATAAGCCCCAAGCATTTCATTTATCCACATACATAAATTAAAAAAAGAAAAAAGTTTTTAAATCTTTCTTTATGTTTTTCTTTGTTGTTCTATGTGGATAAGTGGATAAGTCAATTTTTACTTTGTAACTACTTGATAATGTGAATATTAAATTATTTTATCCTGAATCGTTTTTGTGGATAACTGGAGTCTTTACCGTGGATAACGCTATACTTATACACATTTTCCACGATGCCCTTTATTTTATCCACAATCATTCACATTTAATGTGGATAAATTGGGGATTTATTGGGCACTTATCAACACATCCGTGATCTGAAAATTAGCTTTCAATTTAATCTTGGTGGGAAAATAATAAATAGCTTCTGGTTTGGTTTTAGTTCTAAAGTTGCCTAAATCCCAAAGTCCATTTTTATTTCGATCCTCAATCGCCCGAAGTTCGTATAAGCCGGGTTCCACGTGAGGAAATGCAAATTTTGTTTCAGCAATTTGTTGGTAAGCCAGCGTTTTAGTATCCGATTTAATTAACTGATAAATGTAATTTCCTTTCGGCATGTTAATGCTACCCGATAGGCTTCCATAGTTTTCTAAATCTTGAAATTCGAAATTTTGGGAGAATATTTGAGATGTGTCTTTTTCGACACTTATGAATGTGCTTTTGGCGAATTTTAATTCGAATTTTTGTCTAAGGGGTAAATAACCTTGACGAATACTTAATTCGTTGGCAAAAGTATTCCATACGAATGCTTCATCGGGCAATTGAATTTCTTCATCGGGACCCGTACCAAACCGAATACCCTTGGTTTCAATCAAGGCAATGGGTTTTTGAAATTTGATGCGAATAGAGTCTGATGGGCTCAGTAAACTGTTATTAGCCGGAAAAACCTCAAAGCGCAATGGGCTATTCGTGATTTTTTCTTTCTTATTGGGTTCGCGGAATTTTATCTTTAAGGCTAAGTTCGTAACCCGATCCAGGGAATCGATCACACGAGCAGTTATTCTTACGGTATCTTTTTGTTCCACGTTTCCTACATAAAAACGCAGGTTCCGATTATTTTCCAGTTGGAAAGCCAAGGCATTGGGTTGGACTTCAATTCGTTTCACCCCCCGCGATAGTTCATAGAGCACCGTTTTAGCAGTACTTGTTGTCTTGTTTACTTTCAAGGGGTCTTGGTTTTGTAAAGCAATGCGAAAGTCTTGATTGTCGTTTTTCTTTAAATCGATGTAGTCTTGGGTTATAAAGTCGACAGCCTCCTTGTTGGAGTTATATAACAGGTTATTATTCGCGTCTATGAAAGCGGCCATGTAGTATTTTCCTGCCGCAATATTTTCGATTTGGTAATTTCCGGATGTATCCGTTTTCGTAAAATAATAGGGCTTCACTTGATCAATTCGAAGGGTATCCGTGTAAGGATAAAGGCCAACAAGTACCGATTCCAACTTTTTATTGGTTTCTAAGCTTTTCACATTCCCGCTAATTTGCAAGGAATCGATGTCTGAACCTGTACTAAAAACCAGTTTAATGTTTTTTCCAATGTTTCGTTCCGACATATCTTCAATGGCATTTCTAAAATTGAAGGTATAGGTGGTGTTTTTTTGTAAGCTCGAATCCAATAAAATTGTCAATCCCATAGGTCGAATGCGGGTTTCATAGGTTCCTACATTGGGGGTGATTAATAGTTCTTGGTTTAAGCTGCGGACGTTAATGTATTCATTAAAATTTAACTCTATTTTTTTTCCGTTGTAATTCCGGCTTTTGTTAAGAGGAATACTGGTCACGATTTTGGGTGCTAGCGTGTCTTTTTTCCCTCCCGGAGGGCTTGCTGTTTGTGCACAACGAATCAATAAGTTCAGACTAATGAATAGTATGAAAGTTACAAATGCGAATTGTTTCACAAATTTAGGCATGCTCAAAAATATAGATATTACTCGAATAATTACCCGTCTTAAAGTAAGCCAAAATATTTGACCAAAGACCTATGCAAAATGATGCGATTAATTTTTTACTCCCCGTTTTATATTCATGACTTAACAAGGCTATGTAAAAACTGTCAAAGATTTGACCCTTTTGTTTTTTAAGGACAAAGCCATGTTTTTTGGCGACGGATTGTATGGTTTCGGGATTGAAGTGATAGATATGTCTGGGAACATCGTAAGCCGCCCAGAACTCTTTGAAATAACCTGCATCAAAAGATTTCGAGTTTGGAAGGGCTAAAAGCAATTTACCCCCTTCGCTGATTCGCTCTTTAAAGAATTCAAAGTAAGCGTCTAATTCATAAACATGTTCTAATACGTGCCACAGGGTAATCATTTCAAACTTCTCCTTTGCTGGAATTGCCGCCAAATTGGGATAGATGTTTTGTTGGGTTAGTTCGGAAGCCCTCACTGCCGTATCGGGATCCAGCTCCATTCCTGTGATATTCCATCCGGACTGTTGGCAGGCGTGTAAAAAGTGTCCGTTGCCACAGCCTACATCCAACAGTTTCTTTTCGCCTTTTTGTTCACTTTGTATAAGCGCGGTCTTTTGTTTCAGCGTGATATTTCGAACCGCATGATACAATTTGTTGACTAAACCTTTTTGAGTGTTGCTGTGTGAGATATAATTCTCCGATTTATAAAAGTACCCCGCTTGCTCAGCTTTGGGACGAGGGTTCGTGAAAAGTAAGCCACAAGAGGCACACAGAACAATACCAAAGGTATTATTTGATACGGTGTAATCTTTAGCTTCCAGAACGCGCGCCATTTTCTTTTCTCCACACGCAGGACATGATGATAATGTTTCCATAGTTAGCGACCCATGAATAAAAGTAAAATGGACACATCGGCAGCTGACACGCCTGATATTCGACTCGCTTGTCCGATGGTTTGCGGCCGGATTGATTTGAGTTTAATTCTCGATTCGGTCGACAAGGTCTTAATCTTATCGTAATCAAAGTTGGCCGGTATTGCCAAATCTTCCATGCTCTTCATCTTATTCACCATCAAACGTTCTTTTTCAATATAGCTTTCGTATTTGACGATGATTTCAACTTGCTCTAATACCTCTTGCGTATAAGCGTCTTTTAGCTTTTGCCCAATCTCGTGTTGGAGAATTTGCTCAAAACTCAAATCGGACCTTTTCAATAAATTGATGATCGGAGCGCCTTCTTTTAGTGTTGCTGTCCCTTGGCTTTCCAACCAATCATTGATTTCTGCCGGCTTCACCTTTGTCGTTTGAATGATTTCTAACAACCCAGCAACTTGTTGTTTTTTCTTCGCGTATGTATCCATGCGCTCTTGTGTTGCCAGCCCGAGTGCGTATCCTTTTTCGGTCAGCCTCTCATCGGCGTTGTCTTGTCTCAACAAAGTTCTGAATTCGGCTCGTGAGGTGAACATGCGGTAAGGCTCATCCGTCCCCTTATTAATGAGATCATCAATGAGCACTCCGATGTACGCCTCTGATCTTGATAAGGTAAAAGGTGCTAATCCATGTGCTTTTTGGTGGGCATTGATGCCCGCCATTAAACCTTGACATGCTGCTTCTTCATATCCCGTTGTGCCATTAATTTGTCCCGCAAAGAATAAACCGGACACTCGTTTCGTTTCGAGTGTTGGGCTTAATTGAGTCGGCGGAAAATAATCATATTCAATGGCATACCCAGGACGAAATAGTTTCGCATTTTCAAATCCGGGTATTAATCGAATCGCCTCAAATTGGATGTCTTCAGGCAAGGAAGTGGAAAACCCGTTCACATAAATTTCGACAGTATTCCAACCCTCTGGCTCGACGAAGATTTGATGGGAATCTTTATCTGCAAAGCGGTTAATCTTGTCTTCTACGGAAGGACAATAGCGCGGCCCCAAGCCCTTGATTCGCCCCGCAAACATCGGGCTGCGATCAAACCCTTTTCGCAAGACCTCGTGGACTTTTTCATTCGTGTGTGTAATCCAACAAGAGCGCTGTTCCTTCAGGGGCGCTTTCGTTAAATAGGAAAATGAAGTGGGGTTTTCATCCCCTTTTTGCTCTTCCATTTTGGAATAATCTAGGCTTCGGCCATCCACGCGTGGTGGCGTTCCCGTCTTCATGCGACCCGATTCAAATCCCAATTGGATGAGCTGTTCCGTAATTCCGCCGGCCATGGGCTCCGCCATACGGCCTCCCCCAAAGTTCTTTTCCCCGATGTGAATTAGGCCATTTAAAAATGTTCCATTCGTTAACACGACCGTAGGAGCAAAGTATTCCATTCCCATCCGTGTTTTTACTCCCTTTACCACACCTTTCTCCACAAGTAGCGACTCCACAGAGTCCTGCCAAAAATCGACATTCGTATTTTGTTCCAGTGCCCAGCGCCACTCTTCTGCAAAACGTTGGCGATCCGACTGGCAACGTGGCGACCACATAGCCGGGCCTTTTGACCGATTTAGCATTCGAAACTGTATCATTGTTTTGTCGGAAATGATTCCCGACATCCCTCCCAGCGCATCCACCTCGCGCACTATTTGACCCTTGGCAACCCCACCCATGGCGGGGTTACATGACATTTGTGCAATGGTTTGCATGTTCATCGTAATCAGCAAAACCTTGGAGCCCATCTGCGCCGCCGCATGCGCCGCCTCACAGCCCGCATGCCCCGCTCCTACTACGATTACATTATATGAATTCTGCATCATTTTTATTTTTGTTTCACGTGGAACACGTATTATCTTTTTGCCAAATAATGGTTTTCTTTTTCCGTCATCAGGGCTTTGTCGGCTTTCGCCTTATCCTTGTATCCGCACAAGTGCAACAGGCCGTGTACCATAACGCGCTGCAATTCACTACTTGCTGTGCCAAACTTTGCCGCATTTTCTAGCACGCGATCGTACGAAATGAATATATCTCCTTCGATGATTTTGGGGTCATCGGAGTTATCGAAGGTAACGATATCCGTATAAGTGTTGTGTTGCAAATATTCTTGGTTTATCGCCAACAAATAGTTGTCGGAGCAAAACACATAATTTAGCTCCCCAATCTTTTTAAGCTCTTCTTTCGCAACAGCTTGAAGCCATTGCTTATGTTTAAGCTTATCGGGTAGACTAAAAGAGACGTCCTCGGCGTGAAAACTGATCATATTTGTAAACTAAACCACAAATTTACGAAAAAGCATCCTCGAAATGCTCAATTTGTACAGCTTGTGGAAAAAAAGTAATCGAAATGGTGTCAAACTGGATCTCTTTGAACCAATTTTCATCTTCCTGATAATAAGTCGCCGCTAAATGATAGCGCTTAAGTTTCCCCGCATCGATACGGTCTTCGGGTGGGCCAAAGTCCCAGGCTTTTTTCGCTTTAATTTCAATGAAGCACATCGTATTAGATTTTTGTGCAACAATGTCTACTTCCGCAACACCCGCCCGATAATTTTTTTCCCGGATTATATACCCCGCTCTTCGTAAATAATCCACAGCCAGGTTTTCCGCGCGCCTTCCGAGTCGCAAATGTTTCGCCATTCTTGTATATTTGTTTTCTCAAATAAAACGCTTCTATGAAATGGGAGCAATCATGTTTTTGATAATCTTCCATGCAGAATAAAAATGTCCAATTTGTTGATTTAGGCCTTGTGCCCTATAAGGAAACATGGGACCTTCAAGAGGCGCTGATGGCACATACGGCCGAAATTAAATTAGCTAACAGACACCTGTCTGAATCCGAACAAAAGCAGACGCCCAATTTCCTTTTATTTTGCGAGCACCCCCACGTTTACACGCTAGGCAAAAGCGGTGACGAATCACATTTGTTGATGCAAGAATCATTTCTCCACACAATTGGAGCGAGCTTTTTTAGAACGAATCGAGGGGGCGACATCACCTACCATGGCCCCGGCCAGATTGTTGGATACCCCATTTTTGACCTCGAAAACTTTTTTACAGACATACACTTGTATTTGCGCATGCTTGAAGAGGCCATTATTCGCACTTGCACATCTTATGGTCTTCAAGCAGGACGTATCGACGGGCTAACAGGGGTTTGGATTAACCCCGAATCAGATCATCCTAAAAAGATTTGCGCTTTTGGCGTAAAGGCATCTCGATGGATTAGCATGCACGGTTTTGCGCTCAATGTAAATGCAGACCTCTCCTATTTTAGCCACATTGTCCCTTGTGGGATTGCCACGAAAGGCGTCACGTCGCTTTCGCAAGAATTGGGCCACCCTGTCGATATGAGTGAAGTAAAGAATCGTGTAATGACTAATTTGCGGTTGCTTTTTGAATATACCCAAGCCAATGTTTCACGTGAAACACTACCCAAGCCAGCCTAATATGAACTTCAAGAACACGTTGTTTCTCGATATTGAAACGGTATCCGGAGAATCGGATTTTTCCCAACTTTCAGAAAGAATGAAAGAATTCTGGCTAAAAAAAGCGAAGAATCTTTATAATGTAGATAATTTGAGCCTGGAGGATTTGTATGCAGATCGAGCAGCTTTGTTTGCGGAATTTGGACGAATTATTGTGATCGGATTGGGTTTTTTGTACGTCAACAAGGATCAAGAGCTTTGTTTGAAGGTAAAGACTATTGCCCATCACAACGAAAAGGAGCTTCTAACGGAGTTTGGGGCGTTTATCACCAAGACCTACAAGTCCAAAGAGCTAACGCTTGTGGCACACAATGGAAAGGAGTTCGATTTTCCTTATTTGTGTAGAAGAATGTTGGCAAATAATCTTGAAATTCCCAAAGCTCTTCAGGTTCAGGGTAAAAAACCATGGGAAATCATTCACCAAGACACGATGGAAATGTGGCGATTTGGAGATCGAAAGAACTACACATCGCTGGAATTGTTGGCCGAAATGATGGGAATAGAGGGCGCCAAATCAGATATATCGGGCGATCAGGTACACGTGGTTTACTACAAGGAGGGCAATTTAGGACGCATTGAGTCCTATTGCATGGAGGATGTGATTGTAGTGGCCCAACTGTATTTACGATTCCATTTCATGAATCTCGTTGAGCCACACAATATTCAAAAACTATAGAATCTTTGCTGGGTTGCCGAATGCCCGTTTGCTTGCAGGGATATTTTCGATTACAACGGACCCCGCTCCGATGGTGGCCCCTTTGCCAATTTTAATGCTTCCAACAATGGTGGCATGTATTCCGATAAAGGCATTCTTTTCAATTTGTGCTTCTTTTCCGATTATCGTTCCGCTACCGATTTGACTAAATTCGTCGATCGTTGCGCCTGTCTCAATGATACATCCAGACCCGATGATGACATGGTCTGCAACTTTCACTTCCGTTTCTAGGACAGCGTTTGCGCCAATAAAAATACCATAAGCAAGGCTTTTGACATTAGCGATTTGGACGCTTGGATGAATGGCATGAACAGGTTTTGTCTTACGATCTTCTTCGATTAATTCGATCATTTTCTTTCGTTCGGTTGCATTTTCCAGTGCAACAAATACGGCACAGGATTTTCCAATTAACCCCCAATAATTTTCATCTTCGGTGGTTCCCAAAACGGGAATTTCCCCAATCATCGTGTCTTTTTTCTTGATGTCATCGTCTAAGAATCCGTAGATAACGACGTTGTTTTGTTGGAAGATATGTGCAACTTCCAAAGCAAATGGATTAACTCCAATGATGATTACAGGTAATGATGTCATAGATTATTTATTTTGGCTGTAAAATTATGCAAATCAAATCCGATTTGGCCATTTTTTGTCATCGTCAGTTCGGATAATTCTTCTCCGAGTTTAATGCTATGGGTGCATTGAAATGTTTCGGCCTCAACGACATTCAAGGCATGCATGTAGCTTAAGTCCCCTATTTCTTCCACCATCCACGTAAAGGAAATTTGTTCTTCCCCTTGCGCTTTTTCAACGAGGTTTATTCCGATGTCGGCACGAATACTTCCTGTTACGTCTAGAGGTGCATTGTTTAGTTTGATGTCGAATAGCTGCCTTTCATTAGTCTCTAGGGCTTCGTAAATCTCGAGGTTTTCTTGCTGGTAAGTCCCCGTAGCGATGCTATAAAAGGCGTCAATAAGTATACTGACATGCAGTCTACGAAGGCTTTGTTTTTCAAGATCCCAACCGGCGCCGCCTGATTCAATTAATAGTAAGCCGTATCCGCGTTTTTGAAAGTTGTCTCCAAAGGCGCGTGGATTAAATTCATCGGTCCATTTAGCAACCTTATTGGGTATTTTAGCTTGCGTTAATCGAGTTAATCGATTGGCGAGTTTGCCAGCTCTAAGCCTTGATTCTGTCCAAGTGCCTTCCACGTCGCCGGTTGTCGCAAGAAAAGCAATGTGGGTTTGATGTGCCGAGTTTCCAACTGAATATAAGCGATTTTGGTCGTGGAGATTAAACGCAAAGTCGGGATTTATTTGATCTGCCCAATTAGAAAGTAATTGTGCTTCTGGGCTATATTGATGTATGGCATCGCGATTCATGTCGATGCCTAATGCAGTCTCACGCGTCCAGCGCACAGCGCCATCAACATTAAGTAAAGGAATAAAATGAATCGTACAATTTTGATGTAATTTTTCCCGTATTTTCTGATGTTCATCGTTTTTTGAGTTGAAAAAGCGGAATATATCACACAATGCGAGGGTTGCTGTGGCTTCATCACCGTGCATCTGTGACCATGCGATGATTTTAGTGGGTCCAGCGCCAAATCGGATTTCGTGAATAGGCCGATTCTCAAAGCTTTGCCCAATTTTATTTACCTGTAAATGGGGTGATGCCGACCACTCATGAATAAGTGTTTCCCAAGTGGCAAGATTAAATCGACGCGCCTGAAGGCGTGTTTCTTGAAAATTTGGGTATTCGTCGAAAATGTAATTGTACATGTTATGCGCGTAATTTAGGTAAATAGCTTGCCCAGGATTGCGAATGAAACAGTCCTTTGCTTCCAGTTAAATACATGACGATGATCGTAATGATTAGGTAACAAAACCAAGTCTCTTGTCCAAAAAGTTCCACCCCCATACATGTAGCTGCAATAGGTGTTTTTGTTAGCCCCATGTACAAACAGGTAAATCCGATGGCTGCTAAAAATGGTCCGGGCAATTGGATGAACTCGCTGATACCTGCGGTCGCATGCGACCCAATTAAAAACAAGGGGGTCGCCTCTCCCCCTTTGAATCCAAAGCCAAGACTCAAGCAAGTTGCCACGAGCTTTTGGATTGCAAAAGTACCCGACTCAAAATGATTACCAAATGGTCGGAGTAGATATTCCGAGCCAAGACCAATACATTCTTGAAAAACGGAAAATTGGAAAAGGCCTAGTAAAACGAAACCGCCGAGAATCGCCTTTTGAGCAGCTTGTATGGGGAATTTATCAGAGACGGAAAAAATAATCGATTCTAGCGCCTTGTATGCGAGGGCGATTAGGGCTAAAAAAAGGCCAATAAGCACCAATTTGGCCCAAAATGAGATAGAAATGGCAGGTAATAAAATGTGTGGATATAAAACGTGTTTTGTGCCATACACGTGGAGGCTTACATAATTTGCCGCAAAAGCGGTCACGAGGCAGGCAAGAATGGAACGAAGATGAATTTTTCCTACCTCTTTTATTTCAAGTCCGAAAAAGAACCCCGCCCAAGGTGTTCCAAATATTGCGGCAAAGCCCGCGCTGATTCCGGCGCGAATCCAAATGGATTTTTCTTTTTCTGAAATTTGAAAGCTATCGGAGCTGGAATGAGCGATGGAGGCCCCCATTAAGACAGCTGCCCCTTCCCGACCAACGGAAGCGCCTGCCAAATGACTTAGCCAGGTGCTAATTAATGTCAATGGGGCGAGCCATTTAAATGACTTTATATCTTTTCCGTGAAGAAGCTCTACGAACTCGTTTATTCCTTGCTTGGCAATATTCCATCGGCTACTTAAGTAAAATACATATCCAATGACAGGGAGTCCGAATAAAAAATATGGATGTCGATTTTTTGCGATTTCCTCTAAGCCCCAGAGAAAAAGGGATGCGAAGCTTCCTGTTAAGAAAGAGATCATGGCCCAAAGAAGGATTCGAATGCCCCAAATTCGCATGGATGAGAGAATGTTTGTTTCAAAGGTAGGCAAATTTATTTTGCCTACCTTTGTGAAGGAATTGAATGTGTTTAGGCTTATGCCGCTGGCGGCGTTCACGGATGAAATTCCTCTGGGCTTATTGTTGCCCCATCATTCTATTTTATATGACTGATTTTTCTTCGCTTGGCTTAAACCCTCAATTGTGTCGTGCTTGTGACGCGTTGGGATATATTAGCCCAAGCCCGATACAGGAAAAAGCGATTCCGCTCATGTTGCAAGGACATGATGTTTTAGGAATTGCACAAACGGGTACCGGGAAAACGGCGGCATATTCCTTGCCTGTGCTTATGCGTTGTAAATATGCGCAAGGAAAGAACCCGCGCGCTCTAATTTTAGCGCCTACCCGCGAATTGGTCATGCAGATTCACGAGGTGATGGTTGGCCTGGCAGTGGAAACAGATCTTCGATTGCTAGCGCTCTATGGAGGATTAGGGCCCAAGACACAAATTCAAGCACTTGAGGAGGGCGTCGATATTTTAGTCTCGACCCCGGGTCGTTTTTTAGAATTATATCGCAAGGATACAATCGTTGTGAAGGATCTAAAGATCTTAATTTTGGATGAGGCGGACAAGATGATGGATATGGGTTTTATGCCGCAGATCCGGGAGATTTTGGAAAAAATCCCGTACAAAAAGCGTCAAAACGGGCTTTTCTCGGCGACTTTCCCAGAAAAAGTGGAGAGCCTCTCGCATGAATTTTTGGAGTTTCCCCACAAGGTAGAGATCACAAGGCAAGCCACCCCTGCCAGCCAAGTCACCCAATTTGTTTACGAAGCCCCCAACTTGAGCACGAAAATCAACGCTTTGGCGCATTTTCTGAAACAAGACGCTTTTGAGCGCGTCATGATATTTTGTCGGAGCAAGGATGTCGCGAATCAAGTGGAGAAATTCTTAATTCGTAAAGTCTTACCCGAAGATCAAGTACGTGCGATCCACTCCAATAAAGGTCAAAATACCCGAATCAATGCCATGCAGCTGTTTCGAGAAGGCCTCATTCGCGTATTAGTAACGACGGATGTTGCCGCGCGCGGGATAGATATTCCCAAAGTTTCCCATGTCATCAATTTCGATGTTCCTCTAATTTACGAAGATTATGTGCATCGGATCGGTCGGACAGGCCGGGCAGATCAAGTGGGCGAATCCATCACTTTTATTACGCTGGCTGAACAATACCATTGGGCAAAAATCGAAGAAATTATTCAGCAGAAGATTGATATTCAGCAACTTCCGGTTGAAATTGAACGGGAAGAGACCCCATTTGTCGAGCAACAAGACATGTTGCGCGCGGTGGATGATCAGCGTAAACGCGAAGACCCTGATTTTAAAGGCGCTTTCCACGAGAAAAAGTGGGTTATCAAGGCGCGCGCTAGCGGCCAAAAAGTACCAAACCGAAAAGCGGTCACCAAAACAGGACCCAAAGGCGGGGCGGTGTCCACGCCAAAAGCTCCCCAACGAAATAATCGTCCAGGAAAAAATGCAAAATTTCGTCCAGGCGCATCATCATCTAAAAAGAAAAGGTAGATTTGCAGCCATGAAAGTATGTCTTATATGTTTGTTTGTGCTTGTTAGCAGCTTGATGCTGGGCCAACAAGCGCCTGCTCCCAAGGAAGCAAAGTATATTCCATTGTTTGGACAGACGGCTCTTTCGGCGAAAGACCAACAGGAATTAGCGCAATTTGTGGAATCTTGTGATGCCAGTTTCGGGTCGCGAAAAGAAGCGGTAGACTTCTTTGCAGAGCGAGCCTGGGAATTTGTTGCGTCGGGTCATTTGGACACAGCGACATACCGATTCAACTTAGTTCATGAGCTTGATAGTCAGGCAGTTGATTCCTATTGGGGGCTTGGCGTGATAACTTTTCAACGTCAAGATTTTCCAAAGGCGATTGAGTTTTTATCGAAGGGTTTGGCATTAGACAGTACACAAAGTATTTTGCGGGTAGACTTGGCCATTGTCAAATTAAGTTGTTACCTGAAATCGATGGACTGTGGTACATTGGAGGAGACGGATGCTTTGTTGCAAAAAGCGCTCTTACAAACCCCCAATTATGCAACGGCTTGGATGAAAAGAGCCCAGGTTGCCTACTTACAGGAGAAATATGAAAATGCGTGGGCTTATTTACATGAATGTCGCAAATTAGATATTACACAACTGGATTTAAATTTAGGCAATACCTTAGCCGAAAAAATGCCCGATCCTCAGGGCGTATTCAAGTAAATCACCATGGGAATTCGGTCTTTTTTTGCGAAACCTTTTGCACGCCGGGTGGTCCAAAAACACCGGAAGAGTCACGCACAAGCCATACAAATTCAGGAGGAATGGTTAAAAAATAACCTTAAAAAAGCGGAGCAGACGATCTTTGGTCTTGCGTATGAATTTGATAAGATTCGCAATTACCTAGAGTATAAAATTCGCGTACCTATCGCTGAGTATGAGGACTTAAAAACCTACATTGATGAAATGGTTTTGGGCTCTCCTAATATTTTGTGGCCAGGCAAACCAGCCTATTTTGCTAAAACTTCGGGCACCACTTCGGGCGCTAAGTACATCCCCATTTCGAAAGAATCGATGCCTTTTCACATTACGGGGGCTCGCGATGCATTATTGCATTATGTTCATTATTCGGGGAATGCGAAGTTTTTAGATAAAAAATTAATTTTTTTGTCGGGCTCACCTGAACTAGAAGAGAAGAACGGCATTCCAACAGGCCGTTTATCGGGTATTGTGAATCATCACGTTCCCGGGTATTTGCGGAGCAATCAAATGCCGAGTTATGCCACGAATTGTATTGAGGATTGGGAGGATAAATTAGAGGCGATTGTCCAAGAAACAATCGACCAACGGATGGGGTTGATTTCGGGAATTCCACCATGGGTTCAAATGTATTTTGATCGACTAGAAAGCTTGTCGGGCAAGAAAGTAGGAGAGTTATTTCCTGATTTTCAGCTATTTGTAACGGGAGGGGTGAATTTTGATCCTTACCGACAAAAATTGATGGAGTCGATTGGCCGGGACATAGACGTTGTGGAAACGTATCCGGCATCGGAAGGATTTATCGCCTTTCAAGATTCGAGTGGGGAGGAGGGTTTATTACTCAATGTAGACGGAGGAATCTTTTTTGAATTTGTTCCCATGGATACCTATTTCAGCGGAACCCCGAAGCGCTTGATGCTTTCCGAAGTGAGGTTGGGCGTGAATTATGCGTTATTAATGACTACGAATGCGGGCCTTTGGTCCTATTCCATCGGAGATACGGTGAAATTTGTTTCACTGGACCCCTTCCGAATTGTGGGGACAGGCCGAATCAAACATTTTATTTCGGCTTTTGGCGAGCACGTGATATCTGAGGAAGTGGAAAGAGCAATGGCGGAGGCGCTAAAAACATGTCCCGAAGCAAGTTTGGTCGAGTTTACCTTGGCCCCTCAGGTAAATCCTGCTGCCGGAGAATTGCCTTATCACGAGTGGTTGGTTGAATTTGCTTCTTCTCCGAATGATCCAGCCCAATTTAGTGCGGCATTAGAGGCCTCGATGGTTTCCCAAAATATTTACTACCGCGATTTAATTGAAGGCAAGGTTTTACAGCCCTTGAAATTGACCATTTTACGGACAAATGCCTTTATTGACTACATGAAATCGCAAGGAAAATTAGGTGGACAAAACAAGGTACCGCGTTTGTCGAATGACCGGGCGATTGCGGATAAGATCGCGTCATTGTAGAGACGCGACACTTCGCGTCTGATAAATTGCAGCCATGTAGAGACGCGATACTTCGCGTCTGATAAATCGCAGCCATGTAGATACACGACACTTCGCGTCTGTTAAATCGCAGCCATGTAGAGACGCGATACTTCGCGTCTGATAAATTGCAGCCATGTAGAGACGCGACACTTCGCGTCTGATAAATCACTAGGAAATTAGACGCGAGGTCTCGCGTCTCTACTTCTGCCAGCTGGCATATTCTAAATAATTCATGGCCGTTCGCATGAAGATTTCTGCTGCTTCAGGGCTTACCGGCTTTAATAATTTCGCGGGATTTCCAGCAAAAATACTACCTGCAGGCACACGGGTATTTTGGGTGACCACAGCACCTGCGGCGATGATGGAACCCGTTTCAATGAGTGCCCCGTCCATGATGATGGCCCCCATGCCCACTAATACAAAATCTTCAATGGTACATCCATGAACAATGGCATTGTGTGCAATAGACACATAATTCCCGATGGTGGTTTCTGTTTTTTGGTAGGTACAATGAATGACAGCGCCGTCTTGGATGTTTGAGTAATTGCCGATACGAATTCGATTCACATCGCCTCGAACCACGGCATTGTACCAAACCGTACAATGTGATCCAAATGTTACATCCCCCACAATGGTGGCGTTTGCAGCCTGCCAGTTTTCCGACCCAAATTGAGGAGATTTTCCCTTTATTGGAATGATTAGTGCCATTGTTTTACTTATTATGCGGGCCAGCGCCCTTGTAGTTTCATGACCTTTTCGATGACATCCCGCACAGCGCCCTTGCCTCCGCCAAAAGGGGAAACATACTTACAAGCCATCTGAATTTCTGGAATGGCATCTGCTGGACAGGTACTTAAGAGTTTGGGTCTTGATAATATTTTTAGGTCGGGAACATCATCGCCCATGTACAAGATTTCGGATTCATCGAGGCCTACTTTCTCCAACCAAGTTAAGTAGGTTTCCAATTTATCCTTTCCGCCCAATCCGAAATAGATATCTTGAAATTTCAGATTTTCCAGTCTTTTTTTAACCCCTTGATGACCACCACCCGTGATGACGCAAAGATTATATGCCGCTTCTCGAGCCTTTTCAATGGCATAGCCATCCCGGATGTAAAAGGTTCGATAATGCTCCCCCGTTTCTAAGACATGCACACTGCCGTCGGTCATGACGCCATCGATATCGAAAACAAAGGCTTTAATTTGCGCAAATTGAGTTAGGCTGTTAGACATGATGAATGGTTTGGATTGGTAATTTACATAAAACTGTGGAAAGGCTTGATGCGTTTCATGGTCGCTTTTTTGTATTTTTACCACAAATGAAAAGAATACGCTTGTTTTTCATGTTTGTATCATTGGCGATATGTCCATGGTTATCGCATGCCCAACAGGCGGATGTCGCTTTCTCGGAATTTATCCATAGCATCCAACAAAGCAAAAATGCAGATGCCGCGAATTGGGCACAGGAAGCAAAGCGTGCCCCATCCAAAGAATTTCTTGACCTAGTTTTGCGGTTGCGTAAGGCGGGATTTAAATCGCCTCAACTCGCGTATTTAATCGCAAGAACGTATCTTCAATCGAATCAATCACTTCAATCGGAGTTGTTACAAACGGTTCAAAAAATGATTGATCAAAAGGACAACAAGACCCTCCTGGGATTTTTAGAGCAGGTCGAAAATTGGCAATACAATCAGCGACTTGTACAAACCGGAAATTATTCTTTTCACGTTCAAGGGAATTTATCGGTCGCTTGGCAAGGCTCGGACAGCACTTTGGTGTCCGTTTCGGACGATTGGGATAACCCAAGCCCAGAAATAGCCACCGAAAAAGAGATGCAGTTTCAAGCATTCACCCCAGGTCCGGTTTTACTATGGAAAAATGTTTTCTTGGTGTCTAGCATTGGAAAAGATAGCCTTCGCTTTCAGGCGGAGTCGTTGCGATTTTCGGTTAAAGACCGGTTATTGGTTGGCGAACAAGGAATCCTAGACCCTGGAGCTTTATCCTTGCCCCGTTTTCAATTAAATCCCAGAAAGGGAATGTTGGTTTGTGAGGAAATGACTTGGAAGGAGGGAGAACAAAACATTCGGGGTTCGCTGCGCATGCCATTGAAAAAGAAGGCTGGATCCCCAGGATTTACCATTGAATTCAAATCCAAGGAGTTCCTCGCCAAGCCCTTGCAAGGCCCTTTCTACAAGGGCTATGGGCGCCTCTTTGTGCTTGGGGACCAACGGGGCTTATTGGGTTCTGCCAAGCGTCCTGCGCGCTTGGAGATTTGGTCCAAAGAGAAAAAACTGGGGGAGCTGGCATCCTCACAAATCATTATTCAGGCAAACGAGTCTATGCAAATGAAGGAAGGCTCATTTACGGGCTATGTGGGGAAAAAGGATTCGTTGTTCCATCCAAACGTCACGGCGAGTTGGGTTCCTGTCGAATCTGCTTGGCATATTAAACCAACCGAGGATCAAATTTTATTCGAGGACAGTTTTCACCAGGTATCCATTTCGGCGGATTTGGGGATATTGCATGCGGATTCACAGATTATGGATTTTTTCAGATTAGCGGGGAAAAGCCAAAATCCTGCTTGGGTAGAGTCTTTTGATTTTTACGATGCGGAAAGATTGGATGGCCAACAAGGCATTTTGACTTATGATCCGATGCGGATTTTATACAATCATTTATCCATCATCAAGCGCAGTCAGGCTAATTTATTTGATATCGCTGCGGCCAACAAAAAGGACCCCGAGTGGTTACGAGGTGGTTTTCAGCAGTTCAAGCATGCAGGCTATTTAAATTTTGATGACCAAACGAGCGAGGTTTCCTTTACTCGATTAGGTCGTCATTATGCTCAAGTTAAATTTGCTCAAAAGGATTTCGATCGCTTTTATGTGCCGTCTTTAGGGGGGATGTTGGCAAAAGACACGGCAAATATTTCGGTGGATTTGGCCCAACAAAAATTGGTTATTCGGGGGATCAAAGAAGTCATGGTTTCGGATTCATTGAAGGCGAATTTCTTTCCGTCCAACAATCAAATTATTTTTGGCCAGGGGCGTGATTTTGATTTTATGGGTGAAATTAAAATTGGGAATTACCGTTTTCGTGGCCAAGGCTTCCGATTTAATTTTACGGATTATTCCATAAACCTTCCACAAATTGATTCGATTACGTTTGTTCGAAAGGGCACGACACGTGAATTAGGGGGGCAATTTCGATATGAGGCAGGTCAAATTTTACTAGCTCCCCCCAATAACAAATCTGGGCGAAAAGGGCTTGCGGCTTATCCTAAATTAATCGTTCCGAAAGGCGTTGTTTCTTATTTTGATGAGCCATGGCGTGCGCAAGGGGTTTATTCGAAAAAGCATTATTTTCAAGTGCCACGAATAGAATTAGACAGTTTGACGCAGAAGGAAATTACTTTTGAAGGTAGCTTTATTTCGAATGGGATATTCCCCACCTTAAAATCCTCGTTGGTTTTGATGCCCGATCAAACATTTGGCTTCTCCTATAATCAAAAATTGCCCTTGGGTATCTATCAATCTAAGGCAACGTATCAATTAAAGGGCCCGCTGACCATGAATAAAGTGGGCTTATCTGCTGCCGGAACAATGCAAGTGGGAAGCTTAACGTCCATCCAAAAGGAGAGCTTTTTTTATCCAGATTCGTTGATGGCAAGTGGTTTAAGTGCCTCCATGGAGGGGAAGTCATATCCGAGCATGCAAGTAGGCGAACACCGTTTATCATGGACCATTGGACAAGATAGCTTGTGGATTTATCCGAACAAGCAATCATTTAATTTGTATGGAAAAGAGGTACAATTGGCAGGGGCTTTAGGGGTGCACCAAAAACAGGTTTTTGGGAAAGGCCACTTAACTTTGCAAGACGGACTGATGGATTCGGATTTATTTCGATTTGATGCTCAGAGCTGGACCTCGGCGGACGCCAATCTAAAAATTGGCAAACAGATGGCCCTATTTGCCCCGGCGGTTTTTATGAATAAGGTGAGTTTGGAAGCGAATATGTTAACCCATAAAGTTTTAATTCGCCCGGCAAAGGGGGAATTGGGAACCCAAATTACGTTTCCATACATTGCCTACCAAAGTAGTTTAGCGGAAGCAACCTGGGATTTGACCAACCAACGGTTTTTGTTGGCTGGAAAATCGGGTTTTGAGCTTACAAGTTTAGATAGTTCGGGGGCTTCTTTGGGGTCAATGATTCGTGCATCAACGGCTAATTATGATTTAAAAGCCCAATACTTGGCATTAAGTGGCGTTAAAGAAGTGGAAGTGGGGCCCGCTTTGTTGTTTCCGGCTAAGGGAATTTTGGGGATTCAGAAAGATGGGGCGTTCAAGCCTTTTTCAGGTGCAAGAGCGCTATTGGATAGCAAAAATAAGCGACATTATGTGGCCGATTTGAAAGTTGTCGAAGGAAGCTCCAAGGGCTGGAAAGGGGAGGCCCATTATCAATTTCCGCGCAGCGATGGAGATACCGTATCGGTAGCTTTGCGAAACTTTCAGTTTGAAGGGAAGTCATACGTGACGGCAGAAGGTTTGTTGGCTGAGAAAACGCCACTTCGATTTAGTAAGCATCAGCAGTTTAAGGGGGAAGTATTCTTGGATACGCGTAATCCGAATCTGAATTTCAAGGGATTTATTCGACCAGTCATTGGATTGCCTAATTTTCGAGCCGCTTGGATTCCATTTGAGAATGCGAAGGGCGAGGAACCACACTTGGTGTTGAACAAAGATTTACGAGATGAGGCCGGTCGGCCAATCACCGCGGGAATTTTTATCAATGCACAGAATAAATTATACCCGACTTTTTTAAGCCCCCAATCCGACGATTTAGACCCGGTTTTGTTTCAAGCAGAGGGCGATGTGGTGGAATCCAATGATCGGTATGAGGTGAAGGGCAAGCAGTCCGACATGCAATTGTATATCGAAAAACATCGTGTAGAAGCTCAGGGCCCGATCCAATTATTTACGGGAAATCAGTCGGTTCGTGCATTTGGGAATTTGGTCATGTCGACGGATAGTTTGCTTCCTCGTTTAGATACCTGGGTTAGTTTACAATTTCCTTATCCGACTAAATTATTGAAGGTCATGGGGGATCGAATGCTGAAGTATCAATTGGATCAAGGCATCCAGAGTGATCCGGCCGATGATCCTGAGAAGCGCGATGCCTACTTGCGTCGTGTGGATCAGGTATTGGGGAAAGCTGTGGCTGAGCCGATGCGAACCAAAATGGATCAAGTCCACCTGGCTCTGGATAAGGTGGCTCCGGAGTTTGCGAATTCAATTAATTTCTCCAATGTTTCTTGGGTTTGGTCGCCGAATACCTCATCTTTTTATTCGGTGGGCGGAATTCCATTGGTCAATGTGGGCCCTGTAGATATCAATGCGGCGATTCGTGGTTACATGGAGGTGATAAAAAAACCGAGTAAAGAGGAATTTTATGGCTATTGGGAGTTGTCGGAAGATTTATGGTATTATTTTGCCTATTTTAATGGGGAGTTAGGTGTATATTCGTCTGATCCGGCTTTTTTGGCTACGATTCGGGAGGCGGTTAAGTCAGACAAAAAGGGTAAATTGGTCGTTGTGGAAGCGGCGGGGGATGAAAAGGATGCCTTTGTTAAAAGATTTTTGTCCTATTACCGCGCTGCTGCGCCGGCGAAGAAAACGAAAAAGGCTGCTCCAACAAAGACGGAGCCGCCAACAACGAAATCGAAAAAAGGAGGTTTTTAATTATGAGGGAATCAAAGCTGGGGAAAATTTTTCATTTCATGGATACGCTTGGATTGGGGGAGCGTGACCCATTTGGGAATCCGATTTTATTTAAGCGGATAGTGATGATGGTATTGGGATTTATTTCTTACAACCGTTTGACGGTCTATAATAAAACGAAGATTACGGGAACTGAACACTTGGAAGATTTGCCGGAACAGGGCGTTTTATTTTTACCCAATCATCAGACCTATTTTATGGATGTGGTTTGTTTATATCATATCTTTTTCTCGGTGAAGTGGGGTTTTCGAAATACGATAAATTACCCATTGTATTTATTAGCACCTCGCTCGAATTTGTTTTATGTCGCGGCCTCAGAGACCATGAAAAATGATGGTTTTTTACCTCGCGTAATGGCACAAGCCGGGGCAATTTTGGTTAATCGTTCTTGGCGCGCAGAAGGGGTTGATATCAAGCGGGAGGTGGATTTGGCAGCCGTAGAAAAGATTGGAAAGGGGCTTAAATTTGGCTGGGTGATTAGTTTTCCGCAGGGGACAACACGCGCTTTCGCGCCTTTACGCAAAGGAACAGCGCATTTAATCAAGGGGGAAAATCCGATTGTGGTGCCTGTTCGCATCAACGGTTTCCGTCGGGCCTTCGACAAGAAGGGGCTCTTGATAAAAAAGGCAAATACAGCATTGACGGTCGAGTTTCGCGAGCCGATTCGTTTTGATTCGGGTGCTAGCACGGAGGAGATTTTGGAGCGTTTACGCCAGGAAATAGGCTTGGATTATGCTGAATAAAACGAAGGGAATTGTCATTAATTACCTGAAGTACCGGGAATCATCGTTGCTAGTAACCATTTATACGGCGGAATTTGGAATTAGTTCGTATGTTGAAAATGGGGTTCGTTCCGCGAAGGCGAAGCACAAGATTGCCCTATTTCAGCCATTAACGTTGTTGGAACTCGAGGTTTATCATAAACCTGGCAAGGGTTTGCACCGTATTTCAGAGGCTAAATGCTATTATCCCTACCGAAAAATCCCATTTGATATTGCTTATTCGAGTATTGCCTTGTTTTTAACGGAGGTATTGGGAAAGGTGTTGCGTGAAGAGGAGGCAAACCCGGTTTTGTTTGATTTTTTAGAGGATTCGTTTCAAGTATTGGATCAGGGTTTGGGGTCGATGGAGAATTTTCATTTGCAGTTTTTGTGGAAATTGAGTGAGTTTCTCGGTTTTCATGCGGGGCGTGTGCAAGAGTTTGTGGGTCAGTTGCGGGAGGCGGGTGTTCCAGGAATCAGTGACTTAGACCCGGGCGCAGTTCAAGCCTTGTTTGATTCGGATTATGGCCAGGTTGTTGGGATAAATCGCCTACAACGTGCGGCCATTTTGCGGGCCTTGATTTATTATTATGGCTTGCATATAGAGTCTTTTGGGGAGTTGAGATCTTTACAAGTATTGCAGGAGGTGATGTCATGAAAACATTAGCGTATCAAATTATTCCTTCGCCGAAGGCATTGGATATACGATTAACATTCCAACCGACTCGGCTTGGGCCCCTGAAATTACATTTGCCCATTTGGCGGCCAGGGCGCTATCAGGTTCAGTATTTCGCCAAGAATATTGCTACCGTGATGAGCGATCATGGGGTGGTTTTGAAGACGGATTTATCGACCTGGACCTTGGATGTTCAATCGCTTGAGCCAATAACGGTCTATTACCGATACCATGCGGAGCAGCCGGATGCCGGTGGATCCTGGGTGGATGATTCGATGGTCTATATCAATTTTGTGAACTGTTTGTTGTTTCCCCATCGCGGAGAAAATCGGCCTTGTTCCGTCGAAGTTGCATCTGAAAATGTGTTGGGGGAGATTTATCAAACAGCCTGGTCACTAGGCGACAAAAAGGGGACCCAATCATTTAGGGAGCTCGTTGATTCGCCTTATGTAGCAGCCAAAGAAATTCACTCATTTGCTTGGCGATCGGCGGCTGTGAAGTTTTACCTTCAGGGCGTTGGCCCTAAGAGTCATTTTTCAGACCGATTGCTGCAGGCTTATCAGAAATTTGTGGCTTACCAACTGGATTACATGGGGGAATTTCCGGTTCGTGATTATCGATTTATGTTGTGGATTTGCCCTAAACCCTTTTATCACGGGGTGGAGCATACGAGGTCTACCATGATGGTGATGGGGCCAGAAGATCGGGATTCGTATGAAGATTTGATTGGTTTGGGTTCGCATGAGTTATTTCATGTATGGAATGTGGCGACGATTCGCCCCAAGGAGCTATTGCCCTACGACTATACGAAGGCGATCATTTTTGATACCGGATGGGTGGTTGAGGGGATTACGACTTATTTGGGGGATTGGTTCTTGTGGGCATCGGATGTGGTTACGGTGGAAGAGTATGTAAATTTGTTGGCCGGCAATTTGAAATTACACTTTGAGCGGGATGGGGCATCCAAACAATCCTTAATCGAAAGTTCGGTTGACCTGTGGTTGGACGGCTATGGATCGGCTTTGCCTGGCAAGCGCGTTTCGATATATTTCAAAGGGGCTTTGGTGGCCCTGGCCTTGGATTTATTGATTCGTCGGAAGTTTAATCATGGCAAATCTTTGCGGGATGTGATGTTGCTGATGCAGGCGCGCTATGGTCGCTTGAAGCGGGGGTATACCCGACAAGATTTTTATGCCTTGGTGGAGGAGGTTTACCAAGAACCACTCTCGGATTTTTGGTCATTGTGGGTAGAGTCTTCGGAACCCTTGGAGGGGAAGATTAAAGAACTACTAAAATTTGTCGGATTATCGTTTTCAGGAGGAGGCGCCTTAGAAATTGTGGATGAATCTGCCCTATTGAAATTCAAATACGACACAAAAGGATAATTTATTTCCAAAAAAGATAAATTTTGTCGTTTTGGTGCTAACGTTTGTGGATATACGACATGCTAACTTGGGTGTATGAATCCATACGCATCGCGCATTCGCAAAATTCGAGCTTCTCATGGGTATAGCCAAGAGTATATGGCGTTGAAATTGGGCATGACGCTTTCGTCTTATTCAAAGCTGGAAAGGGGCTTGGTGGAGCTTTCTGTCTCTCGGCTTGTTCAAATTTCGGTGGTTTTGGAATTTGATTTGAGTCAATTTTTCCAAGTGGAGCCAACTGATTCGGTCTCTGATCAATCGCAGGTGGGTTATGGTTTTGTCACCCGGGCAGAATTTCTTCAGCATCTTGATAAAATGCATTTATTGGAGCGACAATTAAGCGATATCCTTTCTAAACTGCCGTAATAAATTCCTACCTTTGTGCCTTAACTCATTCGATATGTTACAAAGGCCACGCAGAAATCGTCAAAGTGCTGTCATTCGTGATATGGTGGAGGAGACTCGCCTGTCTGTCAAAGACATGTTATTTCCTTTGTTTGTTCAGTCGGGAACAGGAAAGCGTACGCCGATTGTCTCGATGCCGGGGATTTACCGTTTTTCGCAAGATTTATTGTTGAAGGAAATCGAAGAATGTGTCCAATTGGGCATTCGTTCTTTTGCCTTATTTCCGCAGGTGGAGGAGTCTTTGAAGGATTCGTTGGCGACGGAAAGTCACCGAGCGGGCTCTTTGTATTTGGAGGCAATTCATGCCGTTGCGAGTCGGTTTCCGGAGGTATCGTTGTTGACCGATGTAGCGATGGATCCCTACAGTTCGGATGGACATGATGGGATTGTGCGAGATGGTCAAATTTTAAATGATGAAACTTTGCCCGTTTTGGCTAAGATGGCGATAGCCCAGGCTCAAGCAGGATCACGTTTGATCGGCCCATCGGACATGATGGATGGTCGGGTAGGCTATTTACGGGAGGCTTTGGATGGGGCAGGTTTTTCGAATGTGGGGATTATGGCCTACACAGCGAAATATGCATCGGCATTTTATGGTCCCTTTCGGGATGCCTTGGAATCGGCGCCGAAGTTTGGAGACAAGAAAACGTATCAAATGAATCCAGCGAATCGCCGGGAGGCATTGATCGAATTGGAATTAGACGAGGCGGAGGGAGCTGATTTTCTGATGGTGAAGCCGGCTTTGGCTTATTTGGATATCATTGCTTTGTTGCGCGAAAATTCGAATTTGCCGATTGCGGCGTATAATGTTTCGGGTGAATATGCCATGATTAAAGCAGCTGCTCAAAATGGCTGGTTAGACGGGGAAAAGGCGATGTTGGAGAGTTTGTTATCGATTAAGAGAGCGGGTGCGCAGGTGATTCTGACGTATTTTGCTAAGGAATTTGCACAATTAAATCAAGCATAATATGTCGACCGATCGCTATATGCAACGGGGGGTTTCGGCCTCGAAAGAAGATGTTCATAAGGCCATTGCCAAATTAGATAAGGGTTTATTTCCGCAAGCGTTCT
>JACCDK010343606.1_pt1 | contig 33910 bp, 15 predicted proteins | sample 7445871 | NCBI WGS metagenome assembly JACCDK01 (sample SAMN15323436, study PRJNA562643) | freshwater metagenome | isolation source: river surface water | place: USA:Blue River Watershed | collected 2017-08-15 | reverse complement strand
TGGTGGAGGGTCGCAAAGCAGTGGAGGAAGTATTCCACAGTGGGTGGCAAGTGGAGGGAATATGGGCCACTGAGGCTTTTGCTGACCGACATTCCCCGGGTTATTCGTTTGAGTGGATGACGGAGGATGAAAACAAGAAATGTACAGCCTTTGAAACGGCCCCCGGTGTGATGGCGCTGGTGAGCATGCCCAAATCAAGGGGGTTAAATACTGAAATGCCCTTTTTGTTGGCCCTTGACGGGATCAATGATCCGGGCAATATGGGAACCATCATTCGGCTGGCCGATTGGTTTGGGATGTCACAGATTGTGGCTTCTTCAGACAGTGTGGACGCATTTAATCCCAAGACTTTGGCAGCAACCATGGGTTCATTTCTGAGGGTGGAAGTGGTCTATGCCGATTTGGAAATGGCCGCGCAAGACAGAACCGTTTATGGGGCCTATCTCGAGGGTGAAAGCGTTCACGGTCTCAAACCATCCCAGAAAAGTATGTTGCTCATTGGTTCAGAATCTCATGGGATTCGCGCCTCGGCCGAGAAACTGGTCACCCACCCAATCACCATTCCTGGAAAAGGCAAAGCCGAATCGCTGAACGCAGGGATGGCGACCGCCATTTTGCTCGATAACCTGCTTCGTTAAGGTTGCTTTCTATATGCGTCCAGCACGCAAATTTCTCTCGTGCTCAAGCCCCAATCGTTGGTCGGTTTGTCGATAACTACCCCTGAAAATTCCGTATATTTGTATTTGGCCCATTTGGGCGATTTTGTTATGCAGTCTGGGATCCGACAGAAACTCAATGAATTCATTCACACCCATTATCGGCAGCGATTGGTTCGCGGGGCGATGCTTTCTATTGCATTGGGTTTGGTGATTTTTGGATCGGGATTTTTACTGGAACATTACTTGTGGCTCGGTAGCGTCGATCGCGCGGTGTTGTTTTGGACGATGTGGTTGCTCTTTCTACCAACCCTATTGTTTGGGGTGGTCAAACCCTTACTGAACATGCAGGGGGTGGGTAAAACACTCACTCAAGAAGCCGCGGCCCAATGGATTGGCGATTACTTTCCGGAGGTATCAGACAAACTCATCAATTTATTGCAACTTGAAGACATGGCCGGTGTGCAGCGCGGGAATGAACTATTGCTTGCGAGTATTGAGGAGAAAACCCTGGTTTTGCAAAAGGTACCTTTTATTCAAGCATTGGATTGGCGGAAGCACAAAAAGTGGGTATACCGGTTAGGGGCGATGTTGTTGTTGCTTTTGGGAATGGGTGCCTATGAGTCGGCAGAATTGCTGCAAGGCGCATCACGGGTGTTTCAATACGAAAAGGAATTTGTGCGACAAGCTCCTTTTGCTGTGCGTTTAATGAATGACAATTTGGTGGTGAATGAAGGACAGGATTTGAGGCTTCAATGGCAAGCCGAAGGGGTTGTTATTCCAGAGTCAATGGAAGTGAAAATTGGTCCGCAGTGGCGAAAGGCAAGACGGTTGAAACCGGGCGTGTTTGTCATGGAATTGCTGGATCTCATGGAAGATCAGTCCATTGTGGTTAGGGCGATGGATTACGTGGTTGCGGAGCACACAATTACAGTGAAAAAACAACCGCATTGGCAAGCTGTTGAGGTGTTTGCTGATTTTCCAGATTACACAGGAATTGAGGATGGCTTGCTTTCACAATCCACGCTTTTGGAGGTGGTCGAGGGTACGCGCTTGGAATACCGCCTCAAGGGTGAACGCGTACAGGCATGGCGGGTTGGAAATTCATTCAAAAAGATTCAACAGGGGTCTTCGCAAAGGTTGGGAAATACAGAAAATGGTAGTATTTACAGGCATCGGGCCATGCGAGATGAACGATTGGTTTTTGCCATGGTAGGTCCCCAAGGATTGAGTTCGGATACCCTTCAGAGTAATTTGATGGTAAGGGCTGACGCGTATCCTGATATTCAACTTGAGACCGTTGCCGATACGGTTCGATTGGGTACATGGTATTTTGCTGGCATTGCGAGCGACGATTACGCTGTAAACGAAGTGGCATTTTTATACCGTGTTGCGGGGAAAAGTGCAAATTGGAAGCGGGTGGTTTTGTTTGAGGGCAGTGCATCACAATACACCATCACTCATGCCATTGATTTGGTGAGCTTGGGTGTGAAAAGCGGTGAAGCGTTGGAATATCAGTTTGCGGTCAAAGACAACGATGGTTTGCGCGGCGGAAAGACATTTCGAACACCTGTGATGACCTTGGAGAGGATGGGTGCCGAAAAGGTTGCGCAGTTGCTTGAAAAGCAAGAGGCGGGGATCGGTGCGGGTATGAGCAAATCATCCAAAACACTGAAAGAACTTCAAAAAGAATCCCAAAAATTACAACAGTCTTTGCAGCAAAATCAGCAAGGTTGGGATCAGGAAAACAAGATCAAAAACTGGCTCAACGAACAGCAGAAGATGGTAGAGGCATTGAAGCAGTTGGAGAAAAAGCAAGCAGATGTCAACAAGCAGAAAAACGCTTTGAATCCGCCCTCCGAAGAACTGCAAAAAAAGAAGGATGATTTGAACAAGCGGATGAAGCAGTTGACATCACCCGAAATGCAAAAGTTGATTGATGAGATCAATCGATTGATGGAGCAAAAAGCCAACAAAGATCAACTTCAAGAAAAAATGCAGAAACTCAATCAAATGAGCATGGAGTCTTCCAAAGAGTTGGAAAAATTGATGGAGCAATTGAAGCAACTGGAATTGGAAGAAGCGGTGGAGAATCAACTTGAGCGGATGCAAGAATGGGCGGAAAAAGAGGAGGCACTGCAAAAAGAACTGGAACAGGAAAAAGGCAAAGAAGTGTCGGAATCGGTGAAGCAGCAGCAAGAAGCACAGAATGAGGCCTTGAAAGAAATCGACAAAGGAGCACAGGACATCGAACAGAAAAACCAAGAATTGGAGAAGCCGATGGACTTGAAATCCGGAGAAGCAGCGCGAAAAGAAGCGGAAGACGCGGCAAAAAAAGCCTCTCAGGAAATGAAAAACAACCGCAAATCGGGGGCTACCGAGCAGATGAAAAAATCGGCCCAAAAGATGAAAGAGGCCATGCAAAAGATGCAAGAGGGGTTTGAGCAAGAACAGAAGAAACGAATGGCAGAAGACTATCAGGCGCTCAGGGCTTTGTTGGAGAATTTGATAGATGCTTCGGGCCGACAGGAATTGATCTTGACGGAATTGCGGAAAATGAGTCCGGATAATCCCAAACAGGTGGCGTTAAACCGCGAGCAAATGCGCTTGAGGGAATCGTTGCAATTCATTGAAGATAGTTTGATGGCGTTGGCCAAAAGGCAGACCATGATCAGTCAGTTTGTGACCCGCGAAATGAGCCGTGTCAATGTTCAGATGGCATTTTCATTGGAAAAAATGAAGGTGAGAAATCCGCGCTCGGCTGCGCAGCATCAGCAATTTGTGATGACGGGTTTGAACAATTTGGCGGAGATGTTGATGGAGAGTCTGCAAAATATGCAGCAACAAATGAACAGTGAACAGAAAAAGGAGGGAGACAAGAGTTGCGACAATCCCAACAAATCGGGTCAAGGCAAGCAGGGAAAGCCCAAGCCGGGTAGTAAATTGAGTGAGTCGCAAAAGGCCTTGGGTGAGCAATTACAAAAAATGCAACAACGCAAGCAGGGCAAGCCGGGTCAAGATGGAAAGCCGCAGGGAGGAGATCCACAATCGCCCGGACAAAATGGCGAGCCATCGCAAAGAGAGCTGAACGAGGAATTGGCCAAGATGGCCTTGATGCAGGAGGCGTTACGCCGTCAAGTGGAGCAGCTGAGAAAGGAACTCGGACAAGAGGGCAAACAGGGCATGTCGAACGCATTGCAAGAGGTGGAGAAGATGATGGAGCAGAACGAAAAAGACTTGGTGAATGGCAAAGTGACACCACAATCCTTGGAGCGACAGAAACAGATCATGACGCGGTTGTTGGAGCATGAAAAGGCAGAGCGCAAACAGGAACAGGAGGACCGCAGGGAATCGAATCAAGCCCCCAATTTTGTGCCTGTTGTGCCACCCGAATTGGCCGAGGAAGCGCGCAAGAAGGCGAGTGAGCGAGAGGCTTTGCGACGGGTACAGCCGGCCTTTAAGCCATACTACAAACAAAGCGTGCAGAAATACCTACAGATTTATTCGCGGTAAAAGTATCTTTGCAGTCACATGTCGAAGATTACCATTACTGCTGCCCTTCCTTACGCCAACGGACCTGTTCATATTGGTCATTTGGCTGGGGTTTATATTCCCGCCGATATTCATGCTCGAGTACAACGTTTGCGGGGCGAAGAGGTGTTGTTTATATGTGGTAGCGACGAGCATGGTGTACCCATTACACTGAGGGCCAGGAAAGAGGGCGTAACATCGCAGGATGTGGTGGATCGATATCACAAAATCATTGGTGACTCATTCAAGGAATTGGGCATATCTTTTGACATTTATTCGCGGACTTCAAATGCCACCCACAAGGAATTGTCACAGGCGTTTTTCAAAAACTTATACAACAAAGGGGCCTTCAAAGAGATTCGCTCTGAGCAGTATTTTGATGAGCAGGCGGGTCAGTTTTTGGCAGATCGATACATCGTTGGGACTTGTCCTTCGTGCAAAAATGAAGGCGCTTACGGCGATCAGTGCGAAAAGTGTGGTAGTACCTTGAGTCCGAATGAACTGCTGAATCCCAAATCGGCATTGAGTGGTACGGTTCCTGTGATGAAAGAAACGGTGAATTGGTACCTGCCTTTGGATGAAATTCAAGAGACTTTCTTGAATGAATGGTTGGGTGGAAAATCGCAGTGGAAAAGCAATGTTTACGGACAATGTAAGAGCTGGTTGAATGAGGGTTTGAGGCCCAGGGCGATGACCCGCGATTTGGAGTGGGGCGTTCCTGTGCCAATAGAAGGTGCAGACGGCAAAGTGCTGTACGTTTGGTTTGAGGCGCCCATTGGATATATTTCGGCCACCAAAGAATTGCGTCCGAATGATTGGGAACAATGGTGGACGGGTGATTCTCGTTTGGTTCATTTCATTGGCAAGGACAACATCGTATTTCACTGTATCATTTTTCCGGCCATGTTGCATTTGCGTGGCGATGGTTATGTGCTGCCTGAGCAGGTGCCGGCGAATGAGTTTTTGAATTTAGAAGGCCAGAAAATATCGACCAGCAGAAATTGGGCGGTGTGGTTGAATGAATACTTGGTGGAGATGCCGAACCGAAAGGATGAACTGCGTTATGTACTGACGTCAATTGCGCCGGAGACCAAGGACAGTGAGTTTACTTGGAAGGACTACCAAACACGCGTGAATTCGGAGTTGGTGGGTATATTGGGCAATTTTGCCAACCGTGTGTTGGTGTTGATGCAAAAATATTACGAAGGCGTGATGCCATCGGTGGGCGCTGTGCGTGAGCCCTATGCGCTGTTTAACCGCAGTGCTGTGGGTGATCATCCCATGGTTGCCGAGTATGTGCGTCCCGTGGTTGATTTGTTGGCCCAGTATCAATTCCGTGATGCACAATTCAAAATGATGGAGTTGGCGCGTTTGGGAAACAAATATTTGGCCGAACACGAGCCTTGGAAGTTGGTGAAAACGGATGCCGAGGCCACAGCGATGGTTTTGAGTGAAGCGGTACAAGTACTGCTTAATTTGGCCTTGTTGATGGAGCCTTTCATGCCGGAAGCAAGCGGTCGATTGTTGTCGCAATTGGGCGTTTCAGTATCGGAAGATGATAAAAAATCGTTCTGGTTGGCGGGCTCACAGCCCGGAAAATGGTTTGAATTGGCGGAAGGGCATACATTGGGTGCAGCGGGCTTGTTGTTTCAGAAAATTGAAGACGATGTGATTGATGCACAAATTGCGAAGTTGCAGGCGACGGCGGCGGCCAGTGCGACAAGTACAACAGGTGGTGTGGCGGATACTCCAACGGCCATATCGGCCTCGACTGAATCGGTGTTAACTGAAGCCAAGGCGGAAGTAACCTACGATGATTTTGCGAAGTTGGACTTGCGCGTGGCAACGGTTACCGCGTGTGAAAAAGTGGAGAAAGCCGATAAGTTGTTGAAGCTGACGTTGCAAGTGGGTTCAGAAGAACGAACTGTAGTATCGGGCATCGCCCTGCATTTTCAACCCGAGGAGGTAGTGGGTAAGCAAGTATTGTTGCTGGCGAATTTGGCACCGAGAAAAATGCGTGGCATCGAAAGTCAGGGCATGATTTTGATGGCAGAGGACGCCGATGGAAAGTTGGTGTTCATGAGTCCGTCTAGCAGTGTGGCGCCCGGGAGTGGGGTGTCTTGATTGTGATTTTTTGATTTGGCTTTGAGCGCCATAGCCATGAAATTGTCTACGATGGTTTTGTTGCTCCAAAACGTTATTTGATCCATTCCCTCAGCCAATTCACCGTTGAAAAAACGGTCAACCTCTGCGCCGAAATGGATATCTATGTCGAACAGAACTCTTGCACCCAAGGATTTTAACGCCTCAGCATTGCAAAGTTGCTCGTACTGACCCTTGATGGGGATGGCCATGATTTTTTTACCCAAGAACAAAGCTTCAGCGGGCGTTTCAAATCCGCCACCCGTAATGATGCCGTTAGAATGAATCATTGAATGTGAAAACGACTCTTTGCCCAGCGGGAAAAGGGTGCAATTGTCCTTTTGCGCTTGTTTTGAAACCTCCGCACTGAAAACATGAAATCTCAAATGGGTTAGACTTTTGAATTGTCGCAATAAATCATCCACTGGAAATTGGGCCAGATATACGGTAATGTGTCCTTGATTGGAAGGCAGGGACTGACGTATGCTATCGCCAATGATGGGAGGTAGAATGTTTGGGTGGTATGGTTGAAAATGCAATCCGATGTAATGCGATGCTGGTGCAAAATGTTTGAGAATGAACTCTCCCAAATGATTTCGGGTATCAGGACGCGGAGCATTTGGGTATTGGAAGCTCGCTTGATGACCAATTTGCACACTAAAAACCCTTCTCAGTTTGCATGCCATCGCTGTAATGAAATCAAAATCATTGATGACCAAGTCATATTCCTTTACTGGCAGACGTCGGATGTCCCTCCAAAGCTGTATGGGGTTGATTTGGCGCAGCATTTTTTTGTAATTCAAACTACCTCCATGGCGATAAAACAGACTTATGCCCTTGCTCCGGAATTTTACTGGAAGTTGTACGGGTAGGTGGGCATTGTTGCCGCTGAGCATGACATCAACAGTGCCATAGGTCTGTAGCAAGGGGATGATTTCTGCGGCGCGACTGATATGGCCGTTTCCAGTGGCTTGAACGGCATACAGGATTTTCATGATAGGCTAATGCTTGCAGGGTTTCCAACAATGGCAGCGATATGATGTCCAATAACATCGGGCAAACATGGTTTTCTTAACAGATCCAATTCTTCCGCTTCTGCCGGTGCCATCGGTTTCTTTTTATTTGAAATGGGGTGTTGGTAGATGGACCATTCTTTATCTTGATACTCCAATGCGGTCAAGTTTTCAATCCAGTCACCGGAATTAAGGTACAGCACTTCGCCTTTGTCGGTTTTGATGACGCGTTTTTGTGGTTGGTGGATATGTCCACAAATGACTGTATGGTATTGAGAGTCAATGGCCAATTCGGCTGCTGTTTGTTCAAAATTGTTGATCCATGAGACTGCTTTCTTTACGCTTTCTTTCACGCGTTTACTCAGGCTCATGCGCTCTTTGCCCATGAACTTTAGCAACTGATTGATGCGATGATTCACCCATATCAATAAGTCGTAACCTTTACCACCGAGTTGGGCCAATAACTTGGCCGATCCTTGTGTGGTGGCATCAAATACGTCGCCATGGAAAATCCATACTTTTTTACCGTCTAACTGAAGAATCAATTTGTCGTCAAGGGTGATGTTTCCGAGTTGGGTTCCGGAATATCGACGCAGGGCTTCATCGTGGTTGCCGGTAATGTAATAAACTTGGGTGCCTTGGGTGCTGAGTTTGAGGATTTCCCTCAACACTTGCATGTGCTGGGGTGGGAAATACGATTTTCTGAATTGCCAGATATCAATGACATCGCCGTTCAACACCAATATCTCGGGCTGAATGGTTTTGAGATAGTCGCAGATTTCTTGGGCATGGCAGCCAAAAGTTCCTAGGTGTAAATCACTCAATACACATACCTGAATTTGTCGTTTCAAGGTTGTCATCTTCGCAACGAAATACCGGTTGGTATGTTGGGTTAATAATGAGGAATTAAGGTTTTTGTGTTGCTTTGGTGTTATGGTACCGTGTACTGTGTTATCGTTTTGTTTTGGTATTTCTTAATAATAAATAAACATATCCTTATTCTCTCATTAACAACCGAACGATGTGGGTGTATTCATATTTGAAGGTTAGAAATAGGGGTGCTGAATTTTGAAAAAATCATTGATAAACAGAGATATAAGTTGGCTTTCGTTCAACGGTAGGGTATTGCAAGAGGCCGAGGATGAGCAAAATCATTTGCACGATAGGTTGAGGTTTCTGGGGATTTTCTCGAACAATTTGGATGAGTTTTTCCGTGTCCGCGTGGCTACTTTGAACCGAATGGTCAAGGTATCGCCAAGCAAAGCGAAGATGCATTTGGAGCAAAATCCCGATAAGATTTTGAGTCAGATTATGTCGGTTGTGTTGACCCAGCAATCACAATTTGAGCGCATTTACAAAGAGTTGGTTTCGGAAATGGAGGCGCGGAATGTGTACTTCAAAACCGACAAACAACTCAATAAAGTACAGAAAGAGTTTGTTGAGAATTACTTCGAGGAGCGTTTGCACACCCGCATTGTGCCTTTGATGATTGAATCAATTCCTGCCATGCCGTTGCTGCGTGACCGTTCTGTGTATTTGGCTTGTGTGTTAGGACATTCACAGAGCGCAATGATGCATCGTTATGCATTGATTGAAATCCCCGTAGGCGATTTGCCGAGGGTGGTTGTTTTGCCGTCGGCCAAAGGAACCCAAGATTTGATATTGTTGGAAGACATCGTTCGATACAATTTGACTTATTTGTTTGCGCCGTTTGGATTTGACAAATTCATGGGGCACCTCATCAAAGTTACGCGCGATGCAGAATTGGATTTGGATAGTGATTTTCACACCAATTTGATCGATGACTTGGAAAAGGGGCTGAAGAACCGAAAGAAGGGTAAGGCTACCCGCTTTGTGTATGATAAACAGATTGACCCCAATTTGTTGGATTTTTTGATGCGAAGGTTGGGGTTGAACAAGAAGGATCACATGGTCCCTGGCGGCAGGATACATAATTTCAAGGATTTTATGGATTTCCCAAGGGAAGTGTTTCACGATATAGTTCCACGTCCGAGACCGTTTGTGCATCCCCTACTAACGCAGCCATGTCGAATCATGGATGTTATCGCCAAACGCGATGTGATGTTGCATTTTCCCTATCACTCTTTTGATAGTGTGATTGATTTATTCCGGGAAGCGGCCATTGATCCGGCAGTGGTGAGTATACGGGTTACCCTGTATCGTCTGGCCAAGGATTCGCGTGTGATCAACGCACTGATAAATGCTGTGCGCAATGGAAAGCAAGTTTCGGTGGTGATTGAGTTGAAAGCAAGATTTGATGAAGAAGCCAACTTGATGTGGAGGCGTAGGTTGGAAGAGGAGGGGGTAAAGGTTTATATCGGCCTGCCCGACATGAAAATTCATGCGAAAATTTGTGTCATTAAGCGCCGGGAGTTCAACCGAACCACACAATTTGGATTTGTGAGCACGGGAAATTTGAATGAAAGTACCGCGAAAGTCTATGCAGATCATTGTTTGCTGACATCGAACCGACAGATTATGGCTGATATCAATCGAGTATTTGATTGTTTGGAACGTCCAATGCCCAATTTGTCGACCTTGAAATCTTGCAAGGTATTGGTACCGGCGCCTGTGAATATGCGAAGGTATTTTATGTCGCTTATTGCCAAGCAATCGGCCTTGGCCAAGAAAAAGAAAAAGGCAGCCGTCATCGTGAAACTCAATAGTTTGTCTGATGAGTTACTGATTGATGAATTATATGCAGCCGCTCGACAAGGTGTGGATTTGTCATTTGTGGTTCGGGGGATTTTTTGCGGAGTGATGGATCAAAAAGGATTCAAGAAAAAGCCCAAATCACTTTCAATCGTTGATCAATATTTAGAGCATGCACGGGTTTTTATCTTTGGTAGTGGCGATGCCCAACAGGTGTTTATTTCTTCGGCCGATTGGATGGTGAGAAATTTGGATCACCGGGTTGAAGTTGCTTGTCCGATCCACGACGCGCGGATCAAAGAAGAATTATCACATATTATGAACATCCAATTGGCGGAGAATGAAAAAGCGCGAATTTTGGATGCATCTCTCAGTAATGAATATGTTGTTGCAGATGGTGCGGACGCAGTAGTTCGATCTCAAGTAGCCATATATGAATATTTGAAGGACAAACAATACGGAATTGAACCTAGCAGCCATTGATATTGGGTCAAATGCGGTGAGATTGTTGGTCTCACAGGCAGTGCCATATAAAAACCAAGTTGATTTTACCAAATTGAGTTTGGTTCGCATTCCACTGCGACTGGGAGTGGATGTATTTCAGCAGGGTTATATTGGCGAAGAAAAGGCGTTGGCGCTGATGAAGAGCGTACAATCTTTCAAGCTGATCATGGAAGTTTATGGTGTAGAGCGATTTAGGGCCTGTGCCACCTCGGCCATGCGGGATGCATCAAACGGTGAAGACATTGTGAAGCGAATTGCCTTGGAATCAGGTATTGAGATTGATGTAATTACAGGCAAGGAAGAGGCCGCAATTATCTATGATACGCACATGAAAGAAGCGGGTTTGGATAAGGCCACGAGATTGTATGTGGACGTGGGCGGAGGTAGCACAGAACTTACATTGTATGCTGAAGGCGTTCGCATTTTGCAAGATTCCTTTAATGTAGGTACGATTAGAATGTTACACGGGAGTGTGGATCAAGCAGAGTGGGAAGAGATGAAAGCAGCGGTAAAGCAAAGTGTAAAGGGGTTGAAATCTTTGTCGGTAATTGGTAGTGGCGGAAATATCAATAAGTTGTTTTCAATCAGTAAGTCTAAAAATGGCAGTGGGTTGAGCAAATTTGAATTGGATACTTTTTTCAAGGAACTCTCCGTTCTCTCAGTGACTGAGCGCATGCATCGTTACAATTTGCGACAGGAGCGGGCTGAGGTCATCGTTCCTGCATTGCAGATCTATACATCGATTTTGAAATGGGCGTCGATGGAGAGCATTGAAGTGCCACGGATTGGATTGGCCGATGGATTGATTCGCGAATTGTATTATCAGTAATTACTTGGAATACTGGCGCTTGCGCTTTAGTCATATATCGATAAAAAAGAGCGGGGCGGCCATTGGCCGCCCCGCTTGATTGTTGATATGACTACAGAAGTTACTTTAATATCACTTTGGCTGTTCTGCCAGCGGCATCTTTTACCAAGTATATGCCTTTGGGGGTATTCGATAAATCCAAACCTTGGTTGTCAACAGTACCCGCGTAAATGAGCTTTCCAACCATGTCGGTTACCGTGATTACTCCCATGCCCTGAACAAAGATACGGTCCATGGTGGGGTTGGGATAAACAACCAAGCGGTCGCTATTTTTCGTGGGGTTGTTCACATCGCTCACCAATGTGTTGTTAATGACTTCAAATACGGTGATCGTTCCACTCAGTTCGTTGGCCACAATTACATATGGTTTTCCCGTGGGAGAGCTGGCGTTATTAATGTATTGTATGCCTTCTGGTCCCAAATCACCGGTATAGGCGGTATTACTGCGAGTATTTTGGTAATCTTCAAAAACCGGTGCAGCAGGGTTGGTTACATCGTAAACCATCACTCCGCCGGTTCTTTCCAAAGCAACGAATGCGAATTGTCGGCTGTTGATTTCTGCCACCGTAACACCTTCTGGCTCTGGTCCTTTTGCACGGCTTCTCCCCTTGAGGGTATTGTTCTCATTGTCCGCATTGAAGATGCGACTCACTGCGGGGTGTTTTGCCGTGATCCATTCAAATTGGTCACCACCATCCCAAACCAACGATTTGGTAGCAGGGTCCCAAATGCTGAAGGAGCGGCTGCCTACAGAATACAACTCATCGAAGTCACCATCGCCATCGGTATCGCCATGTAGGTTGGTAATGCGGAAACGACCCAAAGCGTGGTCTTCTTTCAACATGTCGCCCTGCGGGAATTTTGAGGCATCCAAAGTAACCGCAGAGACGGTGGTTCTCTCATTCAACGGTGTGTATTCTTTTTCGTCGCCCTCATTGGCTGTTACCAAATAAGTTTTGTTGTTTACGGTGTAGTTGGCAATGCCATCAGGAATATAGAAACTCTTTACAGGCCAGTTGGCAAGAAGAATCGATCCGCTTCTGTCGCTTGCATCAAAACCGTTACCGGATGTGTTCATGTTTTTGGTACCCATCGCCCAAATACTGCTCACAGTATTGTTGCTTAAATCAATTTCCGCGATTGCGTTGTTCTCCTGCAAAGTAACCCATGCTTTGATGTTGTCGCTGGCCACCGTGATATACTCTGGTTCAAAATCTTGTGCCATGGTGCTTGGGGCATACAATTTACGAACGCCTTTTGCCTTTAAATCCGCTTCTCCGGCGTTCCACGATTTGAAATCGATGGTTTTTACGTTGGCTTGGGTCAAATTGGCGGCACCGCCACTGATGTCGATTACACTAATACTGCCCTCCGGGTCGATGCTGTAATCGAGATTCGGTTGACCTTCGTTGGCAGTAAGCACTTTTTTACCATCAGGCGTAAAGGTGATCATATCAGGCAATGCACCTACGGTTACTTTAGAAATGAAATCGCCGTTTGTGTTAAAGAAAATAACCTGACCATCAAGTTGCTCATTCACGTTGGGTGAAGCCACAGCCACAACGTCGTTTTTCACGGTGATGCTGGTAATTCCACCATAAGGTGTCATATCAATAGATTTGATCAGGGTGATGTCCTTTGGGTTGCTAAAGTCAGCGATGTCCATGCGTTTTTGAACAGCACTTGTCATGAACAAACGCTGTGATTTGGCATCGTGTACCACAATTTCGGTCGTACTGCCGGCAGTTGGATTTGGGTCGAAGCTCTCAATATGGTTCAATTCGATGTTTCTTGCGGGATTTATTACCGCGCGGTCATCGTCTTGAATGTAAACCGTGATGAAGGGAAGACCCGTAATAACGCCACCTGAGGGACTTTCCATGAGAATGTTCAAATACTCGTCTTGCTCTGCTAATTTGTCGTTGAAGACAGGGATAGCTACATCTACAAACGCTGTAGTACTATTGAAATTGACAGTGGTAGCGGCGAATGTGTGGTCGGCGCTCAAAGCCGTACTAAACGGACCAAATCTAGGAGTGAGTTTCACTGATCCGGTACCAGGGAATTTCATGTTGATTCGTACGATGGCTGAGCCGGCAGATTCCTTCACCACAACAAAGCGGGTAGCAAAGGCAAATTCCGCATTGAAATTGAATGTGAAATTGAAGGGCGTGAACAACTTCCTTTGTTCTGCGTCCTTCGTATTGATCACGGTCAACGTATATGACTGTCCGGAGGTGAAAGGCACAGCATATGTCAAAAGTACAGTATCAATTGAGGCCCCATTGTTTGTCATTGCAGCCGTTTGTAAATTGGCAATGCCCGTGTAGTTGGCGATGTCTGTAGCTGTTGTTTTATCCATGTCTGCAGAGTAAATCACCCGAAGCGTGTTTGAGGAAAGCACCTCTGCTTTGGTTACCGATGGTGACCCAGGGAAGGTCCATGTTGGCCAAGTTTGTGCAGCCGTGCCCGAGGCGCTGCCATTCCAGTTGGCCGTGTCGTGAATCAGGGATTTTAATTGGGCGATACTTCCTTTCATGCTGCCGGTATACATGGCGTTGGCCGTGTTTAAGCCTGTTCCACCTTTGGTGAGCGCATGTTGAATGGCATTGACACCATTGGAGAGGGATGATGGTAACATAGAATTGCTCCCAGAACAAGTAGTGTTTGTCGTCAACCATTGGTTGGAACTGAGTGCGGTAATGTGCATGGGATTGGCATTGCTGCCTGTATATACGATGACTTGATCTCCACCGCTGCTGAGGCCAAATTTTGTGCCGGAAATGCTGCCAATATTGACAGAAGGTAGGTCGTTTTTGATGTTGATGACGGTGCCAGATGCTACGCCCATGGCAGGCGCAGTCCAAGTGAGTCCACCGACGCATTGTGCGGGTGAATTGCTGGTAAATTTGGCATCTGTGAACTGGATTTGGGTTCCAGGTAGGATATCTACAAAAGTGACAATCGCAAATTCATCGTCGGTAGTCAGTGCATTCATGCGGTAAGCCACAAATGCCAGATCGCCCGCTTTGAATTGGGTTTGTTCGGGAAGTGTTCTGAATGAAATACTTGCGTTCTGTGCGATGCCATTGCCTGTGCTATCGGAGATTGCAGTGGCTTTGAAACCAAAGTAGTATTTCTGTTTGCTTTTGAAATTGCCGGCAGGTGTTACGGTGATTGTATTTCCGTTGATGCTTGCGTCAAAAGACACGGAAGTCCCCGTAACGTCATTTTCTTTCAGTACAAACAGTGTATCAATGTTGTTGTTGTCGCATGCTGGACCAGCCAACAACCGAATTTTCTCGCTAAACAAGAGCTGTATGTTCGATTGAATGGCAACCGTTGTATCGCCATTGGCAATTGAAATCACAAAATTGGGTTTGGTGGTGTCTTTTGCTCCAGCCAAGGTGATGTCTGATTTGCCATCCGTTGCAGATGTGCTGCTCGTGGTGTGGCTGCGTTTGCTACTGAATTTGCCTGTGGCGGTGGAGTATGTTCCTGAGGCTACAATGTAGTTTGCACCGGGATCAGCAGTGACGTAGGAAGTGGTTTGCAATTTTCCACCTGTGTACAGATCATTGTTTGGAAGTTGGTAACCTGCAGCACCCGCACTATTGACGGATGTGCCCAATGCACTGCCGTAAAATAACGCATCTATCGGCGCGGTCATGGAGTCAATTTTTGATAGTGCCAAATCAAAAACAGCCACACCATCAGCGGATGTGCCGCCGTTGCCGAACACACCAGAAGCGTTGGCTTGCCCAATACCCCCATCTCCCGCAGTGTTCATGTTGTTGATGGTACGGAGTTTGGTTCCATTGATTTTCATGCAAGATCCACCGACGTACACGACATCCCCGGCTTTCACTGAGCCTGAAGTGATTTCAAATGCATAGGTAATGGCTTTGCCTTCTTTCCATCCGCGAACCGTACTTGTTCCGTTGTTACAAACAATTACTGAATAAGGGGTTGTGCTGAAGTCGATGGGTTTGGTGGCTAAGAGCTCTACAAATTCTTTGCATGAGTCGGTGCCCGATGGATTGACGAATACTTCAGAAATCAGCATGGATTGTGCTGACGCCGAAGAATTAAACACAGGGCCCAATAGGATGATTAGGCCGGTTGTTGCTAATGTTTTGAAAAGATATTTCATGGCTGTTTCGTTCCGAAATTATTTCTACCATGTAATCGGGGTTTGAATTGTTGTTTATCTTTTGGTAAATAATGTTAAATTATTGTCTTGTAATTGATTGTGTATATAACGATGTGTTGATGTTTAGGTTATTTATTGGGTCGGTTAGAGCAAAAAGAGCGGGGCGGCCAATGGCCGCCCCGCTCTTTTTTATTGATGAAAATTGTGTAGAACTTAGAAAGAGTAACGCAATCCCAATTGCATACCCCAAGTGGTTGAGGTGCTAACGATCGGACGGAAACTCTCAACGGGCAATACACCGTTTACAGCATTGAAATTGTAAGTGCCATTGGCTGCGTTGTATCTCAACACACCACCGTTACTTACAGTCATTTGTTTGCGGATACCCCATGATGGGTTGATCATGTTGCCTATGTTCATGATATCAGCACTCAATTGCAATGTGTGCTTGTTCTTACCAATGTTTTGCGCCACGTCTTGCAACAAACGCAAATCGAAGCGATGTAACCAAGGCAATAAACCACCGTTGCGCTCAACGAATTGGCCTTTGTGGGCACTCAAGTATTTGTCTTGAGCAACATATGCATCCCATGCAGCAGCTTGATCAGCCGCTGTGATGGTTTTACCACTCACAACCAAATCCGAGAATTTGATTTCTGAAGAAGCATGTACAAACAACAAGTCGTTACCAGTTAAACCATCGTTGTTGATGTCGGTGGAGTATACGTAGCTGTAGCGGCCTGGATTGTAACCATCGTAAACCAAACTCACTGTGGTAGCGAAACGGTTGCCGTATTCGAATTTCTTAGAAATATTGGCAATCACACGGTTTGGCGTAGAGTACTCAGAAATGGCCAATTCTTGTGCGTTGTTTCCACCCACGGTGCGGTTGTTGCTCCAAGCAGAAGCAGCCTGTGAGCCAGGGTTAGAAGTGATATCCTTGGTATTGTTGAAGGCGTAGCTGATAGAACCACTCAAGCCTTTTTTGAAGTTACGGCTCAAAGTGAATGCAGCGCTCAAGCCACTACCCAAGTTGGTGTTGCTCAATACCATCGCTTCACGCACAGTGCTCACGTAAGAACGACTTGCGGCTTTTTTGTATGCATCGCGCTGCCATGCAGTACCTGTGAAATAGGTAGTATCGGCCATCGCATAGTTGGCGTTGTATTGGTAAACACCGTTCAACTCTTTGGTGTAGATGATGTCTGCCGAGAAATCCAAATCAAATGGCAATTTCTTGTCGATCCCGATGCTGGTTCTCCAAACTTGTGGGAATTTGAAGTTGTTGTCCACTTTGGCAAACGAAGCACCAGAAGGCAATGTGCCAGGGGTGGTTGGGAACTTGTTCAAATAAGCGGTTGGGTCTGCGTTGAAGACATAACCGGCCAAATCAGCAGCTTTTGTCACTTCCACCGTTGCTTGCACACCATAAGCGTTTGATGGCTGGTTGGTGAACCAAACAAAAGGCAAACGACCGGTGAATACACCTGTACCACCGCGAATGATCAAATCCTTATCGCCATTAACATCGTAGTTGAATCCTACACGGGGAGACACCAATGGCGAGCCTGTTGGCCAGCTGTTGGGGTTGTATTTGATGGGTGTTCCTGAAGGATCTTTGAACAATGCCGCTGTGTCGTATTTCACAAAGCCCGCATTGGCTTTTGACTCAGACAAATAAATTGGCATATCAACGCGCAAGCCGGCGGTAATTTTCAATTTCTTGCTTGCGCGGAACTCGTCTTGTACATATCCAGCCAATTGTCCGAACGACAATTCTGCACCTACTGGGGTAGCATCGCCACCGTAACCATAGGTCAGTGCGAAGGCGGAAGGAGCTGCGCCGTTTAAGAATTGACTCAATGAATCGTAGCGGTAGTAACTAGTGCCGTAACGTTGGAAAGCATTTCCTACATACATTTGATCATAGGCCACACCTGCAGTTATCGTGTGTTTCTTCATGTTGTATGTAATGTTGTCGATGAACGACAGTGTGTTGTTGCTCACTTTGTTGTTGTAACTGAACAATTCGTAACCAAAGCTGATGTAGTTGTCACCACCTTTTTTGATATCCACGAAGGGGAAAGGAGTACTGTTGGTTCCACGGGCATCGGTGATGCTAGTGTAGGTTGCGAGGAACTGATTGCTCAACTTGCTGCTCAAATTGCTTTTTAATTCAGCCGCTACCGACCAAACTTTGTTATCGAAAGAGTAATTTGAATTGGCGAAACTCATTGAGTTGTTTGACCAACGGTTTGAGGAAGAGCGGGGGTTAGGGGCAGAGGTGCCATTCAATACTTGGTCATTGGTGTTGTGAACGGAGTTGTAACGCAAGCTGAATTTGTGTTTTTCAGAGATGTTCCAATCCACACGGGCCAAGAATTTTTGGTTGGCTGTGTTGAAGTTACCTAAGTTCTCGTAGTCACCGGTTTCGTAACCGTATTTTTCTTTCAAATGGGCACGCACCAAGTCCAAGTCGCTCGCCAATGTGCGAGACAAATTTGGGTCAGATGCGCTCTGTCCTGTTCCGGGGCGAGAAGCTTTCCACTGCAAACCTGGAAGTGATGTTTTTTCGTTTTCGTAGTTCACAAAGTAGAAAATTTTGTCTTTCACCAAAGCGCCACCCAAACGGAAGCCCAAAATGTTTGACGTAGTTTTCTTCTGTTCACCCAAATCAAAAGTATCCACTTTGGTACCGTTGAATTTTTCGTTGCGCATCAATGTGTAAACAGAGGCAGTGGTGGTGTTAGAACCACTCTTGGTGATGGCATTGATACCCGCGCCGGTAAAGTTCGATTGACGAACATCAAAGGGAGAAATGTTCACCTGAACGGCCTCAATCGCATCCAACGAAATGGGCTGTGCGTCACCACCAGGCAGGTTTTTGTCGCTCAGACCAAAGTTGTTATTGAAATTGGCACCATCAATGGTGATGTTGTTGAAACGACCATCGCGTCCATTGAAACTGCTACCGCTTCCAGCTTGGGGAGTTAAGCGAGTAAAGTCATTGATTGAACGAGAAATGGTTGGCAGGGTGTTCAATGTGCGATTGTTGATGTTCAAGTTGCTTCCCGTTTTGGTAGCGTTACGAGAAACACTCACAACCACGCCGCCGATTTTCTCTGTGGTAAAGTCAGCGTCTAGTTTAAAGTTCTCCCCCAATGTCAAGAATACATCGGTAAAAACGATGTCCTTCATGCCGGGTGCAGAGATGGTCACGGTGTAAGGGCCACCGGCATTTAGGTTAGAAATGTCGTACACGCCCCCGGATCGAGAGTTTGCAGTGTACGATGCATTGGTAGTCGTCAAGACCGCCTTGATGGTGGCGTTCTCAACAGCAGTGTTTCCATTGGTAACAACACCGCTCAAAAAAGCAGTGGTTACCTGTGCCAATGCGCTTCCGGTCAGGAACATAGCGCAAAAGACGACAAGTAGATTTTTTTTCATTTTTATGGGCTATTGGTAGTTGCGAAATAACTAAACAGAGATGGCTCAATTGTTAATGAATTATTAACAAAGTGCATCATTGATAGGCTATTGGCATTATTTTCTAGACAAAATTTGGCGACTTTTCATGAATTTAATTGCGACGAATGCAATGAAGAAGATAGACCAAAACGGTATCGGAAAGGTTATTATTAACCACTGTACTTCCTGCGGACTCAATGGTGGTAGGAATTTTGGCCAATGAGATTGGAGCCAATCGCGCACGTGATGTTTAGAATGAGAAGTCAACAAAATTTGATTGAGCAAATCTCTCTTTTTCTTTGATAAACCGAGGTCAGTTTTTTGTTGTTAAATGATTACTGTAGAACAGATAGAGACACGGGTCATTGAAGATTCCTTCACAACTTCGTAATCTCTTGCCAACTTCAGGGGCGTAAGTTCGTTTATGATTTTCTGTCGATTCAAAATCCATATAGTTGTCTCTGTAGTTTTGTCTCTGTCATCCATGCTCTGTGCTCAGCATGCTGAGGTGCCTGGAAGAAATAAATTTACACAAATTCAGGAGAATGGTATTTCTGTTTTACCAAGTGGGCGCTTTGTTAAACCAGCTGGGGAGTTGCAGTTGATAACAAGGGCTCCGTATGGTTTAGCGATTTCGAAGGATGAAAAAACGGCGGTGGTTTTGCACAATAACGCTGTGTCTGTGGTCGATTTGACGGCGAGTAAACTACAAGTTTCACGTTTTCCATCTTACGACGGCAAAAATCCTGATGTAATAAAAAATGCTTCTTTCATAGGGGCTTGTTTCGCCATTGATAACAGAAGGGTGTTTTTGAGCGGTGGCGATAATGGCAAGGTGTGGGTTTTTGATGTAGTCACAAAATCATTGGTTGATAGTTTTGATTTGAATTTGGCACATCCTGAATCTCACAAGGAAGCCTTTGCTACGGATTTGGTTTTGGATGAAGTGAACGATGATTTGTGGGTGTTGGATCGTGCTTGGTTTCAATTGCACAGATTTTCATTGAAAACCCATCAAATCAAGGCAAGCATTCCTACAGGTCGCATTCCATTTGGTATTGCCATCGCACCGAAACAGCATAAATTATTTGTTGCCAACGTAGGTATGTACGCCTATCCGGTGGTTCCAGGGGTTAATGAAAAAACGAAAGATTCCTTTTTGTTACACTTTCCTCCATATGCTGCTCATAGCAGAGAATCTCGAGAGGGTGTTGTGTTTGAAGGACGGTTTATTCCTGGGTTGGGTGATCCCAACGATGACCAATCGATGAGTGTTTGGGTTGTTGATACACGCACCAATTCAGTGGTTTCGAAAATCAAAACAGGAAAACGCATCGGCGATTTTTTGGAGGATGCCGAAATTGTGGGCGGGGTGCATCCCAATAGTATTGTGTGCGATGAAAAGTATGCCTATGTGTCCCAAGCAGGCAGCGATGATATAGCCATAATTGATTTGAAATCGAACCGATTGAAAGGTACTTGGCCCATCAAAACAGAAACTTTTTTAGATCAGTCGAGGGGATATATGCCTTATGGAATTGACCTTGATAGAAAATCCAATCGCTTGTATGTGGCGTTGTTGGGCTTTAATGCGGTGGCTGTTTTGGATGCGAAATCGGGAAAGAACTTGGGAATGATTCCAGCGGGTTGGGGTGCAACAAGGGTAAAATGTTTGCCCAGTTCTGGTGCGGTGTTGATCACTTCGGCCCGTGGGTTGGGTGCCGGTCCCAATGGCGGTAAAAATTTCAAGGCCCCGGCCCAAGGTACCTATATTGGTGATATTCAGTTGGGCAGTTTGCAGCGCGTAAACATACTTTCAAAAAAGGAATTGTCTATCTCCAAACAACAGGTGCTGGATTACACCTATCAAATACAACCGGTTAATCAAGTGCCGAGTCCATTTTTCGGCCCCAACACGCCTATCAAACACATTGTATACATCACAAAGGAAAATCGAACATATGATGAAGTTTTTGGACAATTGACCGAGGCCAACGGGGATTCTAGTTTGAGTCGATTCGGCGTGAATTGTGAATACACCATTAAAGGTCAACTACAGATGATTCACAATGATCAACTCTGGGATTATGGCGTGGATACCCTCAAAAAAGAAGAGATTGAGGCGCGAATGAAGCATTTAAAAATCACTCCGAACCACCACAAATTGGCGAAGAGTTTTTCTTACAGTGATAATTTTTATTGCGATTCTGATGCTTCCATTCACGGTCACCATTGGATGATGGGTACCATGCCCAATGAATATGTGGAGACCAATGCGGCCAACGACGGTGATTTTCGGGTGTTATCACCAGCACCGGGCCGACGGATGCCCAAGACCACTGGGGCAATCGATCCAGAAGATTACAATCAGATTGGTGGTTTGTGGGAAGCTGTTCAGCGTTCTAAAAAAACGATTTACAATTTTGGAGAGGCCAATGAATATCAAGGTGTGAGGGAAGATTGGTACGATACACTGAATGGCACGGGTATCGCTGTTGCCTTCCCAATGCCTTCAGCCATTTACGCGCATACTTCGAGAAATTATGCGGGATATAACACGAGCATTCCGGATCAGTTTCGGGTTGAGCAGTTTGAGACCGAATTTACCAAAAAATGGCTTTCAGGGACCGATTCTTTACCCAATTTGATTACCATTCAATTGCCCAATGATCACACATCAAAACCGCGTCCTGCCGACGGTTATCCATTTGTTCACAGTTACGTGGCAGATAATGATTTGGCTTTGGGCAGGATGCTTCATTTTCTATCGCACACGCCCTATTGGAAAAACATGTTGGTGATTGTTACGGAAGATGATCCACAAGGAGGTGTTGACCATATTGATGCGCATCGCAGTATTTTGATGATGGCAGGTCCCTATGTAAAAAGGAATTATACATCGCACACGCATGCCAATTTTGGTTCTATTATCAAGTTGATTTACAATACGATGGGCATTCCGGGGGTGAATCATTTCGACATCACAGCTTCAGATATCAGTGATTTTCTCACCACCAGCCCCGACTTTACTCCATATACTTTGGAGCCCAGCGACCTAAGGGTATTTGATCCGGCGGTTGCCCTCAGAAAATACAACAGAAACATTCCGTGGAGAGAATTAAAAATGCCAGAAGCCATGGATGATGAAAATACACAACGAATCGAATTTTATGACAATCACAAATAGCAGTAAGTACCTATTGATTTGTTTGCTTGCCACGGTTGGCGGGCTGGTCCCCTTGTTTGCGCAAACGGAACTTCCCAACGGATGGAAACTATCGCCAAAAGGCGAAAAATATACACTGGGCGATTTGCCAATGCAGATGATTTTGGACCCTTCCAATCGATACTTAGTGGTGGCCAATGCGGGTCAGAGCGATCATTCCTTGATGGTGTTTGATATGCAGCGCAAAATGATCACGGATAGTTTGCCCGTGAAGGCTACATTTTATGGCTTGGCATTCGATACCAAATCCAATCAGCTTTTTTCTACCGGTGCCAATTTGAACGTCATCAATCGATATCAATTTAACAATGGCAAATTACAGTATCTCGATTCCATTCATTTGGGCGATCAGTGGCCTGTAAAGATTTCTCCAACGGGGTTGTATGTTGACCCTCAAAGCCATGAGTTGTTTGTAGCAACGAAAGAAGATTCGAGTCTCTACCAGATATCTCTCAATGATTTTGTTGTAAGACAACAGTGGAAATTGCCATCGGCGGGGTATGCGGTTTCGGGTGATGGACGGGGTAAAGTATTTGTGAGTCATTGGGGCGATGCCTCTGTTGGTGTTTTCAATGTAGTTGAAAGGCGATGGGAGTCAAAAATAGTGGTAGGCGACAACCCCAATGAAATGAAGTATGATGCCAAAGGAAATCGGTTGTTTGTGGCTTGTGCAGATGACAATACAGTGCATGTGATACATTTGAATGAACGTAGTCGGGTCGAAATATTGCGGGCCGGTTTATATGGTACAAACCTCACTGGCAGCGGAACGAATGCGTTGACTTTGTTGCAAAATGGTAAAATACTGGTAGCAGCGAATGCGGATAACAATGCGTTGGCGGTTTTCGATGTCAAAAAGTTAGGCCGATACAGATTCAAGGGTTTTGTGCCAACGGGTTGGTATCCAACACAAGTATTGGCATGGGACGATCAAATTGCCGTGGCTTGTGGTAAAGGTTTTGGTTCGATGTCCAATCCTCAGGGACCCAATCCCATGGAGCGCAAGACAAAAACTGAATATCAACAAGGACAAACCACCGCGCAAAAAGTACAATATATCGGAAGCTTGTTCCGAGGTGGACTGCAGATTATTGAAGCGGAAGAGGTCTTAAATGGCGAAAAGTTAAGTGAAAACACCTTGGCTGTGTATACCAATTCTCCCTTCGCTGGCGCTCAGGGCCGCGTGCAAAATATCCCCACGTCGAATCCCATACCCAACAAAGAGGGGGACACATCGCCCATCAAACATGTGTTCTACATTATCAAAGAAAATCGCACCTATGACCAAGTCCTGTCTGATCTGCCCCATGGCGATGGCGATACTTCGCTGTTGTTGTTTGGAAGAAATATCACACCCAATCAGCATAAGTTGGTGGAAGAATTTGTTCTGTTAGATCATTTTTACGTGGATGCAGAGGTGAGTGCAGATGGACATAATTGGAGCACCGCCGCTTATGCCAACGATTACACGGAAAAAACATGGCCTACTCATTACGGTGGTAGGGGTGGTAATTATGTGTACGAAGGACAGTTCACCGTGGCCCATCCCCAAAAAGGATTTCTATGGGATCATGCCCAGCGTGCGGGAATCTCTTTTCGCAGTTATGGCGAATTTGTGGATGATTACAAACCCAACATTCCTGTACTTCAAAATCAGCATTGCAATTATTTTACCTCTTGGGATGAACGCGTGAGAGATACCACTCGCTTTACCCAGTGGCGCCGCGATTTTGATAGTCTACTGGCCATTCAAAAAGTGCCAGCACTCAATACCTTGCGATTTATCAATGATCACACCGAGGGGGTGCGGAAAAATCGTCCAACCCCTTTTGCCCATGTTGCGGACAATGATTTGGCGGTGGGTTTGTTTGTTGAATATTTGTCGAAGTCTCCCATTTGGAAAGAAAGCGTCGTATTTATCCTAGAGGATGATGCACAAAATGGGGCCGATCACATAGACGCGCACCGGTCCACGGCTTATGTTGCCGGCGGGTTCGTTAAGCGCGGTTTTGTGGATCACACCAAATACAGTACCAGCGGCATGCTGCGTACCATGGGGTTGATTTTGGGGATGCCGCCGATGAGTCAGTACGATGCTGGTGCCGAACCCATGTGGCGTTGTTTCTCTGATACAGCATCGCCAATAGGGTTTGAACATGTGCCGTCGCTTGTGGATCTCAATGAGGTAAATTCTGCCACCAATCCCAAAGCAACCTCTTATTTGATGCGAATGAGCGAATCACTGGACTTAAGCCGGGAAGACAAGGCCAATGAGCGATTGATGAATGAGATTTTGTGGAAGTACGTGAAAGGCGAACAATCGAAATTGCCAATGGCTCGGATGGCTCCGTGGGTGATTCCTTCGGTCACCAAAGATTGAACGACGTATGATGGATGATCTATTGAGTAAACTGGTGAGTGTGCGAAAAGGGATTGTTTTTTTTGGGGGATGGCTGTTTTCGTTGCCCCTAATGGGACTGTCGATCCCCGAAGCCGATACGTCGAAAATTTCCACGACCTTGGCTCATCCCATGCCAGGGTACCTTGAATCAAACAACTTCGTTCAGGACTCTCTTAATGTGTCGCGATTGCCGGTTGCTGTGGTGGAAGGTACTTTGTTAAATAGCGTGGTTTGGGAGCGGCAGCCCTATCGAACAGCCATGCAAAAGATGAGCTCTGGTACTGGTAGTGATTCGAGAACAGCGCCAGAATTGCTAATGAATGTGACGGGCATTCTGGTGCAAAAAACAAACCATGGTGGGGGATCTCCTACACTTCGCGGACTCCAGGGGAATCAAACCCTGATGTTGGTAGATGGAATTCGGTTGAACAATTCCATTTTTCGGTATGGTCCCAATCAATATTTCAATACGTTAGACGCATTGGGTTTAGATCAAATCGAAGTGCTGTTCGGCCATGGTGCAGTGCAGTATGGATCTGATGCCATGAGTGGTACCTTGTTGGCAAAATACCACGAGCCATCTAGACAGAATTTAAACAAGTTGATGGTCCATGGATTGATGCGCGGGATGTCGGCAAAACAAGAATTCTCTCGTCGCGTTTCGATGGACTATGCGACAAAAAAAATGGGCTTCACCGTGGGTGGCACGATTAGAGATTTTGGTGACGTGGTAGCCGGGGGTAGTCAAAAAAGTCTTGCGCCTACCGCTTATCGTGAGCGAGATTTGGATGCTAAATTTCATTGGTATGGAAAAGGCGCGACCCTCACCATCGCCCATCAAAACAACAACCAATTTGATGTGCCTGTATACCACAAGGTGGCGTTAGAGAACTATGCATTTTACCAAATGGATTTGCAACTGCGCAGCCTGACCTACATGAGAAAAGAATGGCACAAGGTAGGTAGGTTGGTTGAAAAATTAGAACTCACGGGCGGATGGCAAAGTCAGAGCGAATGGCGCTCTTTTCAAAAAAATAGTGCTAACGTCTTACGACGAGAAAAAGATTCTGTAGATACGCGATTTGTGACAGTCAAGTTGTTCGGATTTCAGCGAAGGGGCTGGCAATATGTAGCGGGGATAGACGGATATTTTGATCAGGTATTTTCACAAAGGCGGGATTTGAATTTGGCGGTGGGGACGGAAACACAGCTGCGCGCTTTGTACCCAAACAAATCGCACAATGACCAAATTTCTGCGTTTGCGTATACGACGAAATCCACGGAACGCAGTTTGTTGCGGTTGGGTGCGCGTTACAGTGGCTCTCGTGTGCGTATTCCAACGGTAGAATTGGGTGACATCGTCGACGATAATCAGGCCTTAGTATTTGACGTATCGGCATCGCACAAGTTGTTGAGCAACCTCACCATTTACAGCAATGTTGGCAGCAGTTATCGGAGTCCCAACATTGACGATTTGGGGACACTGGGCATTGTAGATTTTCGGTTTGAGGTACCACAATACGACTTGAAACCCGAATACAGCCTAAACAAAGAACTGGGTTTTAAGTGGAAGGGGGAGAGCTCCATGGCGACTGTGAGCCTTTATCACAATGCACTATCCGGACTAATTACGCGGGTGAAATCGCCGACCGATAGCTTGCAAGGATATCCGGTCTACTATAAACAAAACACGGGCTTGGCGAGAATCCAGGGGGCGGAATTGGATTTTTATTGTGTGATGGGAAAGCGTTTCCGGTTGAAGGGGGGAGCGTTTGTGACGGTGGGCGATAACCTATCTCGAAATGAACCCATGCGGAGAATTCCGCCAGTTATGACGAATCTGCAGAGCAGTTATCGCATCAATGATCAACAGACGTTATTTGTCACTATCCATGCGGCGGCCCCTCAAAAGCGGCTGGCTCAGGGCGATGTGCAGGATAACCGGATTGGACCAACGGGAACCGCTGGGTACGTGGTTGGGGATTTGCGTTGGAGATGCCAGAAAAAACGGATTTACATGGATTTGGCAGTGACCAATGTTGGCAATGCGCTTTACAAGATGCATGGTTCTGGGGTCTTTATGCCCGGAAGATCATTGCAGTTTGTCGTGGGATTCTAGCGTTGCAATTGGCCGTGTATTGTGTTTTTTTGGATCACTTTTTTGCAACAAGTAAGCCGTTAGATTAAGTAGGCATCTTTATTTGTTCTCCAGCGTGTAAATGCTGTGTTTAAGAATTATTAAATATTGTAATAATTGGTTGAGCGGATAAATTGGTTCACACTTTGATGACACAAAAATCACACTTTTTTTACCAAAAAAACAACCTAAATGATTGATTTTCAATCTATATTTTGATTTGTGCTTGTTTTTTTGGTATTGATTTAGTTTGATGATGCCGTTAAATAATTCTTGTTTACGATTCAGTAACTGATATGGAGGAATGTCATAACCTTGAGAGTGTTGATTTGGTCCAAAATATAGCCTATGAAAACGAATAAAAATCTATTAACCAATCGCATGTTTGTGACGGTTGCAGTGGCCATGGCTGCCAATGCTTCTCTCGCACAACAAGCAAACACCGACACCGACACTGCGCGTGTGGGAGAGGTCGTTGTTACCGCCTTGGGTATCAAAAAGGAAAAAAAGAAGTTGGGATTTGCGATTGCAGAGGTTGAGGGAGCGGCTTTGGTAAAAGCGCGTGAAACCAACGTCATTGACAACTTGGTGGGTAAGGTAGCGGGTTTAACGATCGGACAAAGTGCTGAGTTGTTGGGTAACCCACAAATCGTGCTTCGTGGAAGTGATTTGCGTCGTGGACAGTCAGTGTTGTACGTGATTGATGGTATCCCCATTAACTCAGATGCTTACAATTTGTCTCCTGATGATATCGAGAAGGTATCGGTATTGATGGGTCCTGCGGCAGCTGCATTGTATGGTTACAGAGGTCAGAACGGTGCGATAGTAATTACAACAAAAAAAGGCAGCAAGGGCAAAGGTGTTTCCATCGACTTTAACTCGTCTACCATTATGGAAAATGGTTTTTTGACCATTCCAAAGGTGCAAGACGAATACGGTCCTGGCGACCATGGTAACTATTCATTTGTTGATGGTTTGGGTGGTGGCGATAACGATGGTGACTATGACGTTTGGGGTCCAAAATTGAACGGTCAATTGATCGCACAATACGATAGTCCAATTGACCCAGTTACAGGTAAGCGCATTCCTACTCCCTTTGTCGCAAGAGGTAAAAACAACCTTCAGCGCTTTTTGCAGGCGGGTTTATTGAATACCAACAACTTCAGTATTGCTTCTTCCACGGAGAAGATGGATGTGCGTTTTTCATTTAGCAATTTGAATCAGCGTGGAATTGTCCCAAATACAGGATTGAACAGCAATACATTCAATATTTCTAACACTGTTCGTTTCTCTGATAAATTTAGAATGAATGCGAACGTGAATTACAACCGTCAGTCTACCGACAACATCAATGATGTTGTTTATGGTCCAAACTCATTGATTTACAGTGTGGTTATTTGGCAAGGTGCTGACTGGGATGTAATGAGCGATGATATTCGTGGCATTTGGCAGCCAGGTAAAGAAGGTGTTCAGTCAATTCATTCTGAATATAAGCGCTATCAAAACCCTTGGTTCGTGGCTGAAAAGTGGTTAAGAGGTCACTACAAGAATGATTTGTATGGATATACCAGCTTTGATTGGGATGTCACCAATAATATTAACTTGATGGTAAGAACGTCTGCAACCACGTACGATTTGTTGCGTACAGAAAAAATGCCATTTTCTGCTCACCCCTATGGCCGTGAGGAAGGACGTGGTGATTACCGCGAAGACCGCAGAGCGATGTTCGAAATCAACAACGAATTCTTGTTGGATTACAAAAAGAAATTGGGCGGTTTGGATGTTCATGCTACCATCGGAGGTAACCGCAGAGATTTCAATTACAACAGCAGTTGGGCAACTACGGATTACCTAAACGTACCCGAAGTATACAATTTTGCCAATAGTGCAAACCCTGTTCGCGTATTCAATTTTAATTCGAAAATGGCGGTGAACTCTCTATATGCTTTGGCTGATATCGGTTCTAAATTTTTATTTGTTAACCTTGGTGCTCGTATGGATCAGTTGTCGACGATGCCTGCGGGAAATAACTCTTTTGTCTATCCATCGGCCTCAGTTTCTATTTTGCCAATGGATCTGTTTGAAAACTTGAAGTCTAAAAACTTCTCTTTTTGGAAGATAAGAGCATCTTTTGCACAAGTAAAAGGAGGTCTTACAACTCCCCTGATTTCTCAGGCCGGTAGCACATTGTCTTATGGAAGCAATTATTCTTCACCCTATGAGGGACCTGCTTACGTGAATTCAGGGATTTACAACACACCGTTGTTGTACAATGGCCGTCCTTCTGCAAACTTTACCAACGTATTGCCAAATGCAAGTTTGGCCCCGTTCCAACGTACCGATGTTGAGTTTGGTACGGAAGCGCGTTTGTTCAAAAATCGTCTGGGTGTTGAGGCTACTTACTATATCTACAACGACGGTCCAGGTATCTTCTCAAGAACCATTTCGGAAGCAACTGGTTACACCAACCAAATTGTAAACGGTATTGAAACTCAGCGTAAAGGATGGGAAGTGAGTTTCAAAGGTGATGTTATTAAGGCAAAAACCAAAGGTGGTGTATCTTGGAATAGCATGTTGAACTTGTCGCGTTACAGAGAATTCTTGACAGCTGTTTATGGCAACGTTGATCAAATTGCTGCTAACTACTTCGTGACGGATAACTCTAGTAACCGGTTTTTAAAAGTGGGTGATCGTATCGACGCTTTGTATACCAATGATTTTGCCAGAACCCCTGACGGACAGTTGATCAATGATGCAGGTGGACGTCCTATTGTATTGCCAAAAGGACAATTCCAAGGGTATACTTTGCCTGATTTGGTGATTGGTTTCTACAACCAGGTAAAAGTGAAAAATTGGACAATCGGCGTACAATTCGATGGTCGTATTGGTGGTTTGATTGTGAACCAAATTCAACGTCAGACTTTCCGTGGAGGTAGACATATTGAAACAGTTCAAGGAAACATCGTGGATGCTAACGGTAACACGATGGCCTCTGCACGTGAAGCGGATACAGAAGGCAAAAAGACTTGGTTGGGTGAAGGTGCACAGCTTTCTGGTGGAACCATTAAGTATGATCCTTTGACGGGTGAAATCACCAACTACGGTGAATTGACTTTCAAGAAAAATGAAACGCCAACTTATTTGCAGGATTATATCAGTCGCTATTACGGTCAGTTTGGACCAAACATCATGAAGAAGGATTACATGAAGTTGCGTGAAGTAACCATCACATACAACTTGCCGGCTTCCAAATTGGGTAAGACCTTCAAAGGTGCTTCAGTATCCTTGGTAGGAAGAAACTTGTTGTATTTCGCCAAAGGGTTGGATGATTTGGATTTGGATCAATTCCCAGGGATGACCGGATACTCTGCATTGCAGTCGCCAACCATGAGAAGGTATGGTGTTAACATTAATTTGACTTTCTAATTTTAATATTTTCTAAAAAACAAAAACATGAAAAACATATTTTTCGCATCCATTGCCACTTTAACCTTATTGGTGATGAATGGTTGTTCAGTAGACGGAATCGATCAAGATCCAAACCGTCCTACGCAGGTTACCCCCGATTTGGTTTTCAACGGGATTTGCTTCAACATAAATCAAAGACCTTGGGGTGGTGACGCAAGAATTTGTCAGTATAATTTGTGTAATTACAACTACTACGGCAACAACGAATACAACTGGGGTGGTGGTGCATGGAGCTTCACTACACTGAAGAACGTAATCAAAATGGAAGAAGAGGCAAAGCGCGTTGGTAGTCCAGCCGTGAACCCATATTCTGCCTTGGGTAAATTTCTACGTGCCTATTTGTACTATCAGATGACCATGTTGACCGGTGATGTTCCGATGTCGGAGGCGCTGAAAACGGACAATTTCTTGCCAAAATACGATTCGCAGAAAGAAGTTTTTGTTCAGATTTTGGCGTGGTTGGAAGAGGCTAATTCAGACATGGCAACGTTGATTGCAAGTGGTAATAGTTCATTTGCGGGTGATATTTATTTCAATAATAATTTGGCTGCTTGGCAAAAAGAAAAAAACACGTTTGCGTTGCGTGTGCTGATCGCTTTGAGTAAAAAGGAGTCAGACGGGGATTTGAACGTGAAAGGCAAGTTTGCCAACATTGTCAATAATCCCGGTAAATATCCAATTTACACTTCAAATGCCGATAATATGCAGTTCGTGTATAACAGCACGTTGAATAAGTATCCTGTAAGTCCAGACAATTATGGTTTTGATGCTTTGCGTTACAACATGTCGTCTACCAATTTGTCTGTATTGACGTACTTGAAGGATCCCCGCGTATTTGTTATTGCAGAGCCTGCAGGTGCTCAATTAAAGGCTGGTTCTGGATACACTGATTTTGCTTCTTTTGTGGGTGCGGATGCCAATCAGGATCTCGCTGATATGTCCACGAAAATGCAGGTATCTAACGGTGGTAATTTCTTGAATGGAGAATATTCATTGTACAATCGTTATCGTTACTACAGGACTTTCACCGCCGAGCCTTGTATTCAAATTGGCTATTCAGAAATGTGTTTCAACATTGCCGAAGCAGCTCATCGCGGATGGGTTTCTGAGAATGCCTCTAATTGGTACGAAAAAGGGATTAAAGCAAGCTTTGATTTCTTCGGTGTTAAGAACGGTGCGATGGATGTGTATGCATTCAAAAATGGCGGTACCCCCACAAATGCGGCCGATTATATCAAGAATACCTACAACTTTGATGAGGCGGCTTATTTTGGTCAGGCCACTGTGAAGTATGCAGGTGCCAACGAAAATGGTCTAAGACAAATCATTACGCAAAAGTACTTGTCATTCTTCCAGAATAGTGGCTTGGAAGGGTACTACAATTTCCGTAGAACAAACTATCCAACTTTCTCAGCCAATGGCCCAGGCACTGGAAATAGTGGTCTTATCCCAAAGAGATATCAATATCCTACAGGTGAGAGAACAAACAATGCGGCAAACTGGCAAGCGGCTTTGGATCGTCAATTCGGTGGAAAAGACGAAATCAATGCAGACATGTGGATTTTGAAATAATCAGAGCGGAATATTAGGTTAATAGTTAGTAAAAGGGGAGTGGTTAATTCTACTCCCCTTTTTTTAAATGAAAAAAATGGAAATCATCGAGAAAATTAAAGCGTTGTTTTTGGAACATGGCCAGAAGCACTATGGTGAAGACGTAACTCAGCAGGAGCATGCAGTTCAATGTTATTTGTTGGCTGAGGAGGCGCATGCGGAATTGGAATTGCGCGTAGCGGCTTTTTTGCACGACATCGGACACTTAGTGTACCAACAGGAGGATGGACATTCTAAAGACATGAAACACGAGGAGATTGGCTCAGGTTTACTATTGGAATGGGGCTTCGGCGAAAAAGTGGCAAGCATGGTATCCACTCATGTATGGGCGAAGCGATATTTGGTCAGCTGTGAACCCTATTACATTAACCGCCTTTCTGCAGCGAGCCTAAAGAGTTTTCAATTGCAGGGAGGGTTGATGTCAGACGAAGAAGTTGCTGAAGCCAAAAAGCACCCATATTTTCAACAGGCGCTCAATTTGCGCAGGTGGGATGATACGGGTAAACGCATTGATTTGGATACGGAAATCCCTCCGCGGGTTTGGGAAGATTTACGGCAGTGTTTGGAACTTAGCCGATGAGTTTAGAGATGGTCTCTTCGGCCATGCCGAAACCCAAAGTCATGCCCGCACCGCCCGGTCCGTTGGCGATATATACCCCCGATTCAACTTCCTCAAACCACTCACTTTGTCCGTTTTGTAATTTTAAATATTGGCCAGTCCATCGCTGAGAAATCTGCAAATTGGGTATTTCCATGACGTCATTCATGTAATCCAAAATCAATTGGTCTACATCGTCTTGTTGGAATGGGTCATGATGCATGCCATAATCATGACTGTCGCCAATGGTTAGTTGGTTGTTGTAATTTTGACTAATCAAAAGGTGTATACCATGGTACACCTGTTTTGGATAATTGTCGGTAGCCCATTTTTTGTAAATAGCCGAAGAGGGTAGTCTGTCGTAACTGCCATAATGCAAAAAACTCAATCCAGCGCAAATTGCCGGAATCGTGTGCGATAAACGGTGGCTTCTTAACATGTTCAGCTGGCTGATTGTAATGGGGGCGGCTTCAAATACCTCTGGGTATAATAAGTTGGTTTCGTAACCACTGCACAATACGATTAGGTCTGCTTCGAAACGGTGTTTTTTAGCCGTGCAGATAAATCCATTCGCAATCTCAACCACCGGCGTGTTAAAATGAAATTTCACACCGTGTTGGGCTTCTAGGTACGCTGGAATAAGTCGGATTGCTTCCCGTGCCTCCACAATAACCTCCGTACCACTAAAAATGGCTCCTCGATTGTTTTTGTGAGTAAACGGAAATAGGGCTTTCGTTTGCTGTTTGTCTAGCAGCTGAAGTTTAGGACGGTGTGTAGATTCTCTTTCCAAAAATTCCTTGCCCATTTCAAATTCTAGTTCATTTGATAGGAGTTGTAAACTGCCCGTTTGCTTCGCCCAGATTTTTGCCGATTTACATAAATCAACCCATATCTCACGCGATTTCATTGCGCGGTTGAGCATTCTTCCGTGGGGTTGACCAATGGGCCAAACCATGCCGAAATTTCGGATGGAAGATCCACTCGCTTTTTCAGATCGTTCAAAAACATCTACGGAATATCCGCGCAAACTCAAAGATCTGGCATAAGCGAGGCCTAAAATACCGGCACCAACAACTATGGCCCTAGGCTGTGATAATTTCTGCATGATTGTGCGATTGTTTCTTTTTTTGCAATTGGTATGGAATGCTGAGCGCTAATAGGAAGATTAAACAAGATCCCACGATGATTAAATCGAGGTAAAGGGAAGTCCATTTCATCGAGTCAATCTTGTTCAGCAGTGCAAATGAGCTAATGATCAACGAGAACAAATACCCCACGCTATCGGCGATGTAAATTAAAAATCCTGAATTTCCAGATACTCCAGAAAACCCAATAATTCTGTCCATCACACTGATATTAATCAAAATATATCCCAAATAAAATCCACCACCCGTGAACATCAAAAGCCCTATGATTGAAATTTGGTGTTGTATGAACAAAAATGTGGCTGTGAGACTCGTG
>JACCDK010665825.1_pt1 | contig 33919 bp, 31 predicted proteins | sample 7445871 | NCBI WGS metagenome assembly JACCDK01 (sample SAMN15323436, study PRJNA562643) | freshwater metagenome | isolation source: river surface water | place: USA:Blue River Watershed | collected 2017-08-15 | reverse complement strand
CTCAGGATTGAGAAAACGCTCGAACAGCAGGTTGTATTGCAGCGGGTCGAGGTCGGTGATCTTCAGGGCATAGGCCACCAGCGAGCCCGCGCCCGAACCCCGGCCTGGCCCCACCGGGCAGCCGTTGTTCTTGGCCCAGTTGATGAAGTCGCCCACGATGAGGAAGTAGCCCGGGAACCCCATCTTGAGAATGGTGTTGATCTCGAACTCCAGGCGCTCGACATAGCGCGGCATCTCCTGGGCGCGCCGAGCTTCGTCTGGATAGAGATGCGCCATGCGCTCTTTGAGGCCCTCATGCGAGGCGTAGCGGAAGTACTCTTCGATCGGCATGCGCCGGCCGTCGATCTCGGGCGTGGGGAATTCCGGCAGGCGCGGCTTGCCCAGTTCCAGCGTGAGGTTGCAGCGACGCGCGATCTCCAGCGTGTTGGCCACTGCCGCTGGCAGGTCGGCAAAGAGCGCCTGCATCTGCGCGGCACTCTTGAAGTACTGCTCGCGGGTGAACTTGCGTACGCGCCGGGCGTTGCCCAGGATCTCGCCTTCGGCGATGCACACACGGGCCTCGTGCGCTTCGTAGTCGTCCTCGGCCAGGAACTGCACCGGGTGGGTGGCGACCACCGGCAGCTTCAGACCTGCGGCCAGTTGTACGGTGGCAGCGACATGTACTTCGTCGTCAGACCGGCCGGCGCGCTGCACCTCCAGGTAGAAGCGGTGCGGGAACAGGCCCGCCAGAGTGAGGGCCACCTCGGTGGCACGCTGGCGATCACGGTACTGACCCTGGGCCAGGGCCTGGCCCACCGGGCCGGCCTGCGCGCCCGAGAGCAGCAGCAGGCCCTCGCCCAGTTCCTGCAGCCATTCGAGCTTGCAGGCGCCCTGGGCACGCACGACGTTGTGCGTCCAGCCGCGCGCGAGCAGTTCGCACAGGTTCAGGTAGCCGCGGTGGTTCTGTACCAGCAGCAGCACCCGCGCGAGCTGACTGGCGTCGGTGCCCAGACCTTGCAGCCACACCTCGGCGCCAATCAGCGGCTTGACGCCCGCGCCGCGTGCCGCCTTGTAGAACTTGATGGCGCCAAAGAGATTGTTCAGGTCGGTGACCGCGAGCGCGGGTTGCGCGTCGGCGGCGGCGGCCTTCACGGTGTCGTCGATGCGGCAGGTGCCGTCGACCACGGAGAATTCGGAGTGCAGGCGCAGGTGGACGAACATAGCCTCATTGTAGGAAGTCAGGCCGTACCGCCCCCGCCTAAAATCGCCTGCCTGTGCCCGAAATTCTCAACGTTTCCGCTTACAAGTTCGTCGCTCTGGACGACTGCGACGCCCTGCGCGAGCGGCTGCTCGAGCAGGCGCAGGCCGCGGGGCTGCGCGGCACCATCTTGCTGGCACACGAAGGCATCAATCTTTTTCTCGCGGGCGAAGCCGGCGTGCTGCGCGTCTATCTGAACACCCTGCAGTCTGATCCGCGCCTGTCGAACCTGCCAATCAAGGAAAGCTGGTCGCAGGCGGTACCGTTTCGCAAGATGCTGGTGAAGGTCAAGCGCGAGATCATCCGCATGAACCACCCGACGATCCAGCCGCAGGCCGGACGCGCGCCGGCGGTGGATGCGGCCACGGTGCGCCGCTGGCTGGACCAGGGGCACGACGATAACGGCCGGCCGGTGGTGACCCTGGACACGCGCAATGCCTTCGAGGTCGATGAAGGCACCTTCGAGGGGGCCATCGACTGGCGCCTGTCGAAATTCAGCGATTTTCCACAGGCGGTACAGGCGCACCTGCCCGAGCTCCAGGGGAAGACCGTCGTGAGCTTTTGCACCGGCGGCATCCGCTGCGAGAAAGCCGCCATCTACCTGCGCGAGGCCGGCCTGCAGGATGTCTGGCAGCTCGAGGGCGGGATCCTGCGTTACTTCGAGGAAGTGGGCGCCGCCCACTACCGAGGCCGCTGCTTCGTCTTCGATGAACGGCGAGCCGTGGACGAGGGTCTGGGGTCGGTACCGGGCTGAACGGTGGCAGCCCGGGCGCGCGGGCTCAATCGCGCAGCAGGCGCAGCACCCCCGAGTGGAACTCGCGCCCGTACAGGATGGCCACCACCAGGGCCGAGGCCACCGCCAAACCCAGCGGCGAGAAGAACCAGGCCAGCGCCGCGAACGCGAAGTAGTAGGCCCGTACACCGTCGTTGAACGTCTCGGCCGCGGCACCCACCAGGGCGGCCGCGCGGTCCACATAGGCTTGCCGCTGCACCTGCCCGGACTCGAACTCGCGGGGGGTGGGCATGGCGCCGAGCATCAGGGCCACGAAGGAGTACTGGCGCATCGACCAGGTGAAGCGAAAGAACGCGAAGGTGAAGATACCCGCGAGTACCACCACCTTGATCTCCAGGGCGGCGCGTGAGGTCGCCACCGCGAAGGGCATCTCGCGCACCAGTTCGGCCGCCTTGTCCATGGCGCCAAGCAGGGCCAGCACCCCCCCGATCACGATCAGGGTGGCTGACGCGAAGAAGGAGGGACTGTGCGAGAGGCTTTGCGTGATCACCCCGTCCAGGATGCGGGGGTCGCGCGAGGTGGCCTGCGCCATCCAGTGGCGCCGCCAGTTGTTCGTGACCGCCAGGAGCGTCACACCGCGCTGACTGGCATTGCGTGAGTACCACGCATAACCCACCCACACGGAGACGAACCAGGCGAAGGCAAGCAGGTCTTGCCAGGACAGGGGAGACAGCAGGGTCATCGTCCGATCATAGGACGGCCCGCTTCAGCCTCCCCGTGAACCTCTCGGTCAGAGGGAAATCACCGGGCCCACTTGGCTGCGGCTTCGGCGACACGCTGGCCGAACTGGCGCGCGGTCTCCAGATCGCCCGGCAGCATCTCGCCGACCGAAGCGTCGGACGGCGTGGCAGCCATGGCACCTGCGGAGGAACCGATCCAGTTCACGTCGTTGCGGGTGGCCGCCTTGGCGTTGGCGGGCATCATGCCGCTACCCACCCACAGTCCGCCATGCTGCATGGCCAGGGTGGTGAAGTAGGCCAGAGTGCTGGCCTTGTCGCCGTTGGTGCTGGCACTGTTGGTGAAGCCGGCGAACAGCTTGTTCCTCCAGGCCTGGGTGAACCAGGCCTTGGACGAGGCGTCGGCGAATTTCTTGAACTGCCAGCTCGGGCCACCCATGTAGGTGGGCGAGCCGAAAACGATCGCGTCGGCAGCGCCCAGGGCCTGCCAATCGGCATCGGTGAGGTTGCCCTCGGCGTCAATGGCGACCAGACGGGCGCTGGCACCGGCGCCCTCGGCGACGGCCTGGGCCTGGCGCTGGGTGTGGCCGTAGCCGGAGTGGTAGACGATTGCGATGGATGCCATGGTGGGTTTCTCCAGTGGGTTGATGAGGGAAGACAGGACAGGGACTCAGTGCGGCGCCAGGTCGAAAACCAGGACCTCGGCGTCACGCCCGGCGGCCAGTTCGACGGCGGCTTCGCCCTCGAGCTTGGCGGCGTCGCCCGTGCGCAGCGCCGTGCCGTTGACGGACAGCTCGCCACGCACCAGGTGGACATAGGCCTTGCGGCCCGGCGCCAGCGCCACGCGCGCGGACTCCGCGCCGTCAAAAAGGCCCGCGTAGACGCGGGCATCGGCATGGATCGTGACCGAACCCTGTGCAGCGTCGGGCGAGGCGACCAGACGCAGGCGTCCGCGTTTGTCGGCAGGCGCGAAGGATTTCTGCTCGTAGCTCGGAGGGATGCCGCGCACGTTGGGCTCGATCCAGATCTGCAGGAAGTGCGTGACCTGGTCGGGTGCGTGGTTGAACTCGCTGTGCATGACGCCGCTGCCGGCACTCATGCGCTGCACGTCGCCGGGTGGGATGCCCTCGATGTTGCCCATGCTGTCCTTGTGGGCGAGGTTGCCCTGGAGCACGTAGCTGATGATTTCCATGTCGCGGTGGCCATGTGTGCCGAAGCCGGTGCCAGGGGCGATGCGGTCTTCGTTGATCACGCGCAGCGGCCCGAAGCCCATGTGATCGGGGTCGTAGTAGCCGGCGAAGGAAAAGCTGTGAAAGGAATCGAGCCAGCCGTGATTGGCGTGGCCACGGTCCTCGGATTTGCGCAGGGTCAGCATGGCGGCCTCGGTGCGAGCAGTGAGTCGGGGAGCTCCGAATCTAGGGCCAAGGCCTGCCCCTGAAAGCGATGCCGTTTGATGGCATCATTCAAAAATTCTGAATGGTCATTCTCCATGCCCAACGCCCGCGAAGTCCTCACGCCAGAAGCCCTGGCCCTGCTCCAGTCCGTGGCCCGCGCCGGCAGTTTTGCCGCCGCAGCGCGCGAGCTGGGGCTGGTGCCCAGCGCGGTCACCTACCGCGTGCGGCAGATCGAGGACGCGCTGGACGCCCTCCTGTTTGACCGGAGCTCGCGGCAGGCGCGCCTCACCGACGCCGGCGCGGAGTTGCTGCGCGAAGGCGGGCGGCTGTTGTCCGAGCTGGACGCGGTGGCCAACCGGGTGCGGCGCGTGGCCACGGGCTGGGAGTCGCAGCTGACCCTGGCGGTGGACACCGTGCTCTGCCCGGACACGGTGATGGAGCTGGCCCAGGCTTTTCTGGAGGTGGCGCCGCAGACCCGCCTGCGCCTGCGGGACGAGGCGCTCTCGGGCACGCTCGAATGCCTGGCGACGGGCCAGGCCGATCTGGCGCTGGGGGTGTCCCTGGAAACCGGTACCGCCGCCGGCATCAAGAGTCGGGTGATGGGTGAACTGGACTTCGTGTACGCGGTGGCGCCCCATCACCCGCTGGCCCGTCTGCCCGAGCCGCTGGCCGACGAACTGCTGCTGCAGCACCGCGCGGTGGCCGTGGCCGACTCGGTGCAGCGAGGACATGCGATCACCCTGGGCTTGCTGGCGGGTCAGGACGTGCTGACCGTGGCGACCATGCAGGCCAAGCTGGACGCGCAGCTGCGCGGGTTGGGTGCGGGCTTCCTGCCCGAGCCTCTGGCTCGCCCGCACCTGAAGGCGGGGCGCCTGGTGGTCAAGCGCGTGCAGCGACCGGGGCGCATAGCGCGTGTGAGCTACGCCTGGCGGGACACCGGCGGCACGCGGCCCGGGAAGGCCCTGGCCTGGTGGCTCGCGCAGCTTGAAAGTCCAGCGACCCGTGCGGCGCTGATGCAGCGCCGCACGAGCAGCCCGCGGCGGTAGTGCCACAATGGCCGCCACCATGGCACGCACTCCCCGCCCCTCCTCGCTCCCTTCCACGCCCCGCAGGATCGCGGTGGTCGGCGCCGGCATCGCCGGACTGGCCTGCGCGCGCACGTTGATGCAGGCGGGCCACGAGGTCACCCTGATCGAGAAAAGCCGCGGCTACGGCGGTCGCATGGCCTGCCGCAGCACGCCCTATGGCGGCTTCGACCATGGCGCCCAGTACTTCACGGTGCGCGATGCGCGCTTGCAGCGCGTGCTGGCCCTCACCCCGCAACTGTGCCGCCCCTGGAGCGCCAACGCGGTACGCGTGCTCGACCCGCACGGGCGCGTGGCCGAGGCGGCCCTGGACCGGCGCGAGCAGCACTGGGTACCGGTGCCAGGCATGAACGCACTGGCGCGCCACTGGGCGCAGCCGCTGGCCGACACAGGGCGGGTGCACCTGGAGACCCGCGTGACGCGCATCGAGCGCGACACCTTGCAGGCCTCGCGCTGGCAACTTCGTATCGACGGCCCAGGCGAGGCGGTACAGGTACTCTCCGGATTCGACCAGGTGATGCTGGCTGTCCCCAGCGTGCAGGCCACCGACCTGCTGCGCGCGTCCGCGCTGGCGCCGGACTTCCTGGAACGCCTGGACCCAGTGCGCGTGGCGCCCTGCTGGACGCTCATGGTGGCCTTCCCGCAGGCACAGCAGCCCGGCCTGCCCCACCTGGGGCCGCAGTGGAACGCAGCGCGCAGCACGCACCACCGCATCGCCTGGCTCTCGCGCGAGTCCTCCAAGCCGGGACGCGACCCGATCGAGCGCTGGACGGTGCAGGCCAGCGCCGCCTGGTCCGAGGAGCATGTGAACGACGACCCCCAGCGCGTGACCGCCAAGCTGCTCAAGGGCTTCGCTGAAGTGACCGGCATCCATGCCGTCCCCACGCACGCGCAGGTGCACCGCTGGCTGTACGCCAAGACGGAAGTGCCCCTGGGCACCAGCCACCTCTGGGACGCCAGCACGGGCCTGGGCCTGTGCGGCGACTGGTGCCTGGGCCACCGCGTCGAAGACGGTTTCGTCTCGGGGCTGGAGCTGGCGCTGGCCGCGGCCTGATCCGTACGCGCCGTGCCGGGTGCCGCCGCCATGCGCTACGTCGGCCGCTTTGCCCCCTCACCCACCGGCCTGCTGCATGCGGGCTCTCTCGTGGCGGCTCTGGCCAGCTGGCTGGACGCGCGCGCCCACGGCGGCCAGTGGCTGGTGCGCATCGAGGATGTGGACCCTCCCCGCTGCGTGCCGGGTGCGGCCGAGGGCATCCTCACCCAATTGGCGGCACTGGGCTTGCAGCCCGACGCCGCGCCCGTGTGGCAATCCCGGCGCGAAGACCTGTACCAGTCGGCCCTGGAGCAACTCGTGCAAGCCGGTTGGGCCTACCCCTGCGGCTGCTCGCGCAAGGACATCGAGGACGCCTGGGCGGCCGGCGGCCAGGCACGGGCACGGCATGGCGAACGGGTCTACCCCGGCACCTGCCGACAGGGGCTGCAGGGCAAGCCCGCGCGAGCCTGGCGCCTGCACACCGCGGGCAGGGCCCCCGTCGAATGGTTCGACCGCTGGCTGGGCCCGCAGCGGCAGGATGTCGAGCGCGAGGTGGGCGACTTCGTGCTGCGTCGAGCCGACGGCCTGTGGGCCTATCAGCTGGCGGTGGTGGTGGACGACGCCGGCCAGGGCGTGACCGATGTGGTGCGCGGCGAGGACCTGGTGGACAACACCGCACGCCAGGTGCTGCTGCAAGGCGCGCTGGGCCTGCCCACGCCGCGCTACCTGCACACGCCGTTGGTGCTGGGTGCCCACGGCGAAAAGCTGTCCAAGCAGAACGGCGCCGCGCCGCTGGCCACCGAACAGCCGCTGGTGTGCCTGCAGGCAGCTGGGGCCGTGCTGGGGCTGCAGGTGGCCGGTCACAGCGTCAGCGATTGGCTGATACAGGCGGTGCGCGCCTGGGCCGCCCGCGAGGGAGCTGGCGGGGCCACGACAATAGAGGCATGAGCGAGATTCCCCCCGACACCCCGCCCGGTGTGGCCCACCCGCGCACGATCCGCAGCTTCGTGCGCCGTGCCGGCCGCACCACCACCGGGCAGGCCAAGGCCTTCGAGGCACTCGGCCCGCGCTTTTTGCGGCCCTACACCGGCACCCCGATGGACTTTGCCGCCGCCTTCGGCCGTCAGGCCCCCACCGTGCTGGAAATCGGCTTTGGCATGGGCGAGGCCACCGCGCATATCGCGGGGCTGATGCCCGAGAAGAACTTCCTGTGCTGCGAAGTGCACGAGCCGGGCGTGGGCGCGCTGCTCAAACGCATCGGCGAGAACGACCTGTCGAACATCCGCATCCTGGCCCATGACGCGGTGGAAGTGATCGACCGCATGCTGCCCCTGGCTACGCTGGCGGGCATCCACATCTTCTTTCCCGATCCCTGGCACAAGCTGCGGCACCACAAGCGCCGCCTGATCCAGCCGCCGCTGGTGGCCAAGCTGGCCGCGCGCCTGGCGCCGGGCGGCTACCTGCATTGCGCCACCGACTGGGAGCCCTACGCGCAGCAGATCCTGCAGGTGCTCTCGGCCGAGCCGGCACTGCGCAACACCGCAGACGGCTTCGCGCCCAAGCCGCATTACCGCCCGCTCACCAAGTTCGAGAACCGCGGCCTGAAACTGGGCCACGGGGTATGGGACGTGGTCTTCGAGAAGCGCTAGACCAGGCCGGCGTAGGACCCGCCATCGAGCTGCAGGTTCTGGCCGGTCATGAAGCCGGCATTCGCGCTGCATAGAAACGCGCAGGCCTGACCGAATTCCTCGGGTCGACCCAGACGATTCGCGGGCAGCGTGGCTGCGATCTGCGCGCGCGCTGCCTCGTGGGTGATGCCCTGCTCGCGCATCAGGCGCTGCGCCATGAACTCCTGACGCGGCGTGTCAAAGCGCTCGGGCAGCAGGTTGTTCAAGGTGACGTTGTGCACGATGGCCTCGCGCGAGAGCGCCTTGGTCAGAGCCGTGAGCGCCGCGCGGGCGGCAGTGGACAAGCCCATGGCCGCATGCGGGGTCTTGACCATCGCGGAAGTGATGTTCACCACCCGCCCGAAGCCGCGCGCCTGCAGGCCGGGGAGCACCGCCCGCAGCAGCATCGCGGCCGCCAGGAGGTTGTTCTCCAGGGCGCTGAGCCAGACCTCGTGCGTCCAGTCCGCCAGCTGCCCCGGGGGCGGGCCGGCGTTGTTGTTGATCAGGATGTCGGGTTCAGGGCAAGCGGCGAGCAAGGCGATGCGGCCGACTTCGGTGTTGAGGTCGGCTGCGACAGGCGTGACGCGCGCACCCGTGGCCCCGCGCAGGGCCTGGGCCGCGCGTTCGAGCTTGGCGGTGTCGCGCCCGTTGATGAAGACTTCGCAGCCCTCCTGCGCCAGGGCCAGCGCGCAGGCGTAGCCCAGGCCCTGCGAGGAGGCGCAGACCAGTGCCTTGCGGCCCTTGATTCCCAGATCCATGTGCGTGGCTCCTTGTGGCGGATTCAGGCCGCATCGGCCTGCAGGTCGGCGAAGCGGCGGCCTTCGCGCACCAGCCGCTCCAGCAGGGGGGCGGGCTGCCACCAGTAGCCGTAGCGGGCGTGCAGGCGGCGGATGTCGGCGAGCACCGCCTCCAGACCGATACGGTCGGCCAGGGCCATCGGGCCGCCCTGGTGCGCAGGAAATCCGTAGCCGGTGAGGTAGGTGATGTCGATGTCGCTGGGCCGCTGCGCGATGCCTTGTTCGAGCAGGCGTGCGCCTTCGTTGACCATGCCATAGAGGCAGCGCTTGAGGATCTCGACTTCGTCCATCGGCTGGCGGGTGATCCCCATGCGGGCGGATTCCTCCACGATGAACGTCTCCAGTTCGGAGTCGCGGTGCGGGGTGCGGTCGCCCTTCTCGTAGCGGTACCAGCCCTTGCCGCTCTTTTGCCCCAGGCGCCCCTGGTCGCACAGCTTGAGGATCAGGTCGTTCCAGCGGCGATCGGTGGGCCGGGTGGCCATCTGCGCCTTGCGGGTCTGATAGCCCACGTCGTTGCCGGCCATGTCGTGCACCGCGAAGATACCCATGGCATAGCCGAACTTCTTGAGCGCGGCATCCACCTCGTGCGGCAAGGCGCCGTCTTCCACCAGGAAATGCGCTTCGCGGGTGTAGTTGCGAAACAGGGCGTTGCCGATGAAGCCCGGGTAGATGCGGGCCAGCACCGCGATCTTGCCCATGCGGCGACCGAGGTCCATCAGCGTGGCGATGACATCGGGTGCGGTCTGCGCGGCGCGCACCACCTCCAGTAGCTTCATCACATGGGCCGGGCTGAAGAAATGCGCGCCCACCACGTCCTGCGGACGCTGGGTGACGGCGGCGATCTCGTCCACGTCCAGCCCCGAGGTGTTGGTCGCCAGGATGGCACCGGGGCGGGCCAGGGCATCGAGCTGGCGAAAGATGTCCTGCTTCAGACCCATGTCCTCAAACACGGCTTCGATGACCAGGTCCGCGCCCGCCACGTCCTGCATGCGCAGGCTGCCCGTGATGAGGGCCAGGCGCTGGTCCATGTCGGCCTGCGTGAGCTTGCCGCGCGAGACGCTGCCGGCGTAGTTGTCCCTCACGCGCGAGAGGCCACGCGCGAGACCTTCTTCGCTCGCGTCGATCAGGGTGACCGGGATGCCGATCTGCGCCAGGGCCATGGCAATGCCACCGCCCATGGTGCCGGCGCCAATGACGGCGACCTGACCCACCGGGCGCAGCGGCGTGGACGCCGGGATGTCGGGAATGCGCGCAGCCTGTTGCGCCGCGAATCGGGCATGGGCAGCGGCGCGCTGGCGCTCGTCGTCGGAGACGGTGAAGAAATCGAAGGAAGCCATGGGGTCTGCGTAGAAGGCGTTCACGCCTGGTTATCCTGGATGCGCTTGGCCTTGCCGTCGACGAATTCGCGCAGGCGCGCTTCGGCCTCGGGCGGACGGGCACGGGCGGAGTTCAGTTGTTCCAGGAACAGACCATCGTCATGGGACAGGTCGTTCACACGGGGCAGCACGTTGATGATCATCCAGTTGGTGTCGACACTGTTCTTGCCGATGCGCGCAGCCAACTCGCGCGCCTTGGCCAGGGCCTCGCCCGCCGGCACCACGTAGCGCACCACATGGGTCTGCAGCGCCTCGGCCGGTGTGAGCAGGCGGCCGGTGAGCATCATGTCCATCATCACCGTGGTGCCCACCACGCGCTGAATGCGCACGGTGCCGCCGCCGCCCACGAAGATGCCGCGTTGGCCCTCCGGCAGACCGAAGACACCGCTCTCGTCGGTCACCCTTACATGGGCTGCCATCGCCAGCTCCAGACCGCCACCGACCACCGCGCCATGCAGGGCCGCGACGAAGGGAATGGGCCCGCGCGCGATCAGGTCAAACACCTCGTGCCAGTTATGGCGACGGCGCTTGCGCGGGGGCTTGATCTGGCCGGTGGCGCGGGCCAGGGCTTCGGCCAGGTCCAGGCCAGCGCAGAAGTTGGTGCCGTGGCCGTGCAGCACCGCGACATCGGCCTCCTCGTGGGCCCGCAGCACGGCGGTGCGCAGCGCGTCGATCAGCGGGTCGTTGATGGCGTTGCGCTTGTCGGGTCGGTTCAGGCCGATGAAGGCGATATTGCCTTCCAGCGTGTAGGTGATCAGGGTGTCTTCGCTCATGGCTAATCGAGGTGGAAAGGGATCAGAGGTCCAGCATGGACATGGGCTGGATGGCCACGCCGGTGGCGGCCCGGTGGGCCTCCTGCACCCATTCGGGCTGGCCGGCGTGGAAGATGAAGTGGTTCAAGAGGCGCGCCCACTTGGGGTGGCGCTGGTAGTCGGCCAGGGGCAGGCCTTGCAAGAAGAAATCGCGTGAATCGGAAGGCAGCACCACCTGCCGGTTGGCCGCTGCATCACGCATCACGCCCTTGGGGTCGCGGCCCGCCTGCACCGCCTCGATGTCCTGGAACAACTGCCGGCGCAGCAGGGCGATGCCCTGGTCGCTGGCGCCCAGGGTCTCGCGGCTGCGGTCGGCGATACGGCCCTGCCCGGCCCAGGCCACGATGTCCTGGTTGATCACGTGGCTGGTGATCCAGCGGCCCTGCACGTCGCGCACCGGCGCATGCCAGGTGGGGATGCTGGCCTGCACATACGGTTCGGCCTCGCGCGGGACGCGGATGAAGGACCAGGTGACGTTCAGGGTGGTCTCGTCATCGATCGGCACGCGCCACTCAAAGTGATCCCCCAGGAAGAAGCCGTGGGGCCACAGGCACACACGGCCGATGGTCCACAGGGGATTGTCCGGGCCGCTGTCCTCGGTGATGCGCTTGTAGATGAAGCCGTGTGCGAATTCCTCGAAGGCCAGCTTCAGGTGGGTGGGCGCATGGCCGCCCGTGTACCCGCGCAGGCGTCGGCTCCAATTGGCGTGCATCCACTCGAAATGCACCGGATCGATCGAGTTTTCCTGGGCCTGCAACCAGTTGCACGGGACCTCGCTGAACACCGCCTGCACGAAGCCATGGGGCCAGTGAAAGGCTTCCCAATCGGGCAGCTCGGGCGCGGGCTGCGGCCCCAGATAGGCCCAGAGCAGGCCCGCCTTGGCGCGCACCGCGTAGGCCTTCAGGCTGGCGCGGGCGCGCAGGCGGTGGGTGGGGTCCACCTGGTCCTCAAAGGGCTGCGCGAGACAACGGCCGTCACCGGCGTAGTGCCAGCCGTGATAGCTGCATCGCAGGCCCTCGGCCTCAACCATGCCCTGCACCAGGTCGGCGCCTCGATGCGCGCAATGGCGATCCACCAGACCGTAACGCCCCTGCAGGTCGCGAAACAGCACCAGGTCTTCGCCGAGCAGGCGTACCGGCTTGATCGCCTCGCGCTCGAGTTCGTCGATGCCCGCGATGGGATGCCAGTGCCGGCGCAGCACCTCCCCCATGGCAGTGCCGGGGCTGACCCGGGTCAGCGCCTCGTTCTTTTCGGGAGTCAGCATGAGCCGGGGCAGCGCCTTTGGGGCGATCAGGACTCGGGCTTGAAGCCGGACGCCTTGATGATCGGGTCCCAATGCGCCAGTTCGGCGCGCTGCATGGCATCGAGCTCGGTGGCCGAACGGAACACGGGCTGGGCCCACAGGCGCTGGGTCATGGCGTCCTTGATCTCGGGCATCTGCAGGATGTCGCGGATCGCGTTCTGCATGCGCGTGACCTCGGCCGGCGGCGTTCCGGCCTTGGCCCACATGCCGGTCCAGCCCTCGCCGGAAGTGACGTTGATCCCCTGCTCGGCGAAGGTGGGAACGTCGGGCATGAGCGGTGAGCGCTCCTTGGTGAAGATGCCGATCACCTTGATGCGCCCGGCGCGGTGGTGGGCCATCATGCCGTCCATCAGACTGATCGCGGACGGCAAGTGACCGCCGACCAGGTCGGTCACCATGGGCGGCGAGCCCTTGTAAGCGGCCAGCTGCAGGTCCAGACCCACAGTGCGCGCCAGCTGCACGCCCAGGAAATGGTTCTGACCGCCCGTACCGGGCGTGCCGAAGCTGGCCTTGGCCGGGTTCTTTCGACACCAGTCGATGAACTCGCGCGCATTGCTGGCGCCGGTGTTGAGCGCGACCCCCATGCCCAGGGGATAGGAAGCGAAGCTGGCCACCGGCGCGAAATCGCGCAGGATGTTCCATTTGAGCTGGTCGCGAAACACCAGCATCTGGAAGGTGGGCGTGGCGTTGGGGGCCACCATGAAGGTCAGACCGTCGGCCGGCGCCGCCAGCACCGCGTCGGCGGCGATGCGCCCGCCCACGCCGGGGCGGTTCTCGATCACCACCGACTGCCCGAGCAGGGGGGGCAGCTTGTCGATGATCAGGCGCGCGATGGCGTCGGTGGCACCCCCAGGCGGAAAGCCGATCAACACCTTGATCGGGGGCTTCTGGGCCAGGGCCAAGCCCGGCAGGGCCAGGGTGGTGGCGCCAGCGGCAAGCAAGTGGCGTCGGTTCAGGGTCATGTCGGTCTCCTCGGGGTCCTCAGATCGTGGCCTTGGCGGTCGCCGGCGATGTCGGTGCCGCCGCCGGCGCGCGGTCGGCCAGTGTGCGCCAGTCGGTGCCAGCGGCCATCACGCCGCCCACCGAATGGATGCTGCGGTAGTCCAGCTCGGGGTGGTGCGCCTGGGTGGGCGCCTTGCCCTCCACGAACTCGCGCGCCGCGCGCAGCAGCAGTGCCCGCACCCGCATCACCGCACCGTCGGCGGAACACAGTTGCTCCTGGGTGCGGTCATAGATCGGGCCCTGGCTGATGAACATCGCGAAGTCCTCGGTCCCCAGGTGCTGGGGGAAGCCGGTCTGGTGGCCGCGCTTCATCAGGTCGCGGTTCTGGCCCCAGTTGTCCTTGGCATCGCCAGGCGGCAGCGGCGGGAAGTTCCAGACGTCGGGCGAGGCCGACATCACCGTCATCCCCAGGGGGCGGCTCGCGTTGTATTGCACGAACCACCCGCGGTGCGTGACGTCGTCGACCGGTGTGGAGAAGAACACCGTGGTGGGGCCACTGGCGTCGGGCGGGCAGATGATGCCGTACCAGGGCATGACGAAATTGTTCACGCGGGCATAGACCTTGTCTTCGCCCACGGCACGCAGGGCGGCGTAGCGGTAGCCGTAGGGCCGGTCCTCGAACTCCAGCTTCGGGGCCAGGGCCTTCGACATGAGCAGGCGCTCATTGCCGCCGCCCGCGGTGATCTGTGTGGTGGACTCGTGCAGCACGCCCACATGGGAGGAATCCATGGACGCCTCGACCGCCTGCACCCAGTTGGTCGGTACCTCCACGCTGGTGACCGAGCGGTGGGCGGACGGCAGATCGATGAAGGGCAGCTCCGGGAACGGCGGGGGCGTGTCGCCCGTTCCGAACCAGGCCCAGACGATGCCACCGCGGTCCTGCACCTGGTAGCGGTTCACGCGCACATGCTTGCAGAACTGTTCCTGGTTGCCGGTGTGATTGGGCGCCTCGACCACCTCGCCACGCACGTTGAACTTCCAGCCGTGATAGATGCAACGCAGGCCGTTGTGCTCGTTGCGGGCCAGGGCCAGGGAGGCCCTGCGGTGGGCGCATTGCTCGTCGAGCACGCCCACGCTGCCGTCGGTGGTGCGAAAGGCCACAAAATTGCGCCCCAGCAGGCGCACGCGCAGCGGTGTGCCGTCGGCCTCCAGCTTGATTGAGGGCGCCACCGGCAGCCAGTAGTGCTGGCGGATCATCTCGCCCATGGGCGCGCCGTTCTCGACGCGGGTCAGGAGCTCGTTGTCTTCGCGGGTCATCGCCATGGTGCAGTCCTTATCGGCACTGTTCGTCGGTGCGGAAGGCGCGGGTGTACACGCGCTTGCAGTTGCACTCGAAGATGTCCTTCTTCTGGGCTTCGGTGAGCCACTCGATGCTCTCGATCACCGGCTTCATGTCGTCGTAGTCGCGGCCGGAGATGGGGTCGCGCGCGCTGCCGGTGCCGGGCTTTTCGGTGCCGAACATCACGTTGTCGGAGCCGGCCACCTTCACCAGGAGTTCGATGGCTTCCTTGCTGTAGTTGCAGGTGTCGAAGTACAGCTTCTTGAGTTGCTCGTCAAAGGTTTCTTTCTCGCCCTTGCGCACGTTCCAGGAACGAAAGCGCCCCATCTGGTAGGGAATAGCGCCACCGGCATGGGCCACCACGATCTTGAGCGTGGGGAAGGTGTCGAAGACCTTGGCATGCAGCAGCGAGATGATGGCGATGCTCTCTTCGTTGATGAACTTCAGGGTGTAGGACTCGCGGGCGCTGCAGCTTCCGGCGGAGTGGATCAGGCCCGGCACGTCCAGCTCGGTCATCGCCTGGTACAGCGGGTGCCAATAGGCCTCGCCCAGGCCGGGCGGGTCGCCCAGGCCCTCGGTGGGGTCGGGGTTGATCAGGCAGCCGACGAAGCCATGCTCCTTCACGCAGCGACGCAGCTCGGGGATGGCGCGAAGCTCCAGCGGTTCGTCCATGTACTGCGGCAGACCGGCCACCCCGCGAAAGCGGTCGGGGAACATCTGCACAAAGCGGGCGATCAGGTCGTTGCAGTGGATGGACCAGAGTTCAGCGACGCGCCCGGGCTTGACCGAGTGCATCTGCAGGTAGGGGCGCGGCGAGATGAACTGCACGTCGGTGCCCACGGCGTCCATGCTTTTCACCAGTTCTTCGGCCACCTTGCGCACCGACGCGTCGGGGATCTTGGGCAGGGTGTTGGGGTTGGCGCGGCCGCCGACCAGTTCCGCCATGAAGCGAAAGCTCTCGGGCGGCATGACGATGTGGGCGTGGGAATCGATGATCATGAAAAGTCGGGGCTCTCTCAGGTCGTTGTCGTGATCGAAAAATTTCAGCGCGAGATGACGGCCATGGCCTCCACCTGCAGCCACATGCCGTGCTGCAGGTCCTGCACCACGATATGGCGGGCCGGTCGGTCATGCGGGTCGGGGAAGGCGGCGAGCCACTGCGTATTCACCGCATCACGCACCGCGTTGTCCTTGAGGGTCACGCTGAGCTTGACCAGGTCGTCCATCGTGGCGCCGCCCGCGGTCAGCACCGCACGCAGGTTGGCGAAGACGTTGCGGGCCTGCTCGCCCGGGTCGGCGGGCAGCTCACCGCTGGCCGGGTCCTTGCCCGAGATGGCCGACGTGCACAGCACGTTGGCCACGCGCGCAGCGGCGGGAATGGGCGCCTTGTGCGAGGCGCCGGGAACATCGATGGAGCGAGGAGGACGGGTCATGGGAAGGACGAAGGTGTGTGGGGCTCAGGCGTCGCCGGGCTCGGCCTCGAACAGGCTCATGGGAATGCGCGCGAGGAACTCGGAAAAACCGGTCGTACCTGAAGGCACGTGCAGCAGCATCTGCTGAAAGGCCGTGGCTTCATCCCCCTCCTGGATCGCGCGGGCGATCTTGCGGTGGTCCTGCAGCGACTGGTTGATATGCGCCTTGGTCACGAAATCGCGCAGGCGATAGCGGTAGATCTGCCGGCGCGCCGCGCGTATCAGGTCGGCCAGGTAGAGGTTGCGGCTGCCCACGTAGATCGCCTCGTGGAACTGGGTGTTGGCGGTGCTGTAGTCCTCGGTGCCGCCTTCGACCGCCGCGTCCTGGCAGGCCTGCAGGGCTTGCTCCAGGCGATCACGCAGGTCGTCGTCCACGCGGCGCGCGGCCAGCTTGGCGCAGGTGGCCTCGAGCTCGCCGATGCCTTCCATGATGGCGCGCACCTGACTGATGGACAGGCGCGCCACGGTGATGCCCTGGCGCGGCGCGATGCGCACCAGGTTACGAGCGGCCAGTTGCTGCAGGGCCTCGCGCACCGGGGTGCGCGAGACCTCGAACCGCAGGGCCAGCGCCCGCTCGTCCAGCAGGCTGCCCGGTGGGAGCTTGCCGGTCTCGATCTCCTCCTGCAGGGCGCTGCGGATCTCGTTGGCACGCCCGCCGCGAGGACGGGATTCGTCGGCGGCTTCGGCTTCGGGAGCCTGCAATTCGGTCGGTTCCATGGCTTGAAAATATACCTCATAAATTTTGTGGCATGCAAAAAATCGTGGGCTTGGCCTCGCCGGTCCGCCGCTGCGCCGACGGCGCCACCGCGCGCGCCTGCGTACTTCCCTTTACAAAAGCCTCCCAGACTTCAATTTTTCGAACCCACAGGGCTTCGTATCCGATGAGGGAAAACCCGAAAGAACACCAATTTCTTTTTCTGGTGTATTGAAATTGGGTTTTGGTATGCCAGAATTCCCTTCGTATTTCGATCCGAAAGTTCTGGCTGCATGTCTGTTTCCTCCCCCGCGCCCGCGACCCTGCCCCTGGACCGCATCCTGCGTCCGCAGTCCATCGCCATCGTGGGCGCCTCGGCCGACCCGCGCTCCTTCGGCGGCTTCGTTCAGGGCAACCTGGATCGCTTTGGCTACGACGGCGCCTTGCACCTCGTGAGCCGCAGCAGCGACACCATCAACGACCGGCCCTGCGTCAAGACCATCGACCAACTGCCTGAGGGCATCGACCTGGCCGTCCTGGCCATTCCCGAAGCCGGCGTGCTCGACGCCGTGCGCGGGCTGGCCGCCAGGCGCTGCCATGCCGCGGTGCTGTTCGCCTCGGGTTATGCCGAGGCCGGCGAAGAGGGCCAGGCCAAACAGCTGGCGCTGGCGCACGCGGCGCGCGAAGCCGGCATCCTGCTGGTGGGCCCCAACTGCATGGGGTTCACGAACATCGCCGCTGGGGTTCCTGTCACCTTCGAGCCCCTGGCCGCACGCCCGCGCGAAGCGCGCCCTGGCATCGGCGTGGTCGCCCAGAGCGGCTTCATGGCCGCCAACCTGCGCGAGGCCTTCCTGGGCCGCGGCACACCGGTGACCTGCGTGTTCTCCACCGGCAATGAGGTGTCGGTGTGCGTCGAAGACGCCCTGGCCGCCTACATCGCCGACGCGCAGACGCGCGTCATCACCGTCTACGCCGAACAGATTCGCCGCCCCGCCACCTTCCTCGCACTGGCCCGCCAGGCCCGCGCCGCCGGCAAACCGGTGGTGCTGCTGATGCCCGGTCGCAGCGCACGGGCGCGCGAAGCGGCGCAGTCGCACACCGGCGCGCTGGCGGGCGATCACGCCACCGCCACCGCCCTCCTGCAACGCGAGGCGGTGGTGGTGGTGAACTCGCTGGACGAACTGCTGGACACCTCGGCCATCCTTCTGCGCTATCCGCAACCACCCGCAGGCGGCACCGCCTTCATGACCGGCTCGGGCGCGATGAAGAACATCGCGCTGGACTTCGCCGAGGACCTGGGTCTGGCCCTGCCTGCCCTGGGCACGGCCACCGTGGACAAGCTCACCGCGATGCTCCCCGCCTATGCGGTGGCCGAGAACCCGCTGGACTACACCACCATCGGCGTGCGCCAGCCCGGCCTGATCGGCGAGCTGCTGCTCACGATGCTGGACGACGACGCCATCGGCAACCTGGTGCTGGCCATTCCGGTGGGACCGACCATGGCCCAGCGTGACAAGGCCGACCACATCGTGCCGGCCATCGCCCGCGCGACCAAGCCTGCGGTGCTGGTGCTCACCGGCGATGACAGCCCCATCGAATCCTTCTTCACCGACGCGATCCACGCCAGCGGCGTGCCGCTGTTCCGATCGGCCGACCGCGCGCTGCGCGCGCTACAACGCGTGGCCGCCTATGGCGAGGCGCTGGCGCGCGCAGCGCGTGCCAGCCGCGCGCAACCGACCGCCCTGCCCTTGCCAGGCCCCGTGCCGGCCAATGGCATCTATGCGGAATACCAGGGCAAGCGCTGGCTCGCGCAGGCCGGCCTGCCGGTGCCGCGCGGTGCGCTGGCCACCAGCGCCGATGAGGCGGTGCGCGTGGCGCGCGAGATCGGATTTCCGGTGGTGCTCAAGGCTCAGGCCAGCGCGCTGCCGCACAAGAGCGATGTGGGCGGCGTGATCATCAACCTGGCGGATGAAGCCGCCCTGCGCGCCGCTTGGGACACGCTGCACGCCAGCATCGCCAGGCACCGTCCCGAGCTCACGCTCGATGGCGCACTGGTCGAGGCCATGGGCCCGCGCGGGCTGGAACTGGTCGTGGGCGCCAAGCGCGACGCCGACTGGGGCCCGGTGGTCCTGGTCGGCCTGGGCGGCATCTGGATCGAGGCCCTGAAGGACGTGCGCTTGGTACCCGCCGACCTGGCCGAGGACGACATCGTCGCAGAGCTCGCACGCCTGAAGGCCGCCGTGGTCCTGCAAGGCGTGCGCGGCGCGGCCGGCGTGGACCTGCGGGCCATTGCCCGCGTGGTGGCCCAAGTAGGCGAGCAGATGCGGGCCAACACCGCCCTCACCGAGATCGACATCAATCCGCTCGTGGCCTACCCCGTCGGCAGCGCGCAGCCCGTGCTGGCGCTGGACGCACTCGTCGTTGCCACGCAGGAGGTCGCATGAAGCTGCAGTTCTCCGCCGCCGATGAGGACTTCCGCCAGGAAGTTCGCGCCTTCATCCAGACCCACCTGCCCACCGACATCCGCCGCAAGGTGGAACTGGGCCTGCGTCTGGAGCATGAAGACTACGTCACCTGGTTCCGCATCCTCGAGACGCGGGGCTGGCTCACCCCGGGCTGGCCGCGCGAGCACGGGGGCCCGGGCTGGAACGCGGTACAGCGCTACATCTTCGACGAAGAGACGCTGCTGGCGAACGCGCCGCGCATCATTGCCGCCGGCATCCAGATGCTGGGCCCGGTGCTGATCGCCTTCGGCACGCCGGAACAAAAAGCGAAGTACCTGCCCGACATCCGTCAGAGCAACACCTGGTGGGCCCAGGGCTTTTCCGAACCCGGCGCGGGCTCGGACCTGGCCGCGGTACGCACCACCGCCGTCCTGGAACCCGATGGCAAGCACTTCGTCGTCAACGGCCACAAGGTGTGGACCTCGTATGCGCACTGGTGCTCGATGATGTTCGCGCTGGTGCCCACCGACCCGGACGCCACCAAGCCGCAGGAAGGCATCTCCTTTCTCCTGATCGACATGAAGTCGCCCGGCCTCACCGTGCGGCCGATCCGCATGCTCGAAGGTGGCAACGACCTCAACGAGTGCTACCTGGACAACGTGCGCGTGCCCGTGGAAAACCTGGTGGGCGAGCTGCACAAAGGCTGGTCCTACGGCAAGTACCTGCTGGGGCATGAGCGCACCGGCATTGCCGGCATCGGCTCGTGCAAGCAGCAGCTGGCACGCGCGCGCCAGCTCGCGCGCGAACAGGGCCTGGGCGAGGACCCGCTGCTACAGGCGCGTCTGGCGCAATTCGAGGTGGAACTCATGGCGCTGGAATTCACCGCGCTGAGGCTTCTGGGCACCCACCAGCAAAGCCGTACGCCAGGCGTCGAGGCCTCCATGCTCAAGGTGCGCGGCACCGAGTTGCGCCAGGCCATCTACGAAACGCTGGTGGATATCGCCGGCCCGCATGCGGTGCCCTTCTCGCAGGAGGCGCAGTTTCTCGAGCATCTGGACCAGGCCGCTGTCGACGAATCGATGGTGGCGGTAGCCGCCAATTGTCTGGACTCGCGCAAGGTCACGATCTATGGCGGCACCAGCGAGGTGCAACGCAACCTGATCGCCCGCGCCACGCTGGACGCGTACTGACCGGAACGCACAAGGATTTCACCCGGATGGACTTCTCCCTTCACGACGACCACATCGCCCTGCGCGACGCGGTGCAGCGCTTTTGCGACGACGCATACCCCGCGCAGCACCGCGGCCAACCCGAGGCCGCGCCCGAAGCGCAGCGCCGCCTGCGCGCCCTGGCTGAACTGGGCCTGCTGGGTCTGCCCTTTGGCGCCGACGTGGGCGGCAGCGAACAGGGTGCTGTGGAAGTGATGCTGGTGGCCCAGGAACTGGGACGCGCCCTGGGCGGCGGCGCCTTCGTCGCCAGCACGGTGATGGCCGGTGAGCTGATCACGCGACTGGGTTCGGCCACGCAAAAGCGCGAGTGGCTGCCGGCGATGGCCCAGGGCGAATGGCATGCCTCGGTGGCAGTCCACGAAGCGGACGCGCGCTACGACTGGCAGCAGGTGCGCCTGACGGCACGACCCGTCGCCGCGCCCGGCGGCGCCGCGTACCGGCTGGACGGCCGCAAGACCGGCGTGCTGCATGGCGACAGTGCCGGCCTGGTCCTGGTGCTGGCCCGCACCGGCGGCGAAGTCCGCGACCGCGCCGGCCTGACCCTGCTGGCCGTGGATGCGGCCACCCCCGGCGTGACCGTGCGCGGCTACGACACACTGGACGGCCGACGCGCCGCCCACCTCGATTTCGACAACGCCGTGGTGCCCGCCCATCGCGTGCTAGGCGCGCCCGGCGAAGCGGCTGACGCGATGGAATCGGCGCTGGACGCCGGCATCGCCGCCCTGTGCGCCGAAGCGGCCGGCGCCGTCGAAGCCCTGCTGGCCCACACCGCCGACCATCTGCGCACGCGCAAGCAGTTCGGCGCGCCGCTTGCGAAATTCCAGGTCCTACAACACCGCGTGGCCGACATGGCCATCGCGCTGGAACAACTGAAGTCCATGGCCTGCGCTGCCGCGATGGCCGTGGCCGCGGGCGAGCCCGTGCAGCGCCGCCGCCTCGTGTCCGCCGCCAAGGTGCTGGCTGGCCAGCTCGGACGCAAGGTGGGCCTGGACGCCATTCAGCTGCATGGCGGCATGGGCATGACTGACGAATGCCGGGTTGGCCACTATGCCAAGCGCCTGATCGTCATTGGACAAACGCTGGGCGATGCCGCCTGGCACCTGCAACGTGTCACTCCGGCACGCTGATCCCCGCAACCACTCACCGACCCGCAAGTTCAACCAAGAGGAGACACACCATGGTGAATCGCAAGACCTTTAACACCCTGCTGGCGGCCATGCTGCTGGGACTGGGCCTGGGCGCACAGGCCCAGGACAAACCGCCGATGAAGATCCTGGTGGGCTTCCCCCCGGGGGGCGCCTCGGACAACCTGGCGCGCCTGCTGGCGGACAAGCTGCGCGACCAACTCAAACAGCAGGTGATCGTGGAAAACCGCCCCGGCGTGGGCGGGCGCCTGGCGGCGCAGGCCGTGAAAGCAGCCAAGCCCGACGGCCTGACCTATATGGTCGCCCCCAATGCCACCTTCGTCTTCCAGCACCTGACCTTCCCGGTCAAGGACCTGGGCTACGACATGACCACCGACTTCACCTCGGTGGCCCAGCTCACCTCCTACCCGATGGCCATGGTGGTCAACGCCAACACCGGCGTGAAGAACGCCAAGGACTACGTCACCTGGCTCAAGGGCGGCGCCGACCGCGTGACTTTCGGCACCGCCGGCGCGGGTGGCGACACGCACTTCAACGGACTGCAATTTAGCAAGATCGCCGGTGTGCCGATGCAGGTCGTGCCCTATCGTGGCAACGGCCCGCTGGTCATCGACCTGGTGGGTGGGCAGATCAACACCGGCATCATGGTCGCGGGCGATGCAATCCAGCACCTGCGTGCCGGCAAGCTCAATGCCGTCGGCATCTTCGCGCCCAAGCGCTCGCCCCTGATGCCCGACGTGCCCACCATGGCCGAACAGGGCTTCGACACCGGCGGCAACAACGGCTGGATGGGCATGTGGGGCCCGGCGGGTCTGCCCCGCGCGGAACTCGAGCGCATTCAAGGCGCGCTGCGCAACGTGCTGGACATGGCCGACGTCAAGCAGGCCATCCTGACCAACTTCGTGCAGGTCGCGGAGTTCCGTGGCGGCGCCGATGTGGACAAGCAGCTGAAGTCCGAGCTCGATCACTGGGGCCCGATCATCAAGGCCTCCGGCTTCAAGCCCACGCCCTGAAGCCCGCCATGCCGCCCTCGAACGCCCCCTACGACTACATCGTGGTCGGCGCCGGAACGGCCGGCTGCGTGCTGGCCAACCGGCTCTCCGCAGACGGCCGCTATCGCGTGCTGCTGCTGGAGGCGGGCGGTGGCGACAGCCACCCGCTGGTGCGCATGCCGGTCGGCTTTCTCAAGGCCCTGCAGCGCCGCGCGCTGACCTGGGGCTACGAGAGCGAGCCCGAAGCGCAGCTCGGGGGGCGCAAGCTGCCCGTGCCGCGCGGGCGGCTGCTGGGGGGATCGTCCTCGATCAACGGCATGTTCCATATCCGGGGGCATCGCCTGGACTTCGACGAGTGGCGCGATCTGGGCTGCGCGGGGTGGGGCTATGACGAGGTCCTGCCCTATTTCATCCGCAGTGAGAGCAACTGGCGCGGCGAAGGCCCTTACCACGGTGGGGACGGTCCGCTGCAGATCAACGCCATCACCGGCGAACACCTGATGCACGATCCGCTGCGCGAAGCCGCAGTCCGTGCTGGCCATGCCGTCACCGACGACTACGACGGCGAACACCACTGGGGCGCAGCCCGCGGCGATGTGGCCATCGATCGCCACGGGCGTCGCAGCAGCAGCGCCCGCGCCTACCTGCGTCCGGTGCAGGGCCGTACGAACCTCACCGTGGTCACGCACGCCCAGGCCACCCGTGTGCTGATGGAGGGCGGACGTGCCATTGGTATCGAATACACCCGCAAGGGCCGCACGCTGCAAGCGAGGGCGCAGCGCGAGGTGATTCTCTCCGGCGGCGCCTACAACTCCCCGCAGCTGCTGATGCTCTCAGGCATCGGCCCTGCAGCCGAACTCGCAGCGCACGGCATCCCGCAGATTGCCGACCTGCCCGGCGTCGGTGGCAACCTCATGGAACATCCCCGCATGATGCTGATGTACCGGGCCAGCCAGCCGGTCACCTTCATGAACCAGCTGCGGCTGGACCGTGCCACGCTCTCGGTCCTGCGCTGGGCCTTCCAGGGCAAGGGGCCCTTTGCCACCCAGGTGTGCAGCGCCTCGATCATGCTGCGCACCGACCCTGCGCTGACCCGCCCGGACATCCAGCTGCTTTGCAACCCGGTGCGCTTTGACGCCCACCTGTGGTTTCCGGGCATCGTCCAACCGAAAGAACACAGCTTCTACATCACGGTCTGCCTGCTGCATGCGAAGAGCCGCGGGCGGGTCAGCCTGCGATCGGCCGACCCGAAGGCCGCGCCGCGCATCGCCCTGAACCTGTTCTCCGACCCGCATGATGTGCAGACCCTGCGCGCTGGCCTGCGTGCCGCCCGCGAGATCTACCGCATGGCGCCCCAGTCCGAGATGATCGACACCGAAACCATTCCTGGCGCGCATGTGACCAGCGACGCTGACATCGACCGCTCCATCCACGAGCTCGGCGGCATCACCCACCACCCGGTGGGCACCTGCGCGATGGGCACAGGCCCGACCGCCGTCGTCGATCCGCAGCTGCGGGTGCACGGGGTGCAGGGACTGCGGGTGGTCGACGCGTCCGTCATGCCCACCATCCCTGGCGCCAACACCAACGCCGCCACGGTGATGATCGCCGAGAAGGCCAGCGACATGATCCTGGGCCTGCCGCCGCTGCCCGCGCGCAGCGCCGACGCCCGCACCCCACCCGGCGCCACGACCCGGGCCTCCGCCGAAAGCCTGCCCGCATGAACGCCCCCGCCTCCCCCCCAGCACGCCCCGCGATCCTGCAGCAGCCCCTGCGCATGCTGGTTGACGGCCAGTGGATCAGCGCACGCGGTGGCGCCCGCATGGACGTGACCGACCCCAGCACCGGCCAGACCCTGGCCAGCGAATCCCTGGGCGGTGCCCACGAGATCGACCTGGCGGTGCAGGCGGCGCGGCGCGCCTTTGAGGGCGGGGCGTGGCCACGTCTGCGGCCCGCCGAGCGCGCACGCCTCTTGCGCAAGCTGGCCGACCTCGTCGAGCGCCACGCCGACGAACTCGCGCTGCTGGAGACCCTCAACACCGGCAAGCCTCTGGGCGTCGCCCGCATGTTCGACGTCGGCTTCTCGATCGAGAACCTCCATTACAACGCCGGCTGGGCCACCAAGCTCCATGGCGAAACGCGCGCTGTCTCGCTGCCCGGCGACTGGCAGGCCTACACCCTGCGCGAGCCGGTCGGCGTCGTCGGCCTGATCGTGCCCTGGAATGTGCCGCTGGCCATGGCCGTGGGCAAAGTCGCTCCGGCCCTGGCGGCCGGCTGCACCGTGGTCCTCAAGCCCGCCGAGCTCACGCCGCTCACCGCCCTGCGTCTGGGCGAACTGGTGCTGGAAGCCGGCTTTCCGCCGGGCGTGGTCAATATCGTCACCGGCCTGGGCCATGAGGCAGGCCAGGCGCTGGCCGAACACCCGGGCGTGGACAAGATCGCCTTCACCGGCTCCACCGCGGTGGGCAAGGCCATCGTGGCTGCATCGGCCGGCAACCTCAAACGCGTGGCCCTGGAGCTGGGTGGCAAGTCGCCGGTCTTCATCTTTGCCGACGCCGACCTCGAACGGGCCATCGAAGGCGCCGCACGCGGCATCTTCAGCAACAGCGGCCAGGTCTGCGCCGCGGGCTCGCGCCTGTTCATCCACCGAAGCGTGGCCGACCGGGTGATCGCGGGCCTGTGCGAGCGCGCCGGCAAGCTGCGTGTGGGCAGCGGCCTCACCCCCGGCGTGGAGATCGGCCCGCTGATCTCGCAGCGCCAGCGCGAACGCGTTTTGGGCTACATCGACTCGGGCCGCGAGGAAGGCGCACAGATCGTCGCAGGCGGCGCAGCGGTGACCGGCGAGGGCTTCTTTGTCCAACCCACCCTCCTGGTCAACACCCGACCCGACATGCGCGCGGTACGCGAGGAAATCTTCGGGCCGGTGCTGTGCATCCAGACCTTCGACGACGACAGCCTGGAGCAGCTGGCCGCGCGGGGCAACGACACCGAGTACGGCCTGTCGGCCAGCATCTGGACGCGCGACCTGCGCATCGCCCACCAGATGGTGCGGCGGCTGCAGGCCGGTAATGTGCGAGTGAATGCCGCCGCTGCGCCGGACTTCGCCATGCCCTTTGGCGGCTACAAGCAATCGGGCTGGGGCCGCGAGAACGGGCGTGAGGGCGTCGAGGCCTACACCGAGCTCAAGTCCGTCGCCATCGACCTGAACTGATTCCACGGAAAGACCTGACCCCATGAGCCTGAACGGCACCGCCTGCATCGTCGGCGCCTACGAGCACCCGACCCGCCTGGCCACCGACCAGTCCGTCCTGCGTCTGCATGCCGACGTGGCGCGCGGCGCGCTGGCCGACGCCGGCCTCACCCGCGACGACATCGACGGCTACTTCTGCGCCGGCGACGCGCCGGGCCTGGGCACGGCCACCGTGGCCGAGTATCTGGGTCTGAAGCTGCGCCATGTCGACTCCACCGAATGCGGTGGCTCCGCGCCCCTCTTGCATGTGGCGCACGCTGCCGAGGCGATTGCCGCCGGACGCTGCAACATCGCCCTCATCACCCTGGCCGGCCGCCCGCGCGCCGCGATGGCCGAAGCCCAGGCCAAGGCCGCCGCGGCGGCGGCCGCTGCCGGCGCCGACGGCAAGCCCGCCAAGCCGCCCCTGGCCCTGCGCCCACCCGACCCCGACGCGCCCGAGCTCGCCTTCGAGCTGCCCTATGGCCCGGCCACGCAGAACCTCTACGCCATGGTGGCCAAGCGCCATATGCACGAGTTCGGCACCACGTCCGAGCAACTGGCGTGGATCAAGGTGGCGGCCTCGCATCACGCACAGCACAACCCCCACGCCATGCTGCGCAACGTGGTGACGGTAGACGACGTGGTGAACTCGCCGATGGTGAGTGATCCGCTGCACCGGCTCGATTGCTGCGTCATGAGCGACGGCGGCGGCGCGCTGATCGTGGCGCGTCCCGAGATCGCACGCCAGCTCAAACGCCCGGTGGTCATGGTGCGCGGCACCGGTGAGGCCCCCAAGCACGGCATGGGCGGCCAGATCGACCTCACCTGGTCGGCCGCTGCCTGGTCGGGCCCGCGCGCCTTCGCCGAGGCGGGCATCACGCCGGCCGACATCCAGTACGTGTCGCTGTACGACAGCTTCACCATCACCGTGCTGATGCAGCTGGAAGATCTGGGCTTTTGCAAGAAGGGCGAAGGCGGCAGGTTCGTGGCCGACGGCAACCTGATCGCCGGCACGGGCAAGCTGCCGTTCAACACCGACGGCGGTGGCTTGTGCAGCAACCATCCAGCCAACCGCGGCGGCGTCACCAAGGTGATCGAGGCCGTGCGCCAGCTGCGTGGCGAGGCCCATCCTGCGGTGCAGGTGCCTGGTTGCACCTGGGCGCTGGCCAGCGGCATTGGCGGCGCGCTCGCTTCGCGCCACACCGCGGGCACCCTGATCATGGAAAGGCTCTGACCATGCGCAAGATTCCCGCCCCCCGCACCCTGCCCGAGACGCAGGCCTACTGGCAGGCCGCCGACGAAGGCCGCCTGCTGGTCAAGCAGTGCGAATCCTGCGGCCAATACCACCATTACCCGCGCGACATCTGCCCCCACTGCCTCTCAGACCAAACCGTCTGGCGCGACGCTGCAGGCACCGGCACCGTCTACTCCTTCAGCACCCTGGGCAAGGGCGAAGACGCCTACACCCTGGCCTATGTCACCCTGGCCGAAGGCGTGACGATGATGACCAACCTCGTCGACTGCGACCCCGCCGCCGTGCGTATCGGCCAGCCGGTGCGGGTGGTGTTCAAACCCTCGCAGGGTGGCCACGCGGTGCCCATGTTCACGCCCGCCTGAGGAAAGCGCCCGCATGCCCACCGCCACCCCCGCCTCCGGCGCCGGCCCCCGCAAGGGCCCGCTCGCGCGTTTCACCGTCCTGGACGCCACCCGCGTGCGTGCCGGCCCCTCGGCCGTGCGCACCTTCGCCGACCTGGGCGCGCGCGTGATCAAGCTGGAGATCCCGCCCGGCGCTCCGGGCGGCGACGACATGATCGGCGGGCGCGATCACAACCGCGCCGACTACGAGAACCTGCACCGCAACAAGGAAAGCCTCACCCTCAACATGAAGGAGCCCGAGGGTCTGGAAATCCTGCACGCGCTGGTGCGCCAGGCCGACGTCTTCATCGAGAACTACCGCCCCGACGTGAAATACCGCCTGGGCATCGGCCCCGAGGACCTGCGCAAGATCAATCCGCGTCTGGTCTACGCCAGCATCTCCGGCTTCGGGCAGGACGGCCCCAGCGCGGGCTGGCCCGGCTTCGACTCCATCGCCCAGGGCATGGGGGGCCTCATGAGCGTCACCGGCAAGCCGGGCGAAGGCCCGCTGCGCGTGGGCATCCCCATTGCCGACCTGTGCGCCGGCCATTTCTGCGCGCAGGCGGTGATGGCCGCCCTCCTGGAGCGAGAGACCACCGGAGAAGGCCAGTGGGTGCAGACCTCCCTGCTGGAGGCGCAGATCGCGATGCTGGATTTCCAGGCGGCGCAATGGCTGTTCGACAGCAAGGTACCTACCGCCAACGGCAACGAGCATCCGCTCACGGTACCCACCGGCGTCTTCGCCACCTCGGACGGCTACATCAACATTGCGGCCATTGGCCAGACCATGTGGAAGCGCCTGTGCGAGGCCCTGGAGGCGCCGCAGCTGGTCGACGAACCGGGCTTTGGCTCCGACCCTGAGCGGGTCAAGCACCGCGACCAGGTGAATGCCGCCGTGGGCGCGCGATTCAAGACCCGCACCACCACTGACTGGACCGAGCGCCTGCTGAAGGCCGGCGTACCCTGCGGCCCGATCCACACGGTGGACCGCCTGTTCGACGACCCTCAGGTCAAGCACCTGGGCATGGCCCGTCCCCTGCATCACCCGGAGCTGGGCGATGTGGCGGTGGTGGCATTGCCCATGCAGTTTTCTGCGCACCCGCGTGACGCGGGGCCGCTCACCCCGGCCCCCGAGCAGGGCGCGCAGACCGATGCCATCCTCTCGGGCCTGGGCTATCCCCCCGAGAAGATCGCACAATGGCGTGAACGCTTCGTCGTCTGAACCTCAGAGAAAACCCCTCCATGGCCCGCCTCGTCGCCGCCTTCGGCTCCTCTCACAGCATCATGCTGGTCTCGCAGCGCGAGGACTGGCAGCATGGCTTTCGTGTCATCGACACCAAGAACACCCATTACTACGACCGCCAGGGCAACAAGACGAACTACGACGCCCTGATGGCTGCTGCGCCCTCGGGCACCGAGGCCATGGTCACGCCCGAGAAAATGGGTGAGCGTTTCGACGCTGCCCAGGCTGCGATGGACCGTCTGGGTGAGCGCATACGCGCAGCGCGCCTCGATGTGCTGTTGATCGTGGGCGATGACCAGACCGAGTTGTTTCGCACCAGCAACAACCCCGCCATCGCCCTCTTCTACGGCCCCACCATCCGCAACACCGCACGGACGCCCGCCTCGCCTACCGACCACTGGACTCACAGCGCGCGCATGTGGCGCCATGAACCCACCCAGGACCGCGAGTACCCGGTAAAGGCCGACCTGGCCGAATGGTTGATTCGCCAACTGAGCGACCGCGACTTCGACGTCGCCGCGATGGACGGCCTGGAACCCGGGCAGTCCGAGGGCCATGCCTTTCAGTTTGTGCACCGCCGCCTGCTCGGGGACCACGCCCTCCCGGTCATCCCCGTGATCCTCAACACCTTCGACCCACCCAACCAGCCCACACCGCGCCGCTGCGTCGCCCTGGGCCGCGCCCTGCGCGAGCTGGTGGCCCAGTGGCCGCAGGACCTGCGCGTAGGCGTGATCGCCTCGGGGGGGCTTAGTCACTTCGTGGTCGATGAAGAACTGGACCAGCAAGTGATCGACGCCATCCGCCGCAAGGACAGCGCCGCGCTCGCGGCCTTCGACCCCAAGCGCCTGCAGGCTGGCAGCTCCGAGATCCGCAACTGGCTGGTGGTGGGCGAGATGGCCCGCGACCTGGACCTGGAGCACGTGGACTACATTCCCGGCTACCGCACGCCCGCCCTCACCGGCACGGGTCTGGCCTTCGCGCACTGGAAAGTGCTGGACTGAACCTCCTTGGCCGAATCCAACGCCGTCGAACCCCTGAATCCTTGAAAGCCTGATTTCATGAGCGATCCCTACGTCCAACGCCTGCGCCGGCTCGACGCCTGCGCGGTCTCCGACGCCCTGGACAAGCTGGGCCTGCCCGGCGTGGTCACTGGCCTCACCCAACGCAGTGGTCCCGACCAGGGCGGCGGGCGCATCGCGGGCCGCGCCGTGACCATGAAGGTCGGCCCCGGCCAACCCCCACCCGGCCCGTCGGTGCACCTGGGGTGTACCGCCATCGCCCATGCCGGCCCGGGCCATGTGATCGTGGTCGAACAACGCAGCGGCGTGGAAGCCGGCTGCTGGGGCGGCCTGCTCACGCTGGGCGCCAAGGTGCGCGGCACCGAGGGCGTGGTGGCCGATGGCCCGCTGCGCGATGTCGATGAAGCCATAGGCTACCGATTCCCAGTCTTCAGCCGCAGCCTGACCTCGCGCACCGCGCGCGGGCGCGTGGTCGAACTGGGCACGCAGGTGCCGGTGACCATCGGCGCGGGTCGCGACGCCGGTGGTCAGGTCACGGTGAATCCGGGCGACTATGTACTCGCCGACCGCAGCGCGGTGATCTTCATCGCCCCGGCAGACATCGAGCGCGTGCTCGAGGCCGCCGAGATGATCGTCGCCAAGGAAGCCGCCATGGCCAAGGCGATTCAGGCGGGCACCCCCATCTCCGAGGTGATGGGCGGCAACTACGAGAACATGCTCAAGAAAGAGACGACATGACGACCCCCCAAGACCGCAACGTCGAACGCGCCGCGAAGATGGACACCGCCACCCTCAGCGACGCGCTAGACAAACTGGGCATCGCCGGCCAGTGCTATCGCATCAAGCCGCGCGACGTCGAGTTCCGCATGGCCGGCCGGGCCTGGACCCTGCTCTATGGCCCCGCCGGCAACCCGCCCGGCACCGTGGGCGACTACATCGACGATGTCCCCCCGGGCAGCGTCATCGTCCTGGACAACGGCGGTCGTGACAACGCCACCGTTTGGGGCGACATCCTGACCGAGATCGCGTACCGACGCGGCATCGCCGGCACCCTGATCGATGGCGTGTGCCGCGACACCCGCCTGTGCCGCTCACTGGGCTATCCGATCTTCAGCAAGGACCACTGGATGCGCACCGGCAAGGACCGCGTGCAGGTCGAGGCCACCGGCGTGCCCGTGAACATCGGCGACGCGCGCGTGGCGCCCGGCGATATCGTCAAGGGCGACTGCGACGGCGTGATCGTCATCCCCAAGGAACACGAGGACCGCGTACTGGATACCGCCGAAGCCATCGAGGCCGCCGAGGATCAGATCCGCAGCGCCGTACGTGAGGGCATGCGCCTCGATGAAGCGCGCAAGCAGTTCAAGTACCACCAGCTGCAGACGCGGGAGGCGAAATGAGCACGTCTCCCCGTTTCGACGACAAGCTCACAACCCGCCTGGACGTGCCGCGCCTGTCGGCCGACCTGGTGCGGGCCGCGGCCGCACTGCCCACCGCCACCTTGCACGAGGCCGGCAAGAAGATCGGCGCCCTGCCCTCGGCCATCAAGCCGGTGGCCCCGCATTTCCGCTTCGCGGGCCAGGCGCTGACGGTGCATTCCCCCGGGGGCGACAACCTCTGGCTGCACCGTGCACTCGACGTGGCCCAGGCCGGAGACGTGCTGGTGGTCTATTGCAACGGCGCCTACGAGCATGGCTACTGGGGCGAGATCATGACCACGATGGCGCAGGTACGCGGCCTGGCGGGCCTCGTCATCGACGGCTGCGTGCGCGATGGCGTGCTGCTCGGAGAGATCGGCTTTCCAGTGTTCGCGCGTGGCCTGTGCATTCAGGGCACGGGCAAGGACTTTGGCGCCACCGGATGGATCAACCACCCGGTGATGATGGGCGAGATCGTGGTGCAGGCGGGCGACCTGGTGGTGGGGGACGGCGACGGCGTCGTGGCCATTCCTGCTGCGCGCGCCGCCGAGATCGTCGCGGCGGGCCAGACCCGTGAGGCCGACGAAGCCGCCATCCTCAAGCGCCTGCAGGCGGGCGAGACCACGATGTCCATCTACGGCTTTGACAAGAAGTGACGGCGGTCACCCTCGACGCATGACCGCTGCCGCCGCCGCACCGTCCACGCCCCGGATCAACCTCGTCGGCGGCGTGGCCACGATCACCCTGAACCGCCCCGCGCATCGCAACCGGCTGGAAGACGCAGACTTGCATGCGCTGATGGAAGCTTTCGCGCGGTTCGACGCCGACCCGCAGGTGCGGGTGGTGGTGCTCACCGCCAACACCGAGGGACAGCCTCGACCGGTGTTCTGCGCGGGCTACCACATCGGCGACTTCGACGGTGCGAACCACGACCCCGGTCTGTTCGAGCGCGTGGCCGATGCCTTGGCCCACCTGCGCGCGGTGACGATCTGCGCACTCAATGGCAGCGTGTATGGCGGGGCAACCGACTTCGCCCTGGCCTGCGACCTGCGCATTGGCCTGGCGGGCACGGAGCTGCGCATGCCCGCGACGGCGCTGGGGCTGCACTACTACCCGAGTGGTTTGCAACGCTACGTGGCGCGATTGGGTATCTCCGGTGCCAAGCGCGCCTTCCTCACCGCGCGCCCGTTTAGCGCGCAGCAGCTGCAAGCGCTGGGCGCCTTCGAAGAACTGGCTCCGACGCAGGAGGCCCTGCAGGCCAGCGTGGACACACTGGCCGCCGAGATCTGCACCCTCGCACCGCTGGCGGTGCAGGCGACCAAGCAGTCCCTCAATGAAATTTCCAGTGGCCGCAACGACCTGGCGGCCATGCGCGAACGCGAGCGGCTCACGTCCACCAGCAAGGACTTCGCAGAAGGCCGACGGGCCTTCCAGGAAAAACGCACGCCGCAGTTTCGGGGGGAGTGAACGCGGCGAATGGGCGGGAAGCCGGGAGGTCCGGCGTCCTCGGCCCTCAGGCCCGCTGCGCCACCCAGTCCTGCACCGACTTCAAGGCCGCCGGTAGCGCGCTGGCATCGGTGCCGCCCGCCATCGCCAGGTCCGGCTTGCCGCCGCCCTTGCCACCGACCTGCTGTGCCACGAAGTTGGCGAGTTCACCGGCCTTGACCTGCCCCATGCGGTCGGCAGTCACGCCGGCAGCGATCTGCACCTTGCCGCCGTCCACTGCGGCGAGCACGATGGCCGCCGACTTGAGCTTGTCCTTGAGCTTGTCCATCGTCTCGCGCAGGGTCTTGGCGTCGGCGCCGACCAGCGTGGCCGCCAGCACCTTCATGCCCTTGACGTCCACCGCCTGCGCGATCAGCTCGTCGCCCTGACTGGAGGCCAGCTTGCCCTTGAGCGCGGCGACTTCCTTTTCCAGCGTGCGCACCTGCTCCATCACCTGCCCGATCCGCGATTGCAGTTCGGCGGCGGGCGCCTTCAAGGAGGCAGCAGCAGCCTGGACCATCGCCTCCACCTGTTGCAGGTAGGCCAACGCGTTCACACCAGTGACCGCCTCGATACGACGCACGCCTGCCGCCACACCGGATTCACCCACCACCTTGAACAGGCCGATGTCGCCTGTGCGCTGCACGTGCGTGCCGCCGCACAGCTCGCGGCTGGAGCCGATGTCCAGCACACGCACGGTCTCGCCGTACTTCTCGCCAAACAGCATCATGGCGCCGGTGGCCTTGGCCGATTCGATATCCATCACCCGCGCCTGCGTCGCGTGGTTGTCCAGGATCTCGGCGTTCACACGGGCTTCGATCTCGCGCACCTGGGCCGGCGTGACTGGCGCGTTGTGTGTGAAGTCAAATCGCGTCTTGTCGGCGTCGACCAGCGAGCCTTTCTGCTGCACGTGGTCGCCCAGCACCTCGCGCAGGGCCTTGTGCATCAGGTGCGTCACCGAGTGATTGCGCATGGTCGCGGCGCGGCGCACCATATCGACCTGGGCGGTCACTGCGTCGCCCACCGAGATCGCGCCCTGGGTCAGGGTGCCGTGGTGACCGAAGACGTCGGCCTTGATCTTCTGAGTGTCGTCCACCGTAAAGCGGGCCGAGCCGACGGCGATCGCACCCGCATCACCCACCTGGCCGCCGCTTTCGGCGTAGAAGGGGGTGGTATCGAGCACCACCACGCCCACCTGGCCGGTCTTCATCTGCGCCACCGGGGTGCCGTCCACGTACAGGGCCACGACCTTCGCCGGCGCCTCGAGCTTCTCGTAGCCCACGAAGGCGTTGGCCGCGCCGGTGTACTCCAGTGCGCGGTCCATCTTGAATTTGCCGGCGGCACGGCCCGCAGCCTTTTGCTTGTCCATCGCGGCCTGAAAGCCCGCTTCGTCGACCGACATACCGCGCTCGCGGCACACATCGGCCGAGAGGTCCAGCGGGAAGCCGTAGGTGTCGTG
>JACCDK010895576.1_pt1 | contig 33991 bp, 36 predicted proteins | sample 7445871 | NCBI WGS metagenome assembly JACCDK01 (sample SAMN15323436, study PRJNA562643) | freshwater metagenome | isolation source: river surface water | place: USA:Blue River Watershed | collected 2017-08-15 | reverse complement strand
TTGTTGATGATCTCAATGGGTTTACCAAATGTGATCAGCCCGTATTGCCCTTTTTTAAAGAAAAAAACAGTATCAGCGAGCAAGAGGAAGAAATACCGTTTATAGATTTTTTTAGAAAACATGTAGCCAATAAATTTAAGTATCCTTCATTTGCTATTCATCATGATATAGAAGGCACGGTCATTGTTCAATTCCTAATTAATAAAGAAGGGAACCCTGAAATTATGGATGCCAAAGGACCCGAAAACGGATTGGTATTAGAAGAAGAGGCGATTCGAATTATTAAAGCCATGCCAACATGCGTACCGGCATTTTGCGATGACAAACCTATAAAGGTGAGCTTTGCCTTACCTATAAAATTTCAGATGGAAGATTAACATGAAAAAAACACTCCAACTTATCCTAGCAGCTGTACTCTTGAATTCGTGTCAATTATTTGATAAAAAAGTACCCGATGAAAATCAATTGTTGCAACAAGAATTGCAAAAAATCAATTGGGAAGAAGTAGACGAATTACCTTCGGTATTGTCCTGCGACACTATTAAAGATCCGGCGGTGAAGAAACAATGCTTTTTTGATTATCTTTCCCAAATGATACAAGCTCGAATCGGAATTGATACCCTCCAAATGTTATACCCAGATACCGATACTATTTCAGTGAAAGTAACTATTTTCCCGGATGCGAGTTTGCAATTTGAGCCTCAATTTTTAAAAGACAGTGTGGCTTATGATAAAATAAAAGCTGACAGTATTTTATTGGCCCGTTTGGCCGATTTCCCAAAAGTAGAACCTGCCATTAAAAGAGGTATCAAGGTTAAAACCCAATTCATACTTCCAGTCATTATTAAAGTAGAAAAATAAAATTCATTGGCAAACGAACGCATCATATTAGGCATTGATCCTGGAACCACTATTATGGGTTTTGGCTTGATCAAAGTGGTCAATAAAAAAATGGAATTTGTACAATTAAATGAATTGATATTATCAAAATATGACAACCATTATCAAAAATTACGGGTCATTTTTGAACGAACGATCGAATTAATTGACACCCACAACCCCGACGAAATTGCTATTGAAGCACCGTTCTTTGGTAAAAATGTGCAATCCATGTTGAAACTCGGACGTGCTCAAGGAGTCGCTATGGCTGCCGGACTTTCTAGGGATATCCCGATTACCGAATACGAACCCAAAAAAATTAAAATGGCCATCACCGGAAACGGAAATGCGAGCAAGGAACAAGTTGCTAAAATGCTCCAGCAGCTATTGGGTTTAAAAGAATTACCCAAAAACCTTGATTCTACCGATGGTTTGGCCGCAGCGGTTTGTCATTTTTTCAATTCGGGCAAAGTAGTTGGCGCAAAAAGTTATTCGGGTTGGGATGCTTTTGTAAAACAGAATGAATCGAGAGTTAAAAAATAGTGCTCAGTGTTCAGTTTTTAGGGTTCAGTATAAATCGTGTAAATAAACAATATGAGATTTCAAGATTTATTAGCTTATAAAAAAGGATTTGATGTTGCAATGGAAGTTTTTGAAATATCAAAAAGTTTTCCAAAAGAAGAAACTTATTCTTTAACTGATCAAATTAGAAGAAGTTCAAGAAGTGTAACAATCACAATAGCTGAAGCTTACCGTAAAAGGGAATATCCAAAATATTTTCACAGCAAATTAACTGATGCAGATGCAGAAAATTCTGAAACACAAGGTTGGTTAGAATATGCTTTAGCTTGTAAATATATTACTCAAGAGACATTTGACTATTTGACTGAAAAATCAAAAGAAGTCGGAAGATTAATAAATTACATGATTTTAAACCCTGGAAAATTCGGTTCAAAATTTGAAAACTAAATACAACTTATCTAGTACTGAACACTAAAAACTGAATACTGAGCACTTAAATATGAGCGGAATCTACATCCACATCCCTTTCTGTAAGCAAGCCTGTCATTATTGCGACTTTCATTTTTCGACTTCGTTAAAGAAGAAAGACGAAATGGTTGCGGCTTTGGCAAAAGAAATTGAAATGCGAAGCAAATCCGTCACCCATAACACATCACCCATTCCCGAAACAATTGAAACCATTTACTTTGGTGGTGGAACGCCTTCCATCTTGCGAATTGCAGATTTGAAATTTTTGATTGATGCAGTGTATCAAAATTATAAAGTTGCAGACAACCTTGAAATCACGGTAGAAGCGAACCCCGATGATTTAGATGAAGAAACAATCGTTGAATTAGCCAATTCGCCCGTAAATCGCTTATCCATCGGTATTCAATCTTTTTTTGAAGACGATTTAAAGTTAATGAATCGCGCCCACAACGTCGAAGAGGCAAAGAAATGTTTGGAATATGCTTCGCATTATTTTGATAATATTTCGATTGATTTGATTTATGGTATTCCCCAGATGTCCTCTGAAAAATGGTTGCAAAATATAGAAACAGCTTTGTCTTTTGGAGTACCTCATATTTCGAGTTATGCCTTAACGGTTGAGCCCAAAACAGCATTACATTCCTTCATTCAAAAAGGAATAATTTCACAACCCGATGATGAAGTGGCTTCAGTACATTTTCAAATTTTAGTTGATAAGTTATCAGAAAATGGATTCATACATTATGAATTGTCCAATTTTGGAAAAGAAAATTATTTTTCAAAAAACAATTCCAGTTATTGGTTGGGTAAAAAATACCTTGGAATTGGACCTTCTGCTCACAGTTATGATGGAAAAAATAGAGGTTGGAATGTATCAAACAATGCCTTGTACATTAAATCAATTCAAGAAAACAAATTACCCATTGAAATCGAAACATTAACCAAAACCGATCGGTATAACGAATATGTGATGACAGGTTTACGCACAATTTGGGGAGTTTCGTTGGATCAAATTGAAGAAGAATTTGGAAAAACCTATTTAGATTATCTCAACCAGCAAGCGGCAAAGTTTATTGACGATCATTTACTTTTCTTGGATGAAAACATATTACGTACTACAAAAAAAGGAAAGTTTTTGAGTGATGGAATTGCAAGTGATTTGTTTTTGTTAAATTTGGAATAGATATTATTTTATGAAAGCAACAATAAACAACCATCAAATCGATTTATCAAAACCTCTTGATATTTCGATTCCTCTAACCAACAACGATCAAAACCCAATTGCTTGGTACCAAAACGCACCCGAAATTGAACCCGTAACCATGGGTGATTGGATTGGGAAGGTTTCGGAAGGGAAATCGTCAACTAATTTTAATAATATTTTCTTCAATCCGCATGCACATGGCACCCATACGGAATGTTTGGGGCATATTACCCGTGATTTTTATTCGATTAATCAATGTTTGAAACAGTTTTTCTTTACAGCTCAATTGATTTCGGTGCACCCAGAAAGCATGGGGGAAGATTTAGTAATTACCAAAGAACAAATTGCAAATGCTTTGGGTACAACTTTACCACAAGCTATTATCATTAGGACATTACCTAATCTGGAAACCAAACTGCATTTGAATTATTCGAATACCAATCCGCCTTATTTGGAAGAAGCGGCAGCAATTTTTATCAGAGAAAAAGGTATTCAGCATTTGCTAATTGATTTACCAAGTGTGGACAGAGAACACGACGAAGGGAAATTAGTAGCACACAAAGCCTTTTGGAATGTGAAAGACGTAAATCAAGTTAATGGTGATGCCCGATTTAATTGTACGATTACCGAAATGATTTATGTAGACGAAAAAGTAAAAGACGGAAGTTATATTTTGAATTTACAATTTGCGTCGTTTGAAAATGATGCGAGTCCGAGTAAACCGATTTTGTATAGTTTGGAGTAGGGAGTTTGGAGTAGGGAGTTTAAAGTAGGGAGTTTAAAGTAGGGAGTTTTTTGTTTTAAAAAGTGTAATTTATGGATTATAAAGATTTTTTAGCTTATAAAAAATCATTTGCTTTAGCGATGTTAGTTTTTGATGTGTCTAAAACTTTTCCAAAAGAAGAAAAGTATTCATTAACTGATCAGATAAGGAGAAGTTCAAGAAGTGTAACAGTAACAATCACAGAATCATATAGAAAGAGAGTTTATCCCAAAAATTTCATAAGCAAACTTACTGATGCTGAAGCAGAAAATTCTGAAACTCAAGTTTGGTTAGATTTTTCATTAGCATGTGGTTATTTGGAAGAAATAAAATACAACGAACTCACTGCTCTGAATACTGAAGTTGGTAAACTAATTTATTACATGATGAATAATCCAGATAAATTTGGTTCAAGTAAATTATAAACTAAACGATATAAAACTCCTAACTAAAAACCCCTAACTCCCAACTAATATATGGATATTCAGCAATTATATGAGTTTTGTTTGCAGAAAAAAGGCGTCACCGAACATTTTCCGTTTGATCAAGATACGTTAGTGTTTAAAGTAGGAGGGAAAATGTTTTGTTTGACCTCCTTATCCGATTGGGAAAAAGGAATACCCAGCCTAAATTTAAAATGCGATCCCGAACGTGCATTAGAGCTTCGAGCGGCATATGAAGCTATAGAGCCCGGTTATCACATGAGTAAAGTACATTGGAACACCATTCGTTTCAAAAGCGATGTTCCCGATAAAATGATGTGCGAATTGATCCATCATTCCTATGAATTGATTTTCAAGAGTCTTTCCAAAAAAATCCAATTAGAAATTTTGGGAAACTAAATATAAAAACCCTCACATCACTGCGAGGGTTTTTTATATTTGAGTGACTATTTACTAATCACTTTTCGCTATTTACTATAGATTAGTATCTGTAATACTCTGGTTTGAAAGGACCTTGAACTTCTACACCAATATATGCTGCTTGTTCTGGACGTAATGTTTCTAATTCAACACCTAATTTAGCTAAGTGTAACATTGCTACTTTTTCATCTAAATGTTTTGGTAGCATATACACGTCGTTGTTGTAAGCGGCACTGTTGTTCCATAACTCAATTTGCGCTAACGTTTGGTTGGTAAACGAGTTACTCATTACAAAACTTGGGTGACCTGTAGCACAACCCAGGTTTACCAAACGACCTTCGGCTAAGATGATGATGTCTTTCCCGTTTACGTTGTAAATATCAACTTGTGGTTTTACTTCCGATTTTGTGTGACCAAAGTTTTTATTCAACCACGCCATATCGATTTCGTTGTCAAAGTGTCCAATATTACATACAATTGTTTTATCCTTCATTTTCTCAAAGTGAGATCCTAAAACAATATCTTTATTTCCTGTAGTAGTGATGATGATATCAGCCGTTGCAATTACAGTATCTAATTTTTTCACTTCAAATCCGTCCATGGCTGCTTGTAATGCACATATTGGATCAATTTCGGTAACGGTTACAATAGAACCTGCTCCTCTAAAAGAAGCTGCAGTACCTTTTCCTACGTCTCCGTATCCACAAACGATTACTCTTTTACCCGCCAACATAATATCTGTTGCACGACGAACTGCATCAACAGCTGATTCTTTACATCCGTATTTGTTGTCAAATTTAGATTTAGTAACCGAATCATTTACGTTAATAGCTGGCATAGGTAACGTTCCTGCTTTAACTCTTTCATACAAACGGTGTACACCAGTTGTAGTTTCTTCTGATAAACCTTTGATTCCAGCAACTAAATGAGGATAACGATCAATAACCATATTAGTCAAATCACCACCATCGTCCAAAATCATGTTCAACGGTTGTCTGTCTTCCCCAAAGAATAACGTTTGCTCAATACACCAGTCAAAATCTTCTTCATTCAAACCTTTCCAAGCATACACTTGTATTCCAGCTGCTGCAATGGCGGCTGCTGCTTGATCTTGAGTAGAAAAAATATTACATGAAGACCATGTTACTTCAGCGCCTAAAGCAATTAGTGTTTCAATCAAAACTGCCGTTTGAATAGTCATGTGCAAACAGCCTGCAATACGTGCTCCTTTTAAAGGTTGGCTTGTGCCATATTCTGCTCTTAACGCCATTAATCCTGGCATTTCAGCTTCTGCTAATTCAATCTCTTTTCTTCCCCAAGCCGCAAGCGAAATATCTTTCACTTTGTAAGCTACATAAGGTAATGTTTGTGTACTCATCTATTGTGTATATTTGTATGTTCTAAAATTAGAGCGCAAAATTACAAAATAACTTTTTATTTCATCAAAGATTTCTATTAATTTGTGAATTGTTTAGTTTTCTAAAGATTTGAAAAACAACAAAATATAAATGCCATTATATAAAACTTTAAACATTAATGAAACTACTTCGGCGTACTTTTGGTACATTACCGAAGACGTAACTTCATTAGTCAGAGCGGTTTCGCTAAACGACCTTTCACAAAAGCGTTTGGATGGAATGAAATCAAAGTCGCAGCAAAAAGGATTTTTAGCTGTCAGAATGCTGCTTCAACACCTAGGATATTCAGATCATGATTTAACATATGATGCCGCTGGAAAACCGCATTTAAAACAAGAGTTAAGAGGTATCAAGTACGAAAATGAAAACCCAATACCCATTACCTATTATCCACAACCCAATAATAAGTTCATCTCCATATCGCATTCACATGATTTTGCAGCTATTTGTATCAGCGATCAAGAAGTGGGAATTGATATTGAATTACGGAAAGAAAAGACATTAAAAATAGCTCCACGATACATGGATGTTCGGCATTTAGAGGGGTTAACAAGCGAAGAACAAATCGCAAAAGCAACGATCGTTTGGGGGATAAAAGAAGCGGTTTTTAAAATCAAAAGCGAGAAAGGAATTAGTTTTCCTGATCATATTTTTGAATCCGATTTTAAGTTGTCGGACGCAACGACTCATGCGGAACTCCATTTTAACCAGCAAGTCGAACCCTTTACAATTTACTTTCAACCCATCGCCAACTATATGTTTGTTTGCGCATTAAAACAAAAGGCATGATCGATTTTTTTATTAGTCAATATAAAAACACGACTACCTGGCAAATTTGGGCCGAATTTATGGCTTTTTGCTTCGGTATCATGAGTGTATATTTTGCCAAGAAAGAAAATATTTGGGTGTACCCCACAGGTTTGCTATCGACCATAATAACGGTCTATTTGTTGTATCAAGCGGCCTATTTTGGAGATATGACCATGAATGTATATTATTCGGTTATGAGTGTGTACGGCTGGTATCGTTGGTCTCCAAATGCTCAAGCTCAAGTTTTAAAAATTTCGAGAACCACTAGGCGTGAAAAATATATAGGTTTCGGTTTGTGTATTGCCACCATGATCATGACCTATTTGGTCTATGTTTTTTTTGACTATAAGCTTGAAATTCCTAATTATATTGATATTTTTACATCAGGAATCTTTTTTACCGCCATGTGGTACATGGCTCTGAAAAAAATTGAGAATTGGACCTTATGGATTATTGGAGATTGTATTGCCGTTCCATTGTTTGCCTATAGAGGGTTAGGAATGCTCGCCTTACAATATTTTATTTTTAGTATCATGGCACTTGTTGCCTATTTATCATGGAGGACATATTTAGCGAAAAAGATATAGCTTACCTTGCATCAAAAGGATATGAATTGGAAAAAATTAAGCAACAACTTGCTTTTTTTCAAAAGGGAGTCGCACCCTTACATTTGGTAAAATCAGCCAATATTGGCGACGGAATTCAACAGCTCAACTCGGATGAAAAGTTCTTTTTTAGTCAGTATTTCGAGTCCCAAAGAACCAAGTATCGGCTAGAAAAATTTGTTCCAGCATCCGGAGCTGCTTCTCGAATGTTCCAATTCTTGATAGCATTTTTAAACGATTTTGATCCCAAAACAGATACACTAACGGGGTATACCAACAAAACCGGTAATCAAAATCTGAATGTGTTTATTGTAGGTATTCGAAAGTTTCCCTTTCATGCTCAACTGAAAGAAAAAACAAAAATGCTTTTCCCAGAATATAGTACCTTTTCAAGAGATCAAAAAGTACATGCCATTATTTATACGCTATTACATAAAACAGGACTTGATTTTGCATCTAAACCCAAAGGCATTTTACCATTTCATTGGAGAAACAATCAAATCATTACGCCGGTTGAAGAACATATAGTTGAAGCCCAACAGTTGATTGATTTTTCAGGGGAATGCCGTATTCATTTTACGATTCCTAGAGAGTTTCAATCTGATTTTGATGCATTGGTTTCAAAGTATGCGGAGGTGTCTGTTCATTTTTCATATCAAAATCAAGCAAGTGATACCTTGGCAGTTGATGAAAATAACAAACCATTTAGATTGGCAGATGGTACTTTGCTTTTTAGGCCTGCCGGTCACGGTGCTTTGATTGCAAATTTAAATCAAGTGGAGGCCGATGTAATTTTTATCAAAAACATTGATAATGTGTCTCAAGCGGAACAAGAACAGAGTGTTTTCAATCAGAAAGTGTTGGCGGGAATCCTATTACACTTGCAAAATCAAATATTTGATTACCTACGTCAACTACAGCATGATGTGTGTGATGTAGCTGTAATCAATGAGATAAAATTATTTGTGGAAGAGCGTCTTTCTTTTCCTGTACCAGAAGAATTTCAAATGTTTCAAACTGCGTACCAAATAGAATATTTAACAAAAATATTAAACCGACCCATTCGGGTGTGTGGTATGGTAAAAAATGAAGGTGAGCCAGGTGGCGGTCCTTTTTGGGTACAAGATAAAAACGGTCGAATTACACTACAAATAGTAGAAACGGCACAAATAGATTTGGGTAACGAGCTTCAAAAAAATTGTGTGAATAGCGCTACACATTTTAATCCAGTGGACATGGTTTGTGGCGTAAAAAATGTGCAAGGCCAAAAATTTGATCTCACCGAATACATAGATCAAGAGGCTGTAATCATTACGCAAAAGACAATTTTAGGTCAGCCTATAAAAGCGATTGAATTACCCGGTTTATGGAATGGGGCTATGGCGCAATGGACGACAATTTTTGTTGAGGTTCCCTTAGCTACTTTTAACCCTGTAAAAAGTGTAAATGATTTACTAAAACCTGCACATCAGCCTGTTTTTGAAACCTAAGAATGGAAAAAGACATTATTATATCTGAATTAACTTTCAAGGCGGTTCGCAGCAGCGGTGCTGGTGGTCAAAATGTAAATAAAGTTGCTTCAAAAGTAGTGCTTTCATTGGACTTGGTTCAATCAAAAGGATTAACAGAAGAAGAAAAAGTTCGGTTGCAGCTTAAACTTGCTACAAAAATAACACAAGATAGCTTGCTAATCATAACGAGTGAGGAAGATCGAAGTCAGTATAAAAACCGCGGCTTAGCGATAAATAAATTGCTAAAATGCTTGGAAGACGGATTGAAAATACCCAAAGCGCGTCAAAAAACAAAAGTGCCACGTTCGGTTAATGAAAAACGTCTGCAAGCAAAAAAAGTAATGAGTGCAGTGAAGCAAAATAGAAAAGCGCCAAATTTATAATTGATTAGGAGTAATTTTTTTTTGAAATAATTATAAATGATTCAAAATAATTTTCTTTTTTAAATTGTCATTTATTTACTAACTTTGTACTAATCTCAAAGGGGTGCTCTAAAAAACGAGCTGAGATCATACCCATAGAACCTGGGCAGGTAATGCTGCCAAGGAATATAGAGAAACCAACACCAATACTTTCCATCAAGAGTGAAGGAATCTCAAAATAAATTAATAACAAAGAATAATTACCCCTTTTATTCGTAAAAATTTTACGAATGAAAATTGTATTAGTTCCACTCAGTTGCCCAAGAATTTGGGTCAAGAAAAGCACAAAGGCCTATTTAAGTCTATTTGCAGTATTTTACTTTCTAAGTTCCTTTTCTCAAGAAACTCAGAAAGACACTATTAAAGTCAATGCATTAAACGAAGTGATAGTTTCTTCGGTACGCGCTAAAGACAAAAATCCAATTCCATTTACAAATCTTAGTGCTGCTGCTATTGCACCGCGAAATTTAGCCCAAGACATCCCCGTTTTGTTGCAATACTTACCTTCTGTTGTCAGCACAACTGATGCTGGAAACGGTGTTGGCTATACTTATATGCGTGTTCGAGGAGCCGACGGATCGCGCATCAATGTTACTTTGAATGGAATCCCGTTTAATGATAGTGAAAGTCAAGGTACTTTTTTTGTAAACCTCCCCGATTTTGCTTCATCCCTTGAAAGCGTTCAGTTGCAGCGCGGTGTAGGAACTTCTACCAATGGAGCTGGTGCCTTTGGTGCAAGTTTAAACATGCAAACGAAATCCTTTCGAGAAAAAGCATTTGCTGAAATTTCTTCTTCGGTAGGAAGTTTTGCGACACGAAAACATACATTGGCTTTTGGAACGGGCTTGCACAATCATTTCGAAATGAATGCACGAATTTCAAATATTGCTTCTGATGGCTTTATAGATCGTGCGTCTTCCCGACTACAAGGTTATTTTTTTAATGCTAATTATGTCAATGAATCCACACAAGTAAAATTCATGGCTTTTGGTGGGAAGGAAAAAACCTATCAAGCGTGGTATGGTATTGAAGATCCCGAAAAATTAAGAAGGGATCGAACGTATAATCCGGCAGGAATCTATTATGATGCAAATGGAAACGAACAGTTCTATGAAAATGAAACCGACAATTATTGGCAAAATCATTTTCAACTGCATTGGTCCGAAAAATGGTCTTCGCGATGGATTTCAAACGTGGCGTTACATTATACTCTAGGGAAAGGTTATTTTGAACAATATAAAGAAGATCAAGATTTGTCGGAGTACAATTTGCCGGCTTTCAATGGTAATTTGATTTCAGATTTGGTTCGAAAACGTTGGTTGGATAATGATTTTTTTGGGGCTACTTTCGCGATGCATTATACTGCTCCCAAAACGCAAGTTACTTTTGGAGGGGCCGCCAACCGCTATTTAGGAAAACACTTTGGAGAAGTAATTTGGACCAGTAATTACATTCCTACAGCCAATCGTTATTATAATAATTATGGCAACAAGGACGATGTGAATTTGTATGCCAAAGCCTCACATTCAATGACCAATACATGGAGTTTGTTTGCCGATTTACAATACCGATGGGTGTTTTATGAAGCTACAAGTGTTAAGTTTTCTCCGGTAAATGATGCGTTTCGCTTTTTCAACCCTAAAGCTGGGATCAACTTTCAGTGGAATACGAACAACGCCTTTTATGGTTATTTTGGCGTTGCAAATAAAGAGCCGAGACGCGATGATTATGAAAATGGAAGTGTAAAACCCGAGCGCTTATTGGATTATGAATTGGGGTGGAAATACACTTCTCCAAAAGTGAACATCAATGCCAATGCATTTTACATGAATTATAAAAACCAATTGGTATTAACAGGGGCTTTAAATGACGTGGGTTCGCCAATTTTTACTAACAGTGGCAAAAGTTATCGCTTGGGTGTAGAAGTAGAGTCGACAATTAGGCTTTCAAATAAATGGGTGGTACAATCTAATGTTACACTTAGTCAGAATAAAAATCAAGATTTCTATTTTCAGCGCGATGGAGTTTTGCAAAATTTAGGCACTACAAATAGTGCTTATTCGCCGAATATTATTTTAGGGAATAGTGTAACGTATTTGCTATCAGATCATTTTCAAATTGCATTCTTATCAAAATATGTGGGCGAGCAATTCATGGGAAATATTGATTCCAAGCAGTCAAAGCTCGATGCTTATTTTGTTAATGATATAAATATTCAGTACGAATGGAAATGGAATAAAGCCATTAAATCGCTTGTTTTTTCTGGATTAATTAACAATGTCTTCAATTTAGAATATGAATCCAATGGGTATTTTTATACCTACGACGATGATTGGTCCCAACCAGGAACCACAACTACAATTGAAGGGGCAGGATATTATCCTCAAGCGGGCATCAATTTTCTTTTGGGTGTGGTAGCAAAATTTTAATTATAAACGCGCAAATTAAAATTATCCACCCGTTCTACTCGGTACTGTTTTAAAGGGTATTGCATTCCGGTAGCTTGTCCCGAAAACAAGCTATACGAAGCATTATCACAAGGACAAATCACAGTAATGCCATTAAGGGTCATGGTGGAGCAACTGCTTAAGGCTTGGTTGGGGCATGCGGCATCAAAAGCGACATAACCACTACCGGTATTGAAGACAAAAACACCGCGAACACCCGTATTTCCTGCATTAATATATACGGCATTACTTGGGAATTGTAAGCTGCTGTATTGAGGTAAATTCATATTGATGTTGTAGGCAAACGAATAATTGGGCAAGTAAGGATTGTTATTGCTAAAATTATCTGTATCACAACCCATTAATAGGAGTACAAAAACAAAAAGCAAATATTTTTTCATGGATACTTTTTTAGCTCAATTGAAAAACAAATTTAATTAATTACTTTTGACCTAACATTATAGATAGTCAAAAATTATTTTTAAAAATAAATTACTATCTTTGTGATTAGAAATCCCAGCTGATGGGATTTTTTCTATTTATATAAACGATGAAGTCATGAGTACAGTATCTTATTACACAGCAGAAGGATTAAAAAAATTGAGAGATGAATTAGAGCATCTTAAAAGCATAGAAAGACCCAAAGCATCACAAGCTATTGCCGATGCGAGAGATAAAGGCGATTTGTCTGAAAACGCAGAATATGATGCAGCCAAAGAAGCTCAAGGATTATTAGAAATGCGTATTTCAAAAATGGAAGAGGTGGTTGCTAATGCCCGTTTAATTGATGAATCACAATTGGATTTAACTAAGGCCTTAGTGTTGTCAACAGTGAAGATCAAAAACCAATCGAATGGAATGGAAATGACCTACACTTTAGTAGCAGAAAGTGAAGCTGATTTAAAAACCGGAAAAATTTCGGTTACCTCACCCATTGGAAAAGGTTTGTTAGGAAAATCAGTAGGGGAAGTTGCCGAAATTAGCGTACCTAATGGGATGTTGAAATTTGAAGTACTAGAAATTTCAAGAGACTAATCATGGCTAGTGTTTTTACCAAAATAGTTAACGGTGAAATACCTTGTTATAAAATCGCCGAAGACGAAAATTATTTGGCATTTTTAGATGTAAATCCTAATGCAAAAGGACATACCCTTTGTATTCCAAAACAGGAAATCAATAAGATTTTCGATATGGAAGAACAACACTATTTAGGCTTGATGAAATTTGCCAGAACAGTAGCTAAGGCCGTTGAAAAATCAGTAGAATGCAAGCGAATTGGAGTTGCAGTCGTTGGACTTGAAGTACCCCATGTTCACGTACATTTGATTCCGCTTCAGGATATGGACGATATGCGTTTTCAACGAAAAACAACGCTGACCGCAGAAGAATTTTCCGAATTAGCCCAAAAGATAACGTTAAACTTATAATATATAACCACAATTTCGTATTGTGGTTTTTTTTACACCATGCGTTACACATATTTTTTTATCTTTTTTTATAGTTTTTGCTTCGCACAAGAACCGGTGATAAGTAGTGAAAATTACTTCTGGTCGTTTGAATATCAATTGCCACAAAACGGGATTATCGCCGTAAAAAAATGTTGGGTGAGAACAGAAGCTTCTCTAGAAAGTAGTGTAACGGACACCCTTACAGTAGGAGATTCAATTAAAGTTATTGCACAATCCCAAACAAATCTTCTAGTTAACAACTTAAACTTACCTTGGCTTTTTATTGAATATAATAAAAAAGGGAGGCTAAAAAAAGGGTTTATTTGGAAAGGCTTCGTTGCTCTTGGATCGGCTTCTTTTAATTCGTATCAATTTATTACTTCTTTGACTTCAAAAAGAAAACAGCTTAGAGAAGAAAAAGAAGGAGACTTCGAGCATATGGAATATATTTTTACCCTAACAATTTATGACAAAAATTTTACAATTCTTTCAGAAAAAACCTTTACTCATTTTGTTAGTGAAAATTTCACATTCACGAATTCTGCCATCGGCAATTGGGGACTTCCCAAAGTAATATGTATTTACAGAGTCGCGTTTAATGGCGAAGCATGTGGAATCCCAACCGAGCACAAGTATTTTTATTGGGACGGAAAAAAGTTAGGATTTCTGATCGATAAATTTAGTGTTGGGGATGCAAATGCCTTCTATCATTCAGAAGAATTATTGTTTCCAAATGAAAAAGGTGGAAAGCCAAACACTATCATAAAAAAAATAATAGATGCAGAAAATACGGATGAATCACTAGAAGGTTCCATATATCGAATAGAAGAAACTATTGAAGATTATTTTTGGAACGGTAACAAACTCCAAAGGGTAAAAAAAATTAAGAAGAAGCCTTATTTTGTTAATGAAGGGTAATTTATATTTTAAAATAAACAAGCTCAATCGCTGTTCCTTTTCCTAGTTCTGAATGCGCTACTTTAATTTTTCCCTTGTGGTATTCTTGTACGATGCGTTTTGTTAACGACAATCCCAATCCCCAACCTCTTTTTTTAGTAGTAAATCCGGGTTCGAAAACCTTGGTAAATTGGTTTTTTGGTATGCCTTTTCCGGTATCGGTAATTGTAATTTTAACCTTATTTCCTATCGTAGTAATTGTAAGATCCAAATGGCCTTTCCCTCTCATAGCATCAATAGCATTCTTGACTAAGTTCTCTATAGTCCAACTGTGTAAGGCAGGGTTAATGGCAACATATAGAGGTTCTTCTGGCGCTGAAAAAGTAAACAAAATCTGTTTGGAAACCCTTGTTTGTAAATAATCTAACGATTGTTTGGTTTCAGTAATAATATTCTTTTGTTCTAATAGGGGTTCGCTCCCAATTTTTGAGAAGCGATCGGTAATTGTTTGGAGACGTTGAATGTCTTTTTCAATTTCAACGAGCGAACTTTCAGCAACATTTTCTAATTTTAATAGTTCTAACCATCCCATTAAAGAAGATAAAGGCGTTCCAATTTGGTGCGCCGTTTCTTTTGCCATTCCCGCCCAAAGTTTATTTTGAGTAGCCATTTTGGTAGCTTTGTAAAAATTATACACCACCGCTCCAAATAATATAATGATCAAAAGTAACGCAATGGGGTAATATTTTAATTTATTTAGCAACGGTGAATCACCATAGTAGACCAATTGGTATTCGTTTTTTGAACGCTCAATTTTTATAGGTTGGTTGTCATTCTTTATCGAATTAAAATAGGTTTTTAATGCAATAGGATCATTTGAAATAGCATCATCAATATTATTGGAATCAATAATGCTGTCTTTTTGATCTGTAATGAAAATGGGAATGGTTGTATTTTTACTGATGATTTCAAAAGGCAAATTCAAATCAGAATTTTCATTTGCATTGGCAACAGTTGTCAAAGCTTTAACCCAAAATTTCATTTTTGAGCGTTCTTCCTGTTTAAATATTTGAAAAAAATTATAGGTATTCCAAAGTATTAATAGTACAATGAAAAAGGAAGCAACGATGATGAACCAACGGGTAATATTTCGTTTTTCTGAAAACTGCATCAATCAAGATTTGATGTAAAAATACTAAAAACATTCAATTGTTTGATTTTAAAGGGCTGTTTTAATTATGGTAGTTAGTAATAAAGTTAAAGTTTGTTTTTGTTTTTTGACCGAAATTTTGAGATTGAAATTGACTTTGTTCTTATTATCTTTGTAAAAAATAATCCCCATCATGTTAAGTATTGATCCAAAAGAAATAGCTCCCGCTAAATTACAAGGGTATTTACAAAGTGCTGTAGCGCCAAGACCCATTGCATTTGCGAGTACATTAGATGCTTATGGTAATCCAAATTTATCGCCCTTTAGCTTTTTCAATGTGTTCAGCGCAAATCCGCCTATTTTGATTTTTTCACCGGCAAGAAGGGTAAGAGACAATACCACAAAGCACACTTTGACCAATGCAGAGGCTACTAAGGAAGTTGTAATCAATATCGTAAATTATGACATGGTGCAACAAATGTCTTTGTCAAGTACTGAATACCCAAAAGGGATAAACGAGTTTGATAAAGCCGGTTTTACGATGCTGCCTTCAACTATAGTTAAGCCGTTTCGAGTGGCCGAAAGTCCTGTACAATTTGAATGTAAAATCACCGAGATCATCGCCTTGGGCGATCAAGGTGGAGCTGGAAATTTGGTAATTTGTGAAGTGGTTCAAATGCACATCAGTGAATCCATTTTAGACGCAACGGGTCAAATCGATCAACATAAGATAGATCTCGTAGCTCGAATGGGAACCAATTGGTATAGCCGATCAAATGTGGGGATGTTTGAAGTTGAAAAGCCCCTCACTACCTTAGGAATTGGAGTAGACATGATTCCTGATTTTTTCAAAGAAAGTGGTTATTTTAATGGAAATGATTTAGGTAAATTAGGAAATATAGAAAATATACCAACAGAAGAAGAAATTGCTATATTTGTAAAAGAAAATTTTGAAGTCAAAGCCGTTTTGAGTGCCGATGATATGGATACAAAATTTCAAAAAGCAAAAGAATATGTAGACAGTGGAAGAGCTATCGATGCTTGGAAACTGTTATTAGCCAAAAAATAAATTTTAAGTATTATGGAAGTTTTAGGAAGAGTAAAATTAATTAACCCTGTACAACAAGTAAGTGCTTCTTTCAAAAAAAGAGAGCTTGTAGTGACTACAGATGAGCAATATCCTCAACATATTTTGATTGAGTTTGCACAAGATAAAACCGATTTATTGAATAATTATGCGGTAGGTGAGCAAGTGAAAGTTTCAATCAATTTAAGAGGAAGAGAATGGGTTAATCCACAAGGAGAAACTAAATTTTTTAATTCCATCCAAGGTTGGAGAATTGAGAAACTTCAAGCTGAAGCGCCAAGTGCACCACAAATGCCACCAATGCCTGCAGCTGAAGCTTTTGAACCAGCTACTAATTTTAAAGAAGAAGAACACGACGATTTACCATTCTAAAATTTAGAAATTTGAATTTAGAAGTCAGAAGTTTTATAATTTCTGACTTTTTCTTTTTCTAATTTTTGAATTCTATATTTAAGCGATGTATTTTTTAACCCAAGAATTGTATTTTCCATCGGTGGCCCATGCTTCACCTGAAGGGATTGTTGCTGTAGGAGGAGATTTGTCCCCTGAGCGATTGGTTTTGGCCTATCAATTGGGCATATTCCCTTGGTTTGAGGAAGAGGAGCCCATATTGTGGTGGAGTCCGCCTGAGCGGATGGTATTATTTTTTGAAGACTTGAAGATCTCAAAAAGTATGCGCAACATCATCAATCGACAACAATTCAAAGTAACTTTCAATACGGTTTTTAGAGAAGTAATCCTTAATTGTAAAAAAATCTCTAGAAAAGATCAAACGGGTACTTGGATTACCGATAATATGGTAGAAGCGTATTGTAAATTGCACGAATTGGGCATTGCCAAAAGTGTGGAGGTTTGGGAAAACAATGCGCTAGTGGGTGGGTTGTATGGCGTTGATTTGGGTCATGTATTTTGTGGAGAAAGTATGTTTTCTAAATCTCCTAATGCAAGTAAATTCGCTTTTATTGCCTTAGCTAAACAATTAGAAATGGCCAATTATAGTTTGTTGGATTGCCAAGTCTATAACGACCATTTGGCCAGTTTGGGTTGTGTAGAAATTGATCGAGAAGATTTTTTGAGGGTATTGAAAGGCTAAAATTTAGGCAATGTTCTCACATACAAATCTTCTACTTTTTTTCTTGCCCAATCGGTTTTTCTTAAAAATTTTAAACTAGAATTTATAGACGGATTGTCTTTAAAACAGTTAATGTTAATCAATTCGGCTAAGGTGTCAAAGCCATAATAATTCACTAATTGTTCTATAATTACTTTTAAAGGTTTTCCGTGAAGTGGGTCGTTACTCATGTTTTTATTTTCTTGTAAAGCAATCCATGACATGATCATTGACCATTCCTGTGGCTTGCATATGTGCGTATACAACGGTTGATCCTACAAATTTGAATCCGCGTTTTTTCAAATCTTTACTTAGTTTGTCTGAAATTGCAGTGGTTGCTTTCACTTCTCCCAAATTTTTCGGTTGATTATCGATCGGCTTTCCATCAACAAAAGACCAAATGTATTTAGAAAAGCTACCAAATTCTTCTTGCACTTTTATAAAGGCTTGCGCATTAGTAACCGTTGCTTTGATTTTTAATTGGTTTCGAATTATTCCGGGATCTTTTGCTAAAGCCTCCATTTTTTCAACGGAATAGTTGGCAATTGTATTCCAATCGAATTGGTCAAAGGCCGTTCTGAAATTTTCTCTTTTTGCCAATACGGTATACCAACTCAAGCCAGCTTGAAAAGTTTCTAATATCAAAAATTCAAAAAGGGTTGCGTCATCATAAACAGGTTTTCCCCATTCGTTATCGTGATAATTGCGGTATAAATCGTCTTTTTCGCACCAAGTGCAACGGAGTTTAGCTTCCATGTTTTTCACTTCCTAAATAGTTGTCAATTAAATAATGTCCGAGATAAATGAAAGGGGTTAAACCGATAGCGATTAGTAATTTTACCGAATAGCCAGTAAAGGCTGAAGCAATAAAGGTTTGAGTGGTAATCTTACCAGGTAACCAAAAGGCAATTCCCAAGACAATGAAGCTGTCAAACAATTGTGAAATTATGGTGGAACCTGTACTTCTTAACCACAGCATTTTATTTCCAGTTTTATTTTTTAGAAAATGAAAAAGGGTTACATCAATCAATTGCGAAACTAAAAAGGCTGTAATACTTCCAATGATAATCCACATGCTTTGCCCAAAAACGGCATTAAACTGGTCATCTGTGATTAATCCATCACCTTTTACCGCTGGAATGTGAAGTCCAATTAATAGTAAAATAAAGGTATATGCAATCAATGCGGCGGTTATGAATGATAATTTTTTCACACCCTTTTCGCCAAAATATTCGTTGATTAAATCGGTAGTTATAAATACAATAGGCCAAGGGAGTATGCCTAAACTCATGACGTTGTCACCAATGTAAATTAGTTTGCCACCTATTAATTCGGCTACGAGTGCATTAGTTATAAATATACCTGCTAAAATGACGTATATGATGTCTTTTTTTCTTTGGAACATATGGGATATTTTTTCAAAAGTAATGGAATTAGTACATAAAAAAAAACTTCAACCCGAAGATTGAAGTTTTTATATGCTTGTAATCGAATGATTATCCTAAAGCAACTCTTTTGAAACCTGTAACCGTTAGGTTAGCCTCAACCGATTTGATGTAAGCAGCAACGCTCATCGAACCGTCTTTGATGTAGTCTTGGTTTACTAAAGTATTGTCTTTGTAAAAACGTTGGATTTTACCTTTAGAAATGTTATCTAACATAGCTTCTGGCTTACCTTCAGCTCTTAATTGCTCTTTAGCAATTTCGATTTCTTTTTCAATGATTGCAGCATCAACACCTGCTTCGTTCAAAGCAATTGGGTTCATAGCAGCAGCTTGCATAGCTACGTTTTTAGCCGCTTCGTCAGCACCAGCAACGTTTGCAGATAATGCTACAAGAGTAGCAATTTTACCCGCGTGAATGTACGATCCAATGAATGCACCTTCTAAACGCTCAAAAGCACCAATTTCAATTTTTTCACCGATAACTCCAGTTTGCTCAATTAATTTTTCAGCAACTGTAATTCCGTTAAAGTCAGAAGCTAATAATTCGTCTTTAGTCGCAAATTGTAACGCTTGGTTAGCTAAATCAGTTGCTAATTTTACGAATGCTTCGTTTTTACCTACGAAATCTGTTTCACAGTTTAATGTAATTGCAACAGCAGCAGTTTTGTCTGCGTTCACCACAGCTACAGCAGCACCTTCTGTAGATTCTCTATCGGAACGGTTAGCCGCAACTTTTTGACCTTTTTTTCTTAAGTTTTCAATTGCTAAATCGAAATCTCCGTCTGCTTCCACTAATGCTTTTTTACAATCCATCATTCCAGCACCAGTGATAGTTCTTAATTTATTTACGTCTGCAGCAGTAATATTTGCCATAATATTTTTCTTTATTAAGATTATAAACTCTTTTAAAAATGAATTACGAATTACGAATTAAAAATTACGTAGAATGCACATAATTTTTAATTCATAATTCGTAATTGTATAGATTTATGCTTCAGTTTCAGTTGTAGACGCTTCTTCTGTAGCTTCTACTTCTGTAGCTGGTAATTCATCTTTTTCAACTTTTCTATCTGAAAGACCTTCTACTAATGCAGCAGATACTAAAGATAAAATTTTATCGATTGATTTAGAAGCGTCATCATTTGCTGGAATAACGAAATCAATTGGACGTGGGTCCGAATTCGTATCAACCATTGCGAACACTGGAATGTTTAATTTTTGAGCTTCTTTAATCGCGATATGCTCAGCTTTAACGTCTACTACAAATAGAGCTGCTGGAAGTCTAGACATGTCAGCAATTGAACCTAAGTTTTTCTCTAATTTTGCACGTAAACGATCTACTTGCAATCTTTCTTTTTTAGATAAAGTTAAGAAAGTACCGTCTTTTTTCATTCTATCGATAGAAGCCATTTTTTTAACCGCTTTACGAATAGTAACGAAGTTTGTTAACATACCACCTGGCCATCTTTCAGTGATGTAAGGCATGTTACAAGCTGCTGCTTTTTCAGCAACGATATCTTTCGCTTGTTTTTTGGTAGCAACGAATAATACTTTTCTACCAGATGCAGCAATTTTTTTCAAAGCTTCATTAGCTTCTTCAATTTTAGCTGCTGTTTTATATAGGTTAATGATATGAATACCATTACGCTCCATATAAATGTAAGGAGCCATGTTTGGATCCCATTTACGAGTCATGTGTCCGAAATGTACACCTGCTTCTAATAATTCTTTAACGTCAATTTTGTTTGCCATTGTGTAATAGTTTACGTTCCGTGATTAGCAATGTTCCGTTGGGCTTTACGCTTGAGGCTTCATTTAGATGCTAAACTAATTCCCTTTTTGAAAGGAATATCGACAACTTTGTTTTTAATTCAATTTTAATTGTAAAAATAGTACTGAAAAAATATTCTGAAATAAATCGAATATTAACGTTTCGAGAATTGGAATCTCTTACGTGCTTTTTTCTGACCGAATTTTTTACGTTCTACCATTCTAGGATCTCTTGTTAATAATCCTTCTGGTTTAAGGATTGCTCTGTTTTCAGCCTCAACTTCACACATAGCTCTAGCAATCGCCATTCTTACAGCTTCTGCTTGTCCTGTTGAACCACCACCATAAACGTTTACTTTAACGTCAAAGTTAGTTGCATTTTCTGTCATAGACATTGGTTGCATTACTTTGTACTGTAAAGTAGCAGTTGGGAAGTAGTTACTAAATTCTCTTTTGTTCACTGTGATTTTTCCTGTTCCTTCTGAAACATAAACACGAGCAACAGCGCATTTTCTTCTACCGATTTTGTGAATAACTCCCATTACTTAAGATCGTTTAGGTTAACTGTTTTTGGTTGTTGAGCAGCATGTTTGTGCTCAGAACCAACATTTACATTTAAATTTCTGAAAAGCTCAGCCCCTAATTTATTTTTAGGTAACATCCCTTTTACAGCTTTCTCTACTAATAATGCAGGATTTTTTTGTTGCATTACTTTAGCAGTTAAAGTTCTTTGACCTCCTGGATAACCTGTGTGTCTGATGTACGTTTTGTCATCTAACTTGTTACCAGTAAGGTTGATTTTTTCTGCGTTGATAACAATTACGTTATCTCCACAATCAACGTGCGGTGTATAACTTGGCTTGTATTTACCTCTCAAAAGCATTGCTACCTTTGTTGATAAACGACCTAAGTTATGCCCTTCAGCGTCCACAACAATCCACTGCTTGTCTGCAGTCGCCTTGTTTGCTGATACTGTTTTGTAGCTTAATGTGTTCACAATAATTAATTTAAATTAAACATTCCATTCCCAATAAAGGGAGTGCAAAAGTACAATTATTTATTAGATATACAAATAGGGAGGCTAAAATATTACAAAGAAGCTGTTTTTGTGGGGACTATTATTCGTTTTTTTGGCAGATTTATGCTAAAATAATGTACTTTTACTTTTTAAATTGAAAGCATGAAAGCAAAAGCCACCTTAAAACAAATTGCAAAAGAGTTTGAAGTATCTATTTCTACTGTTTCTAAAGCATTAAGCGATAGTCCCGAAATTAGCGAGGCTACCAAAATTAAAATACAGGAGTATGCGAAGTTGCAAAATTACAAACCCAATAGCATTGCTAAAAATTTAAAAAATCAACGCACCAATACCATAGGGGTTATCATTCCTAACATTTTAAATCCTTTTTTCGCTAAAGTATTTAGTGGTATTGAAAAGGCGGCCTTAGCCAAAGGTTACAATGTGATTACAGGAATATCTAATGAATCCCACGAAAAGGAGATGGAAGTTATGGACATGCTCAATAATGGCACCATAGACGGGTTTATTGTTTCGGTGGCCGAAGAAACACAGTCCAAAAAAGAATACCATCATTTCAAAGACATTATTAATAGCGGAACACCTATCGTGATGTTTGATCGTGTGGCCGAAAGTATAGTATGCGATAAAGTAATTGTAGACGATTTTGAATCGGCCTACGATGCTACGCAACATCTTGTTGCATTAGGGAGTAAAAAAATAGCCTTACTTTCAACGATTGGCAACTTAAGTGTGGGGCAATTGCGTTTTGAAGGCTATGAAAAAGCGCTAGAGACAAAACAGCTTCGTGTGGATCCAAAGTTACTCATCATCGAAAATGATCTCGAAGTATTCGATGCAAAATTGGCCCAACTCATTGCAACTGAAAAAGTAGATGCTTTTTTTGCGTTGGATGAACATGCGTCAACTATGGCCATGAAATTAGCCATTAAGAAAGGCATAAAAATTCCGGAAGAATTAAATATTATAGGATTTGCCGATGGCGTTTGGTCAAAACGATTGACGCCTAGCTTGTCTACTGTGAGTCAGCATGCCCCAGAGATTGGAGCCAAAGCTGCCGAATTGTTGATTAATAAATTGAACACAAAAGACGAATTTTATCAGCACCAAACGGTAGTAGTAAAAACCGAATTGCGTCAGAGAGAATCGACTCGAAAGTTATAATTGTGCTTTTTTATCATCGTTCCAAGTAATGTATCCAATTATTGCATTAAAAAAATAAAAGGCATACTTGGCAACATTCGCCACATTCATCAACAGGATGTTTTGAACGATTTTGGTGAGGTTGTAAAACTGCCACAAAAACCAGTTATCCGGATACATGCGTGCTGTATTAAAAGTTCCACCAAAAGTAATCCCCGCAGGTATAGCTATTGCAAAAAACAATTTCCAATCGATAGGTGTTTGTGCAATATATTTAAAAGCGATATAGTTCAATAGAATCGAAAAGAAAAACCCCAACAGTATATTTCGATAGAAAATAAAATCAATAGAACGTAGCATCTTGCTTTTTTTCCAGGCTTTAAATACTAAATAGTTTCCAATAAATGATACGGGGTATGTCAAAATTGCCCCAGCATTTCCCAATAAATAATCGATACTGCCGCTTAAAAAAGTATTACAGGTAGTAATTAGATTTCCAAAGTTATTTTTTTTGGTTACTAATCTATTTCCTATCATAGAAAACCCTGTATTTACAATCGAAACATAGCCCAAAAAGAAAACATATTTTGTGCCTTGAAAGGTAAAATCTATTTCGGTATTGTGATAACCTAATGTTAATGAAGCTGCCATTACAATGGCTAATCCAATAAAATCCAGATACGTACTATTGGTTATTTTCTTTATGGTTGTAATGATACTATTGCTCATTTATTCTTTACTGAAGTTAAAACGCATACCGCCTTGTTTTAGAACAAAACTGTTTTCGCCAAAGATCATTTCGATCCCTGCGGGTGCAAATATAAATGTTTTTTCTTCTTTAAAAGTCAATGGAAAGGCACTTTGTCCGGTGGCTTGTGCTAGCAACTCTTTGTTTTTTTCTGTTATGGTGATTTTTAAAGGCAACTCTTTTGAAGCATAAGTTCCGGTATAATTGGCCAAAATAGCAGGATCAACTTTAGTAAATGTTGGAAAGGGGAAAGGCATTTTATAGTAAATACTGAGGATCCCAATCATAATATCATTTCTATTAAAGTTGTCTCCGTTTACAAGTAGTGATATTCCAAGTTTTTCTGTTGGGTAATACCCCACCACAGCTCTAAAACTTTCAATACCACCGGTATGTCCATAAAAACGGCGTTCGCCAAATGGAAATTGAACCAATGCTTTACCATAGCCATCTTTGATTTCTTTCATCTGTGTTAGGGAAGACTCTTTTATCAATTTTCCTTCAAAAAGGGCGTGCATGAATCGGGTTAAATCGGCCGGCGTAGAAATAATAGCCCCTGCTGAATAGGCAATTGAATTTTCCCATTCGGGAATTTTCTCCCATTGGGTACCATTATACGTATACGAATAACTTTCTCCAGAAGCCGTATTGATTTTTTCCGATGGAAAATAGGTGTTTATCAAGTTGGCTTTTTTTACAATTCGAGTTTGTAGGTTTTCAGCATAGGATTTTTTGGTCAGCGTTTCTAGGATATAACCCAATAAATTATAGTTTGAATTGCTGTATTCGTGTTTGGTTCCTGGCTCAAACAAAGGTTTATAATTCGTAATTTTTTGAATCATTTCCTCTTTGGAATGGAAACGATAGATGTTTTTTCCGGTAATGGTATCGCCATTAATATAGTCAACAATGCCAGTTCTATGATGCAATAAATCATACACCGTGATTTTTTCTGCGTTAGGAATATTTGGATAAAAACGATTTAATTTGGTTTGAAGATTTAATTTTTTCTCTTCTATCAGTTGCATTATCATAACCGCAGTAAAAGTCTTTGTTATAGAACCAATTTTGTATTTCGTCAAACGATCGGCACTTCTGTTTTTTTCTACATCGGCAAAGCCATATGATTTATTGAAAACTACATTATCTCCTTCACGAATGCAAAGCGCTCCCATGAATTTGTCATTTTTATTCAAATAGGTAAGTAAACTGTCTATTTTTTGAAAGCGATCTTGTGCTACAGTAAGCATCGAAACCGTCAAGGCAAGAATAAGCGCTATTTTTTTCATTGCATTATAATTTTCAAATGGGAATTTAAGGAACTATTTTAATACTGATTTTTAATTTTTTTAATTCAAATGATCACGCAGCAAATTAATGCGCTTCCAGCCAATTTTTACCCAATCCAATTTCTACCTCTAACGGAACGGCCATTTTGAAGGCATTTTCCATTTCGTGTTTGATCATCGGTTGGATTTTTTCTATTTCGGAGTTGTGTACGTCAAATACCAATTCGTCATGTACTTGCAGCAACATTTTTGATTTCCAATGTTCAGTGGTTAACTTTTTATGAATATTTATCATCGCAATTTTAATGATATCGGCTGCCGAACCTTGTATAGGCGCATTCACTGCATTGCGTTCGGCACCTCCACGTACAATCGCGTTGGCTGAGTTGATGTCTTTCAAATAGCGTCTTCGGCCTGAAATTGTTTCTACATAACCGTTATCTCTGGCAAAATCGACTTGCGAAGTCATAAACGATTTTAATTTTGGATAGGTTTGGTAATACGCTTCAATTAATTCCGCACTTTCTTTGCGCGATAAATTGGTTTGATTGCTCAATCCAAATGCCGAAACCCCATAAATAATTCCAAAGTTTACCGTTTTAGCATGACTACGCTGCTCTTTGGTTACTTCTTCTAAAGGCACGTTGAACACTTTTGCAGCCGTACTTTTGTGAATGTCTTCGTTGTTTTGAAACGCTTTAATCATGTTTTCTTCACCACACAACGCCGCAATAATACGCAATTCAATTTGAGAATAATCGGCAGAAAGTAAGGTGTAATTTTCATCACGAGCAATGAAGGCTTTTCTAATTTGTCTTCCTCTTTCGGTACGGATTGGAATATTCTGTAAATTCGGATTATTTGAACTCAAACGACCTGTTGCAGCAACCGTTTGCATATAATCGGTATGAACTCTCCCCGTTTTTGTATCGACTTGATTGGGTAATGCATCAATGTACGTACTTTGTAATTTTACCATTTGACGCCATTCTAAAATATCGCGCACAATTTGGTGTTCGTTGGCCAGATAACTCAATACTTCTTCGCCAGTCGCATATTGACCCGTTTTGGTTTTCTTTTGTTTGGTACCGCCAATTTTTAGTTTGTCAAATAAAATATCACCCAACTGTTTTGGAGAAGCCAAGTTAAATTTTTCGCCAGCGGTTTCATAGATTTGTTGTTCAAATGCATCGATTTCTTTTTGCATTTCTACGGACATACTTTTTAGAAAATCTACATCCAAACGAATTCCTTCTTTTTCCATATCGGCTAAAACAGGAACCAGCGGAATTTCGATTTCGTCAAACAATTTTTTGGTGCCCACTTTTTCTAATATGGGTTGAAAATGCGTTGCCAGTTGGAAGGTAACATCGGCATCCTCAGTGGCATATTCTTTGATATCTTCCAAAGGAACATCGCGCATGGACAATTGCCCTTTTCCTTTTTTACCAATCAACGTTTCTATCGATTTGGGACTATATTTCAAATACGTTTCCGACAAAATATCCATATTATGGCGCATATCCGGATTAATCAAATAATGCGCAATCATGGTGTCGAATAGCTTTCCTTTGACTTGAATGTTGTAATTCGAAAGTATCTTCAAATCATATTTCATGTTTTGACCGATTTTTTCAATGTGTTCATTTTCAAAAAACGGTCTAAATTTCTCAATTAATATTTGGGCTTCTTCCTGATTTTCGGGAAACGGCACATAAAAACCTTTTCCTTTTTCGAAAGCGAAGGAAAGACCAACTAATTCGGCATTCAAAGCATCGAGCCCTGTAGTTTCGGTATCAAAACATACCAAAGTTTGCGCGACTAAATTTTGCAACAACAACTTTACAGGCAAATCGCCTTGGATTATTTGGTAAAAATGTGAAGTGTTTTCAAGTGTTGCATAATAAGAATGCTCCGCATGGGGTGCATCCGAATCATCGCTGAAACCAAACAAGTCAAATTGGTCTTCATTTGATTTTTTTACCGGAGCTTTTTTAACAGCTTGTGGAGCTTCTGATGTGTTTTCTGATGTGTCAATTTCGTCGTATTCTTTTCCTGCACCAAATAACTTATCAAATTGTGCTTTCATTTGGCGAAATTCCAATTCTTGAAATAAAGCATCGGTTTTTGCTACATCGGGTTTTGATAATTCGTAATCGTCTGCATCAAAAGTTACGGGACAATCCAGTAGAATAGTGGCCAACTTTTTTGAAAGTAATCCCAATTCGGCATTGGCTTCTATTTTATCTTTTATGGCTCCTTTTAGTTGGTGGGTGTTCGCCAATAAATTTTCCAAGGTGCCAAATTCGGCTAAGAATTTTTTAGCTGTTTTTTCGCCCACTCCAGGTAATCCTGGAATGTTATCGGCGGCATCGCCCATCATTCCTAAAAAATCAATGACTTGATCGGGGCGCTCAATTTCAAATTTTTCTAATACTTCGGGTATGCCCCATATTTCAATATCGTTACCCATTCGAGCGGGTTTGTACATGAAAATGTTTTCCGAAACCAATTGAGCAAAATCTTTATCTGGGGTTACCATAAATACTTGAAAGCCTTCTTTTTCTGCTTGTTTGGCCAGTGTTCCAATCAAGTCGTCAGCTTCAAATCCAGCCTTCTCCACTATAGGAATGTGCATAGCGCTCAATAATTCTTGGATGTATGGTACCGCAATTTTTATGGCTTCCGGTGTTTCGTCTCGATGGGCTTTATAGGCTTGATACATTTCAAAACGGTAATCACTACCTCCTTTGTCAAAGGCAACCGCTAAATGATCGGGTTTTTCTCGTTTTATAACATCCATTAAGGAATTCATAAATCCCATAATGGCAGAAGTATCCATTCCTTTTGAGTTGATGCGAGGGTTTTTAATAAATGCATAATACCCTCTAAAAATAAGGGCATAAGCATCCAATAGGAAAAGTCGTTTTTGCGCCGCCATAAACTGATTGTTGAATTTAAAGACGTAAAAATACAATTCTTAATTCACATACACTTTGTTAAATTTCATTTAATACGCTAGATTTTTGAACAACTTGTGCGTTACTTTGCAAAAAAAAATTGCAAATGCTTCGTTGGATTGTTTTTTTACTATTTGTAGCCATTTTGGAAATTTATGCTTTTCAGGCTTTTAAAACCTTGATTAAATCCAAATGGTTTTTCATGTTTTATTACATCACTTCCGCAGTAGCTATAGCATTTATAGTTTACCAATTGTTTCAGTTTGATCGAAAAGTGGGGCAAACGCCCAAAACCATGCTTACCTTTGGCTTATTACTATTGCTCTATTTACCTAAATTATTACTTACTATAATCTTGTTTGGAGAAGATGTAGTGCGGTTTATTACGGGACTATTTTCATGGGCCTCTAAAACAACGACGGATACATTTTTGCCCGAAAGGAGAAAATTTGTCAGTCAAGTAGCATTAGGAATAGCAGCTATTCCATTCGTTTCCTTGTTGTATGGTGTTACCTTAGGAAAATATAATTTTAAAGTCATCAAGCAAACACTATTTTTTCCAGATTTGCCAGATGCTTTTGAGGGCATGACCCTAACGCACATTTCCGATGTTCATAGTGGGAGTTTTGATGACGAAGCTAAAATTCAATATGCTATTGATTTGATCAATGCTCAAAATTCCGATTTGGTTTTGTTTACCGGCGACATTGTAAATACGCATGCCAAAGAAATGGATCCATGGATTGATACATTTAAAGGGATACATACTCCAAAATATGGTAAGTTTTCCATACTTGGTAATCATGATTATGGTGAATACGTTGAATGGAATTCTACGGCTGAAAAACAAGCCAATTTTGAAGCCATAAAAGAAATACATCGTAAAATCGATTTCAAGTTATTACTAAACGAGCACATAAAAATTACAAATGAGCAGCAAGAAATTGCAATTGTAGGGGTCGAAAACTGGGGAAGAAAATTTGGAGAACGAGGCGATTTAAAATTAGCTTCCAAAGGGTTAACGAAAGAAGATTTTAAAATTGTAATGAGTCATGATCCAAGTCATTGGGATGAAAAAATACAGCACGACGAAAACCACTATCATTTGACATTATCTGGGCATACCCATGGTATGCAGTTTGGAATTGAAATACCTGGGTGGATCAAATGGAGCCCGGTACAATATGTATATAAGCAGTGGGCTGGCTTGTATGAAAACACAGGGAAATACATTTATGTGAATCGTGGTTTTGGCTTTCATGCTTATCCAGGAAGGGTTGGAATTATGCCTGAAATTACAGTTATAGAACTAAAAAAAGGAGAAAAAGTAGTGTAATTCATTAAAAATGCTACATTTGTATAATATTTTCATGTGAAAAATATTTTTTTTGATACCAATAAATTCAATTTATGTCAAAATTTGGAGAACTTATCGATGCTCAAGTACCCGTATTGATAGATTTTTTTACAGAGTGGAATGAGCCATCAGTTGCGATGAATGAAGTTATTCGTCATGTTGCTGCTGCCTTAGGTGATAAAGCCCGTGTAATAAAAATTGATGTGGATAAAAATCAGGAATTAGCTGATGCACTTCGTATTAAAGGGTTACCTACATTAATGATTTATAAAGAAGGTCAAATGGTTTGGAGACAAAGTGGAGAGCTAGATGCCAATACTTTAATTTCTTTAGTACAGGAGCAAGCTTAAATCTTCTGCTGATCTTTCCTTTTGTGTTTTCTAGGACAAAACATCAAAATTAAATCCATTATTTTTTAAGAAATGTATTGCTTTTGGTAGTGCATATTTCAAATTTTTTTCTGCTTTGAGGCTATCGTGGAAAACAATAATACTTCCTTGTGCACTTTTCACAACCACATTTTTGAGGCATTCTTCGGGTGTAACTGCTCTGTTGTAATCGTAGCTTACTACATCCCACATGATGATTTTATAGCCTAAATTTTGCAATGCTTTGGATTGGTTAAGGGTGATTTTCCCAAAAGGAGGCCGAAACAGTTTTTTACTATTATTAGCCATTCTTTCCATCTCGTTTTCACATATTTGAATGTTAAGTAGGTACTCTTTTGTTGGTGTTTTCCATCCGTTTAGATGGTTGAAAGTGTGATTGCCTATTTGGTGTCCTTCGGTAAGGATTCTTTGATAGATTTCAGGATGTTTTTGAATGTTAGCGCCTATGCAAAAGAAGGTGGCTTTTACGTTTTCTGATTTTAAAAGATCTAACACCCATTCGGTAACAACTGGGATTGGTCCGTCATCAAACGTGAGGTAAACTTTTTGATGTGTATTTGGAAGATCCCAAACTAAATTATTAAAAAGTAGTTTGACCCAACGCGGTGTTTTTGTCCAAGTAATTTTCATGAAGTAAAAGTAAGCTAAAAAAAAGGTGCCAAATGAAATTTTTCGATTGGCACCTGTACATTTTGTATCGCTACTTATTCCATTTTTCTGTTGAAAGCAGCAAATCGTTTATTGAAATTGTTGAATTTGACTTTTTCTTTTTCGTAAAAGGCACGATCTTCAGCGGCTTTCACAATTTCAAGTAAGCTTCTGTATTGTTCGATATCTGAAACAATGTCTGAAGCATAGTAATATTGTTCAGCTAATTTAAAACCACTAAAATAGGTCAAACTCTCTTGGTATTTTTGAATCAATGTCGCGACTACTTTTCTGGCTTTTTCTTTTTTGCCTACTTCATAATATCCTATAGCAAAGGGTTCGACCAAAGAATAATATTCGAAATAGTCAATAGGCATTTTTGCCATCGCTAAGTCAATCACTTTTTCCGCTTTCTCTTTTTTCCCTTCTAAGATTAAGGTCTCCATCAAACGCGCTAAATTAGTACGATAGGTAATGCTGTTTTTACGGGTTTCCGGATCGTGATAAATAGTTGGATTGCCACTATTTCCCCAATCCCATTTCATTACAATGGAGTACATTTTATCGGCATCTATTTGGCCCATTCTCATCGGATTTGGATCTTCAATAGGTGTTTTTAATGGAACCAATTTGAAACACATTCCGTCCAATTGTAAATAGTCTTTCATCCAAATGTAATCGTCTTCACCGAAACTTCCTCCTGTAAAATAAATAGGTCGTTTCCAATTGTTTTCATTCACAATGTCCAACATCATCAAGCGGTTTTTATAAAGTGCTTTGTCTTTAATTGTGAATTCAATTTGAGGTACTATCGAATCATAGTATTTGGGATGTACTACTTTATTTTGAATGATGGTTTTTTTGTCAACGGGAATAATTACTTTTTTTGATGGAAAATAATTTACTTTATTTCCACTATCTAACGTTATCTTAGCTCTTTCGTCTTCTAAAGCAACAAATTTTAATAGCTCACTCAATAATAGGGGTTCTTCAGTACGCTCCACAAACAAACTGTAATCTCTTACATTTCCTTTGTATTGTTCCCGATTAAAAGAACTTGGTATTGGGTCAGAATTGTGGGTTTTTAATTTCATTTGATCAATATACCAGTCGGTCATGAACAAACTCGTACATACAATTCGAATATCGGTTCTATAACCTTCAATTTCTTGCATGTACCATAACGGGAAGGTGTCGTTGTCTCCAATGGTGAATAGTATGGCATTAGGCTCGCACGAATCTAAATAGGCTTTAGCCATCGCTAAGGCAGTATATTTGTTGGAGCGATCATGATCGTCCCAATTTTCTTTTGCTAACACCACTGGGGATACTAAAAAGCTCGTAACCAATACGATTGGTATGGCCACTTTGGGTTTCAAATATTGAAGGATCCAATCATAAATTGCATATACCCCAAGTGCAATCCACATCGCAAAAACATAAAAGGATCCCACTAAAGCATAATCGCGTTCTCGAGGCTCAAATGGCCTTTCGTTGAGGTAAATTTTCAGGGCCAATCCAGTAAATAAAAATAAGGCCAATAAGACATAAAAACTTTTTACATCTTTTTTAGCATGATAAAAAATACCTAATAAAGCTAAAATAAAAGGCAATCCAAAATACACATTACGCCCTTTATTATTTTGCATGTCAGAAGTAAGGTTTTTTTGAGATCCTACTAACCATTCATCGATAAAACCAATTCCGGTAATCCAGTTACCATTCATGTCGTCATATTTTCCTTGGTTATCATTTTGTCTTCCCACAAAGTTCCAAAGAAGATAGCGGCCATACATATAACCAAATTGGTATTGAAACATGAATTTCATGTTGCTGATAAATGACGGTTTTTCTACAATTAAATATTCTCCATAGGTATTTAGAAATTTATCGTAGCCTTTTAAATCAATTTCACCACTGGCAAAACCTTTTCTAAATTCGGTAACTAATTGCACCAATTCATCTTCATGTGCATACTCAGGATTGATTTGAAACTCCAGTGGTTCGCCGAAGGTCATATAGTTTACATTATGCTCGTTACTCCACATACGGGGCAAAAAAGCCTTGTGTGCATCATCTGTATTTTGTTTGGCGTTTTTGAAGTTATTTGTGATGATATAGGTATTCGTCTTATAGTCACGCTCATAATTGGGTTTGTCATCTAAATAAGGAGTTACCGAATCTAAGCCTGAATAGGCTTCTGAAAATTGTGGTCCATAAAACAATTTTTGTTCGCCATATTGTTCTCTGTTGTAATACGCTAAAACTTCCGCCGCATCTGACGGTTTGTTTTCATTTATTGGGGTATTGGCATTGGCACGAATGGGCAGCATTACCCAGGTAGAAAATCCAATTAAGATAAAGAGTGTAGATAATATTAAGGTATTGTAAAAAACATGTCCTTTTTTCTTAGTGTATTGTAGGCCAAAATAAAAAGTGGCCACAATAAATAGAAACGCAAATATGGTTCCTGAGTTAAAGGGAAGGCCTAGATTATTTACCATAAAAATTTCTGTTTTACCAAAAAATCCTAGGGTAAAAGGCAATAATAATTTGAAGATGAACAGCAAAATAGCAACAATAATTACATTGGCCAGTAAGAAGTTTTTTACAGTAACCGTTTTGTATTTTTTAAAGAAGTAAAGAAATCCTATGGCTGGAAACGTTAATAATGCCATAAAGTGTACTCCAAATGACAAGCCAATTACTAATGAAATTAAAAGCAACCATTTATTGCCTCGAGGGGTTTCCATTTCTTGTTCCCAACGCAATCCCAACCAAAATAAAAGCGCAATTAAAAAGGAAGCCATGGCATACACTTCTGCTTCAACGGCATTGTACCAAAAACTGTCTGAAAACGAAAAGGAAAGCGCTGCTATTAAGGAACTTCCTAAGATCATTATGTTTTGAGATGTTGTTGTTTCTTTGGTTTGACCGATAATTTTATGCATTAATAGGGTTAGCGACCAAAACATAAACAATACAGTAAAAGCGCTTGAAAAAACAGAAAGATAATTCACCATGAGGGCTATTTTATCAGTGCTTGCTGCAAACATAGCAAAAAATGCTCCTAACATTTGAAATAAGGGCGCTCCTGGTGGATGGCCTACCTCAAGATTTGCAGAAGTAGCAATGTATTCGCCACAATCCCAAAAACTTAATGTGGGCTCAACCGTTAAAGAATAAGTGATTAATGCAACTGCAAAAGCAAACCATCCTAGAATGGTATTCCATTTTTTAAAGTTGAATGAAGTCATACAATGAATAGGTTTCTTAATTTCAACTACAAAGAAACTATTTTTTTACAGATATAAAATGTTAAATTAATTTTTTAATAAATTTTTTGGAAAAATTTGTAGAATACAAAATATGTACTACATTTGCACTCGCAATCGAAAAGGTTGTATGGGAATTGGCCCATGGTGTAATGGTAACACTCCGGTTTTTGGTACCGTCATTCAAGGTTCGAGTCCTTGTGGGCCAACAAAACCCTGCTATTTTTAGCAGGGTTTTTTTATTTATTTATATGTATTTGATTGGCAATATATTACTAAAAAAAACGACCTGAATTCAGGTCGTTTTTTTTAGTAATAAGTGT
>JACCDK010134681.1_pt1 | contig 34028 bp, 35 predicted proteins | sample 7445871 | NCBI WGS metagenome assembly JACCDK01 (sample SAMN15323436, study PRJNA562643) | freshwater metagenome | isolation source: river surface water | place: USA:Blue River Watershed | collected 2017-08-15 | reverse complement strand
GGTCTATGAATGCATCACCGGATTTGGTGAGGAAAAACGAATGACACAATTTAAGGATAAATCCCAGAAGAGTGGTGCTGATCGAACGGTAGTTGGTCTTTTTACTTATCCAATGCTGCAGGCAGCGGACATTCTGCTCTATCAACCCGAGCTGGTCCCCGTAGGAGAAGATCAACGGCAACATATTGAATTGACTCGCGACCTAGCGCAACGCTTTAACTCGCGTTTTGGTGATGTTTTCACTGTTCCTGGCGCACACATTTTAAAAAGCACGGCAAAAATCATGGATCTCCAAGAACCGACAGCAAAAATGAGTAAATCTGCTGCGAGTATGGCTGGTGTCATTGAGCTGCTTGATTCTCCAGAAGCAAACATCAAGAAAATCAAGAGCGCAGTGACGGATACGGGGCGCGAAGTTACTTTCAATGAAAGTGAGAAACCCGGAATCAGCAACTTACTCTCTATTTATAGCGCCATTACTGGTCGAAGCGTGCAGAGCATAGAGAGCGATTACTCTGGCAAAGGATATGGCGACTTCAAAAAAGACGTTGCTGAGGTCGTAACCGAAACCCTCCGACCAATTCGCCAGACTGCTCTTGACTACCTTCAAGATGAAGGTGCTTTGATGGCTATTTTGCGCGAAGGTGCCGACCGCGCAGAATCAGTAGCAACGCAGACGTTATCTACCGTCTATGAATCTCTTGGACTTTTGCCTCGAAAAAAGTAGGGCTCCAATTAACTAACAAGTTCTCCGACCGGCTCGACCTTGCCCACTGCGTCAAAGCCCCAATCGAAGAGTTTCTTGGCAAGCTCATCACGACCATAACGAAGATGCATGAAGGTGATGATGATTGTGCGTCCATCTCGTTTAGCAATTCCAATGTAGGTATTTCGACCTTTGGTCGTGTACCCGGTTTTTACGCCGATGATCCCGGGGTAGGTAAAGATCAACTTATTTAAGTTTCGAATTTTGCGATCAACATTTCTTGGTCCTGAATTTGGAAAAACGTAAGTTTTAGTGGCAACAATCTTTCGAAAAGTTTTATCTTCCATCGCTGCGCGTGCAATGAGCGCAAGATCGTATGCGCTGGAAACCTGCCCAGGGGTGTCCAGGCCATGTGGACTTTTGGGTACAGTATCGAAAGCCTGCACGGACTTCGCTTTGGCGAGCATCAAGGCGTTTGTCTTTTTGATGCCACCGGCCATATTTGCCAAGGCCACTCCAGCATCATTGCCTGAGCCAAGCATTAACCCGTACCAAATATCTTTCACTTTATATTTGCGGTTTTTCCAGATGCCAACTTTATTTCCAATTGTGCTCGCTTCACGCCACGTTCCGGTATAGCGCTTATCGATATTAATTCGAGAGAGGAGCGTAAGTGCGGTGAGTGTTTTTAAAGTGCTAGCTGGAGGAAGTTTCTTGTGGGGGTTCTTTGCTGCGAGCACTTCGCCTGTTTCAAAGTCTGCAACAAGGTAAGAGAGCGCTGATGTTTCAGGTGGAGTTGAGACACCATCACCTTCTGCAGAGTTGTAGATTACGCCAGACTCGCCGAGCCGACCGCCACCGATGGAAGATTTTGCTTGAGCAAAAGTGGGCAACACGCTCATCGACATGATTACAGCCAGCGCGAGCACCATTAAATGGCGCACTCTTCTAATACCTCTCATGGGGCACGAGAATATTGAGTAATTATAGATTTTTTCCTTATGCCACTCCGGGAGAGATAAGATTCACATGTGAGCACGACTTCCGAATCTGGTTTTCAAATCAAACCTGATTACACAAATGCAGGTGATAATTCTGGGGAACGTCCTGGTCAATATCCCTTCACGCGGGGCATTTATGAAGAGATGTATCTTCGCAAGCCGTGGACGATGCGCCAGTACGCTGGATTTGGCTCTGCCAAAGAATCTAACGAGCGATACCACCAATTAGTAAGCGCTGGTACAGGCGGACTCTCTGTCGCATTCGATCTCCCCACACAGATGGGTTTTGATTCTGATGCAGAACAATCATTAGGGGAAGTTGGCAGAGTTGGCGTGGCAATAGATTCTTTAGATGACATGCGCGAGCTATTTAAGGGAATTCCGCTCGACAAAGTTTCCACTTCTATGACAATCAATGCCCCTGCTGCAATTCTGTTATTGATGTACGAAATTGTTGCAGCTGAACAAGGCGTATCAAGCGAACAAATTAGCGGGACAATCCAAAACGATATTTTGAAGGAGTACATCTCCCGAGGTACCTACATCTATCCACCAAAACCCTCGATGCGATTAATTTGCGATATTTTCGAGTATTGCTCAAAGCACTTGCCTAAGTGGAACTCTATTTCCGTCTCTGGATATCACATGGCTGAAGCCGGTGCCAATCCGGTACAAGAAGTGGCATTCACTTTGAGCAACGCTATTGCTTATCTCGATGCTGCAAAATTGCGTGGACAAAATGTCGAACAAGTCGCATCGCGAATGAGCTTCTTCTTTGTTTCACGGACTACAGTCTTAGAAGAGGTCGCCAAATTCCGTGCGGCACGTCAAGTGTGGGCAAAAATTGTTAAAGAGCGATTTGGAATTAGCAACGAACGTGCGATGCATCTTCGGTTCCATACTCAAACTGCTGGAGTCCAACTCACTGCAGCACAGCCCGAACTCAATCTCGTCCGAGTGACGCTACAAGCGGTCGCAGCGGTACTTGGCGGAACTCAATCACTTCATACAAATTCTTTTGACGAAGCGCTTGGCCTTCCAACTGAAAAAGCTGCTTTATTAGCGCTTCGCACTCAGCAGGTCATTGCGTACGAGAGCGACCTTGCACGAACTGTCGATGCTTTAGCCGGTTCGGCCGCTGTTGAAACTATGACAGAGCAATTAGTTGCGGAAATTGAGAAGTTGATTGCAAAAGTTGATGATCTGGGTGGGGCAGTTGCTGGCGTAGAGGCAGGTTTCCAGAAGAGCGAGATTGAGAAAAACGCTTATCGAATCTCACAGGAGATTGAACGCAAGGATCGAGTAATTGTTGGGGTCAACGAATTTGTGTCGCCACCGCAACCTTATCAACCGCTTCGCGTCGATGAGTCAGTAGCAGCAGTACAGAGCGCAAAGTTGGAGAAATTACGGAGCGCGCGGGATGAAGGCGCGATAGCTGCCGTGTTGGAGAAATTGAAAGTTGCTGCACAGAGCGATGAGAATTTATTGCCTCTCATCAAATCTGCACTACTTGCCAATGGCACGGTTGGTGAAATTTCCAACGCACTGCGCAGCGTTTGGGGCTCGTATCGCGCTCCGGAAAATTGGTAATTAAATAATCTGACAGATCTGCGTACCGCTTGAAATGCTTGCGCCGACTGAAAGTTCGAGGCCGGAAATTTCACCATCTTTATGAGCTAGTAAGGGTTGCTCCATTTTCATCGCCTCTAATACGGCGATGAGATCACCCTCTTTCACTTGGTCACCATTTGCTACTGCCAACTTAACGACCGTTCCTTGCATCGGGCTAGCCAGAGCATTGCCTTGATTCTTGAAAGTTCGCGTTGTACTCGAGCGACGACGCTTTGGTGTATTACTCAGTACTCCAACTTCCAGGCGATGGCCATCAACTTCAACAATCAACCGTTCCATCACGGATTCTTGAAGAGCTTCGCTTTGTTGGTTAAAGGCGGGGATGTCATTATGAAATTCACTTTCAATCCACCCAGTAAATACTTTGAAAGGTTCTGAGATGAATGCAGATTCTTTGACTACGGCGCGATGGAAGGGTAGCGCTGTTGCAATACCTTCAACCACAAATTCATCAAGTGCACGGCGGGCTCGTTCCAGCGCTTCTTTGCGTGTAGCGCCAGTCACAATTAACTTTGCGAGTAAAGAGTCGAAATTCCCACCGATGACATCGCCCGAGGTGAATCCTGCATCAACTCGAACACCTGGGCCTGATGGAGTGCGCCAAGTGGTTATGACTCCCGGGGTGGGCAGGAAGTTTTTGCCAGGATCCTCACCGTTAATTCGAAATTCGATGGAGTGACCGCGGATCTCGGGATCACCAAAAGTTAATTTTTCGCCAGCAGCAATCCGAAATTGCTCGCGCACCAGATCAAGTCCTGTTACCTCTTCACTGACAGGATGTTCTACTTGCAATCGGGTGTTCACTTCCAAAAAGGAGATCGTGCCATCAATGCCTACTAAGAATTCGCAAGTTCCTGCGCCTACGTAGCCTGCTTCTTTGATAATTGCCTTACTTGATGAATAGAGCTGTTCAACTTGCTTCTCGTTGAGGAAGGGCGCCGGCGCCTCTTCTACAAGTTTTTGGTGACGTCTTTGGAGAGAACAGTCGCGAGTAGAGACAACAACTACATTTCCATGGGTATCAGCTAAAACTTGAGTTTCGACATGTCGTGGGCGATCCAAAAATCTCTCAACGAAACATTCTCCGCGACCAAATGCTGCAACAGCTTCACGAACCGCAGAGTCGAAAAGCTCTGGAATCTCTTCAAGAGTACGCGCAACCTTTAGGCCGCGACCTCCACCGCCATGTGCCGCTTTAATGGCAACGGGGAGTCCATGCTCCTTTGCAAAAGCAATTACTTCGGAAGAGTTTTCGACTGGGTCGGCAGTACCCGCGACAAGTGGCGCACCAACTTTCGCCGCGATCTTTCGCGCCGAAACCTTATCTCCAAGAGCAGATATCGCATGTGGCGGTGGACCAATCCACACTAAATCAGCATCAATAACAGCTTGGGCGAATCGAGCATTTTCAGAGAGAAATCCATAACCTGGGTGAATAGCATCAGCGCTGGCTGCTTTGGCTGCAGCGATTATTTTCTCAATGTTGAGATAGCTTTCGGCTGCTGTGGTTCCATCAAGTGCATACGCTTCATCGCAAGAGATCACATGTTGTGCATTTCTATCTCCGTGCGAATAAACCGCAATCGGAACCAGCCCGTGATCTTTTGCCGCTCGGGCTACTCGAATGGCAATTTCACCGCGATTAGCGATCAATACACGTTTCATCGACATAATCTAACTCGCTCTCAAAGTTCGCCAGGGATGGCCAAGCTCTTCACATAGCGCTCGCAGGTCATTCATGCTCAAACCCAGGACCCCAGTAGCGTCTCCACAGATCCGCGAAATGTAAGGTGAGCCAATACCATCAAGCGACGCTCCGCCAGCAAGTTGGAGCGGTTCTTGCGTATCTATATATGAGTGAATCTCATCTTCAGTGAGTTGAGCAAAAGTAATTTCTGTCGTGGAGAGGGCACTTCGAGATTCATTTCTTGCTACATCAATAACTGTTTGCCCTGTGTGGAGTGAGCCACTTTTCCCGAGATAATTACGCCACCACGAAAGCGTGACCTCTTTTGTCAGCGGCTTACCCATACTCACGCCTTCAAACTCAAGGGTTGAATCTGCACCAATCACCAAAACATTTTCGCCAACATGCTTTGCGGCAACAGCTCTTGCTTTTGCTTCCGAGAGCGCAACAACCATTTGTGCAGGGGACATTTTGACGAATTCGTCGCTCTCCTCATCCACGCCACTGACTTCAATCTGATGTGGGATCTTTGCCTCTGAGAGCAATCTGGTTCGAGAAGCTGATGCCGAAGCAAGAATTATTTTCATTTAATCTCTTATGACTTTTGATTAATCTCGAATGGGGATCTGAGAATGGGCTTTCCATATTGTGCGTTAACTTCGCGTTCATTCTCCTGTTTCATGAGTAGCAGGGCGCGTTCAATCGCTTTTTTCTCAACTTCGCTCGCCGTACCCTTAAATATTTTTATCACAGTGGGATATTTCCATGTTTACGTGGCGGCAGCTCGACGCGTTTGTTCCGCAACGCGCGTAGCGCCTTTGTAATACTTAAACGGGTTTGCGCTGGTTCAATCACAGCATCTATAAATCCGCGCTCTGCCGCAAGGTATGGATTAGCCAACGTATCGTCATATTCGCTCATTAATTGTTTACGAAGCGCATCTGGATCACTCGCTCCGGCGAGTTCTCGGCGATAAAGAAGATTGACTGCGCCTTGGGCTCCCATTACAGCTATTTGAGCGGTCGGCCATGCGAAATTTACGTCAGCGCCAAGGTGCTTGGAGCCCATTACGTCATACGCTCCGCCGTAGGCTTTTCGCGTAATCAGAGTCACCATTGGCACTGTCGCTTCACCATAGGCATAGAGCAGTTTTGCACCGCGTCTGATAATTCCGTTCCACTCTTGATCGGTGCCAGGAAGAAAACCAGGTACATCCACCAAAGTCAGGATTGGAATATTAAAAGCATCACAGGTACGTACGAAGCGAGCCGCTTTCTCGCTCGCATCAATATCCAAAGTACCAGCAAGTTGTAATGGTTGATTCGCAACAACTCCGATGGCATGACCTTCGATACGGCCGAAGCCAATGATCATATTTGGCGCGAATGTCTCTTGAATCTCTAAGAATTCGCCTTCATCAAAAATGGCTTTAATAACAGTTTTCATATCGTATGGCTGATTAGGACTATCAGGAATAATCGTATTCAGTGCAAGATCCGAGGCGTGTATTTCATTTATTCCTGTTGTTGGAAAAATTGGCGCTCGTTCGCGATTGTTGCTGGGCATGAAAGAAAGTAAGTTCTTAACAAAATCAATGGCATCAAGTTCATTTGCCGCGTGATAGTGCGAGTTACCTGTTTTCGTATTGTGTGTTCGTGCGCCGCCAAGCTCTTCCATTTCCACATCTTCACCAGTAACCGCTTTGATAATTTCGGGTCCGGTGATAAACATGTGCGAAGTTCCTTCGACCATAATCGTGAAATCTGTCATTGCGGGGGAGTACACCGCTCCACCTGCACAAGGGCCGAGGATTAATGAAATTTGCGGAATCACGCCAGAAGATCGCGCGTTACGTCGGAAGATTTCGCCATAAAGACCGAGCGAAGTAACGCCTTCTTGAATTCTTGCTCCACCTGAATCATTTATTCCAATAAGTGGGATTCCCGCTTTGAGAGCGAAGTCCATGACTTTAACTATTTTTTCACCGAAAACTTCGCCAAGGCTTCCACCCATCACGGTGAAATCTTGTGAGAAAAGCGCGACCTGTCTGCCATCAATCGTTCCGTAACCGGTAACGACTCCATCTCCGTACGGCCGATCCTTTTCCATTCCAAATGCCACAGATCGGTGGCGAGCTAATTCATCGAATTCAGTGAAAGAGCCCTCGTCAACTAGCGCAGCAATGCGCTCCCTGGCAGTCATCTTCCCTTTGCTATGTTGCTTCTCTACTGCTCGCTGCGAACCGGCATGTACTGCTGCCTCGAGCCGAGCGCGCAAATCTTCAATCTTGCCCGCAGTGGTATGAATATCACCGCTCATAGCCGTACCGTACCTCTCGTGGAAAACCTCGATCTAACGGAAATCATCTCAGCACTAGACCCCAGTTACTGGCGAGTACACCATTTTAATTTAATAGATTCCACGCAAAGTTCTCTTGCCTCCGCGCTCGCTCAAGGGCGTGCAGCCCCTGGTGATGTATATCTCGCTGAGTATCAAAGCGCGGGAAGAGGGCGGCTAAATAGAACATTTACATCTGAGCCTGGTCAAGGCGTACTCCTCTCTGCGGTGGTCGCACCAGAAATGCGCGATGAGAAACGGTGGGGTTGGGTTCCGTTGATCGCAGGAGTTGCAGCATCTGCTGCAATATTTGAAAGTACTGGAGTTACCACATCACTCAAGTGGCCCAATGATCTAATGATTAATGAACTTAAAGTGGGCGGCATCATCGCAGAGAAGGTTGGCGCCAATATTGTTCTTGGCATTGGCATCAATTGTTTACAAAATGAAGATTCGCTACCAACTCCAGGCGCCACATCACTTCGCCTCCATACCAAAGAGCAAGTTAATCGCTCTGCGCTAGTTGTTTCTCTACTTCAATCACTCTCTCGCTTGCTTGCACAATGGGAAGCTCATCCGCTCCCCATTGAGAATAAATATCGACAGTTATGTGGCACCTTGGAAGAGGATGTGAAAATCACTCTCCCTGATGGGAGCGAGAGAACTGGGCGTGCGGCGGCAATCTCAGCTGATGGCGCTCTCATTCTTGCCGATGGCAGCACTTTCGTTTCGGCGGATGTGACGCATCTTCGAGTGAGAAAGTAGGCTCACACCATGGGCGCTCCCACTCTCGGAATAATCGGAGCGGGGCAGCTTGCCCAAATGACCCTTGCCCCAGCAGCGGCACTCGGCATCAATCTCCAAATATTGGCAGGTAATTCTCGCGATAGCGCTGCGGTATTTTTCCCTTCAACAGTCGGTGATTACAAAGATTTAGATCAGTTAATTGATTTTGCGAGCAAATGTGATGTCATCACCTTCGAGCATGAATTGGTACCTAATGGCCACATTCGTCGATTGGAAGAGTTAGGTCACACCATTCGACCTTCATCAAGTGCTCTGTTGCACGCACAAGATAAAGCGCATATGCGTGCAAGTTTTGCCTCAATAGGTTTGCCACAACCTCGCTGGAAGGTCATCACTAGCGTCTCCGAAATAGAAGCCTATCCAGTGATACTCAAGGCAATCTCAGGCGGTTATGACGGTCGAGGCGTACGACTTACCACAAATCAAATGGAGGCGCAGGAAGCGTTAGAAAAGTGGGGTAGCGCGCTTGCCGAAGAGTTGATTTCTTTCGACCGTGAACTCTCTATCATGATTGCGCGTTCGCCACATGATCAGGTTTCGACATGGGTTGTCACAGAGACTGTTCAGCGCGACGGAATATGTACGGAAACTATTTCACCAGCGCCAAACCTTTCGGATGCAACAGCTTTTTCAGCGCAGCAGATTGCGATGTCGATCGCGCAACATATTGGTCTTGTTGGAGTGATGGCGGTAGAGCTTTTCGACGTTGGAGGCACTCTTCTAATAAATGAAATTGCGCTTCGACCTCATAATTCTGGACATTGGACTATCGAAGGCTCTACTACATCACAATTTGAACAACATATTCGCGCGGTATTGGATCTCCCTCTAGGAAGCACATCACTGACTGCACCTTGGGCAGTGATGGGTAACATTTTGGGCGGCCAGAATGAGAAGGATGATCTCTTCCGTCCTTATCTACATCTTTTTGCGCGTGATCCAGAATTAAAGGTCCATAACTATGGGAAAGAAGTTCGGCCGGGGCGCAAAGTTGGACATGTGACGATAACGGGCGCAAAACTGGAGGAGTTGCGGGAGCGGGTTCAGCACGCAATTGATTACATTAGCGGTGTGATTTCGGAGTAACGTTTTTACAAGAGAGTAAAGAATTGGGGGAGCGCATGGCCGATGTTGCGATTGTGATGGGTTCAGATTCTGATTGGCCAACTATGGAGAGCGCTGCAACTACCCTCACCGAGTTGGGCATCTCATATGAAGTGGAGTTGCTCTCTGCGCATCGGATGCCTGAAGAGATGATGGCGTTCGGTAAGAGCGCCGCAGCTAAAGGTTTTAAGGTAATTATTGCGGGAGCTGGCGGGGCTGCACATTTGCCAGGAATGCTCGCATCCATTTCACCGCTTCCTGTTATTGGAGTCCCCATTCCATTAAAAGCTCTTGAAGGAATGGATTCTCTATTATCGATTGTTCAGATGCCTGCCGGCATTCCTGTTGCAACCGTTGGTATTGGCAATGCAAAGAATGCTGGTCTACTTGCCGCTCGAATCCTTGGCGCTCACGACGAAAGTGCGCTTGCCGCCATCAGAAGTCAGATGGAGAAAATGCATACTGATGTTTTAGGTCGAGCCGAGAATTTAAAGCGCGCGTCCCAAAGCGAGTAACTTCCACCCTGCGCTCTGCCATTTAGTAGCGTCGAGCACATTCCTACCATCAAAAATAGTTGGAATATTTACAAGTTTGCGAATAATCATGGGATCAAGATCACGATAGTTAGTCCATTCTGTCAGATGCATCGTGAGGTCAGCCCCAGTAAGAGTTTCTTCGATCGAGTTTGAGTAAGTTAATTCCGGAATTTTTTCAGCGGCGCTTTCGAGTGCGCGGGGATCATGTACAACTACATGTGCACCAAGAGTATGAAGCGTTTCTGCAATTTCAAGTGCAGGGGAATCGCGAACGTCATCACTATCGGGTTTAAAAGCCGCGCCAAGCACAGCGACTTTCTTGCCCTTCGGTGCGCCCAATTCTTTGAGCGCCATTGCAACGGCGCGAACCCTCGCTCGTTGATTAATCAGATCAAATTCACGGAGAAATTGGAGCGATTCGGAGAGCCCCAATTCATCAGCCCTTGCCAAGAAAGCTCGAATATCTTTCGGTAAACATCCGCCACCGAAGCCAATGCCGGCCCCCAAGAATTTTCTGCCGATTCGATCATCAGCACCGATGGCATCGGCAAGAAGTGAAACATCTGCTCCCGTTGCATCTGCCACTTCAGACATCGCATTGATGAAGGAGATTTTGGTTGCAAGAAATGCATTAGCGGCGACTTTGACGAGTTCAGCAGTAGCGAAATTGGTAATGAATAGCGGAACTTCTGGAGAAATTTCTCTATAGAAGTTCGCCAACTTCTCTGCTTCTTGTTCGGTGCGCGCACCTATAACAATCCGATTAGGTTTTAGCGTGTCAGCGATTGCATGACCTTCTCGAAGAAACTCTGGATTCCAGTTGAGGAGAACCTCTGGGTGGCTCTTGTTTAAGGTCACTGCAAATCGCTCAGCGGTGCCAACAGGCACAGTGGATTTCCCAACAATAATTGATCCAGGCTGTGCAATTTCAATGACTGAATTAAATGCACTCTCAAGAGCTCTCAAATCTGCCTGTAGCCCATCTTCACTCTGCGGAGTGCCAATGCAGAGAAAATGAATGTCGCACTCTGATATATCCGAGAAATTGGTAGAGAAAGTGAGATTAGATTTCTTAACTTTCGATAAGAGTTCAGTGAGCCCTGGCTCGAAGAATGGGACAACATCCTGATTGAAGAGCGCGATTTTTTGCGAATCGATATCAACGGCAATTACTTCATGACCAAGCGAGGCCATGCAGATGGCATGGGTTGCGCCTAGATACCCAGCACCAATGACGGAAATCTTCACAGGTGAAGGCTAGCGGAGCGCCCCACAGCTATCGACGTCCGCAGTTCGTGACTTGAAGATATCGGTCGCTTTGGGAGTTGGTTTAGTTGACTTTTTACTCTTATCGGGAAGTTCAGCGCCGTCTTTATCGGTCGTAGTTGGCTTGGGTTTTGGTTCGACGAAAATCTCTTCATCGTTTCGCAATTTCTCCCATAGCGCAGGAGCCAACTTTTTATCCCAGAGCACTGCCGCAGTCACACCGTGCGCGTAGTAGTTCTCGTTGGCAAGTGGAACGGTAAGCGTCCGGACTTTCTTCGTTGAAATTCCTCGTAGTTGTTCAGCAAGGGTAATCAAGTCATCTTGGGTAAGTCCTGGATCGGTCGTGACTGAACCTAGAGCAGCGTTAATAAATTTAACGAGTTTGACAGGATTGAGAAGTACTCCAGCGCCGGACGCCTCTCGAATCATTGCCGATATAAATTGTTGCTGTCGTTGCATTCTGCCAAGGTCACCCATGCCATCGAAGTATCGAGTTCGCACATACTTCAATGCGGTGATTCCATCGAGTCGATGTGTTCCTGCTGGTAGCACTAAGTGCGACTTTGGATCGTTAATCTTCCGTTTTGTACAAATCTCAACGCCACCCAAAGCATCGACCATCTCTTTGAATCCAAGAAAGCTCACCTCAATGTAATGATCAATTCGAAGATCAGTCATGCTCTCCAAAGTCTGCACAAGAAGTGGGGCATCTCCTCGACCGAAAGTGGCATTAATTTTTGAGTATGAGGGTGGGTGAACTTTTCCTGTGCTGTCTGTCCATTCGGGGACTAAGACAAACGTATCTCGAGGTATGGAGACGATAGTGGCATGGTCGCGAGATTTGCTGATGTGTACTAACAGCATGGTGTCTGATCTCTTGCCCGCTGCAACTTTTGTCGAACCTACTTTGAGAGCTTTAATTTCAGCTTTGGTTAAACCTTCTCGGGTATCAGATCCAACGATTAAATAGGTCACAGCCTTGCGCGCCACAACTTTGGGTCGTTCGGCCCGATCTTTGAATACATCCACTCGCTTAATCTGCGAGGTGGCGGCGCCAAAACCTCCCCAGATGATGGTTGCCACCAACACGATGACCGCAGAGAAGAGCGCAAGAATCCGCTGGCGCTGGCTTTGGCGGGGGAGAATTCGCGCCAATCTCTCGAGTATCACGCTCATAGCCTATGTGGATAGTACCTTCAGACCTTAATGACCACGCCAATCTCTCTCCAGACACCTGTCTCTGTGATCTTGCCTGTCTTAAACGAGGAGCGATACCTCGAGGCTACGGTGCACGCAATCGCCGCTCAGGATTATGAAGGAGAGCTTGAAATAATCCTTGCATTGGGTCCTTCACGTGATCAGACAAACAGCGTTGCCGCAATTCTTGCGCAACGAGATTCACGCATAACTTTGATTGAGAATCCCAGCGGCAAAACCGCAGATGCGCTCAATAAGGCAATTGCCGCATCGCATGGACCCATCATTGTTCGGGTAGATGGGCACTCCATATTGCCAGCGGGTTATATTCGCGAAGCCGTTACAACGTTGGTACGTACAGGTGCGGTCAACGTTGGCGGCATGATGGCTGCCGAAGGTGTGACGAGATTCGAACGAGTTGTCGCAACTGCTATGCGAAGTAAATTCGGAGTGGGTGGCGCAAGTTTCCATGTGGGTGGCGCAGAGGGTCCCGCGGATACTGTTTATCTTGGCGTCTTTTTACGGAGCGCTGTGGAAGAGATAAATGGTTTTGATCCACACTTTATTCGGGCGCAAGATTGGGAATTAAATTATCGATTACGCGAACGTGGTGGGTTGATTTACTTTAATCCGCGCCTGCAAGTGACTTATCGACCGCGTCCAAACGTGCGCGCCCTTGCTAAGCAGTATTTCGAATATGGAAGATGGCGCCGCGAAGTTGCGCGAAATCATCGTGGAACGATCAATGCTCGTTACCTAGCTCCACCAATGACTCTAATCGGTTCAATCATTGGCGCCGTTGGAGCGTTTATAAATCCAATTTTCCTTGCGCTACCTCTTATTTATCTAGCTTTCATTCTCTTTGGCACGCTCTTACTTTTGATGAGAAATCGCTCTCTGGAGATGCTCCTTTTGCCATTCATCCTGATAACCATGCATTTCTCATGGGCTTGGGGTTTTATCACTTCAACAAAGCGAACTACATCAAAGCGCTAGCGGTACAATTAAGCGCTACTGAGAAGGTGTAGTTGAGGCGAGCAGAGCAAAGGTGGGTATTTCGTGGCGCACGTCCAGGTCTATCAGCCGTTCCGCCGCGGTTTGCCAAAAGTTCTCCCTTATTTTGCCCAAGTTTGGCGCCGCCGCTCCTTTGTAGCTGAATATTCCCGCTCTGAATTGCGTGCCCAGAATTTTGGATCGCTATTCGGACAACTTTGGCTAATTCTTAATCCCTTGCTCTTAGCTCTCGTCTATTTTGTGTTGATCATTGTGATAAGTGGCGATGCCGATGGCAGACGTTTCGCACACCTGACTTCGGGCCTTTTCCTTTTTTATCTGATAACAAACTCTCTGACCATGGGTGCAAAATCCATCACTAGTGGTGGAAAGTTGATCTTAAACTCAGCCTTCCCTCGTTTTGTGCTGCCGCTGGCGGCAACTGTTATCTCGTTCTTCAAATTTATTCCTACGCTCATAGTCCTCACAATCATCGCATCACTATTAGCGTCGCCATGGAGCATCAATCTACTTTTCCTTCCACTCATTCTCTCTCTGACGCTACTTCTCTCATTAGCTCTGGCGCTGCTTTTTGCCACCCTCAACGTCTATTTCAGAGATACAAAAAACTTTCTTCCGTATCTCACTCGAGCCTGGCTTTATTTATCGCCTGTGCTTTATGAATCATCCGCGCTCTCTCCAACGCTTGCCCCACTAAAGTTCATTAACCCGCTCGCACCGTTTATTGACGCGTGGAGCGGCATTATCGTTGCTGGTTCTGCGCCTAGTGGTAATACCTGGTTACTCATGATCGGATGGAGTATCGGACTTTTAGTAATTTCGTTATATCTTTTCTTAAGTAGGGAGCGTGAATTTGCTCTCCGCATCTAACGTATCCGACGAACACAATGCAGGTGATCGTGCAGTAACAATTAACGATCTCAACCTCACCTACATCACCACGGTAGAAAAAAAGCCAACCTTCCGTCAGGCGCTTACGCGTACTGGGCGAAAAACGCGAGAGGTGCGAGCGCTGCACGGAATAAACCTCGAAATTCCTTACGGAAGTGTTCTAGGAGTTATTGGTTCTAATGGCGCAGGTAAATCTTCGTTGATGCGCGTAATTTCAGGAATTATTCCACCAACTTCAGGGCGCGTAGAAATAGCTGGCAAAGTGAGTACCTTGCTTGCTCTAGGCGTTGGATTTAACCCCCGATTGACCGGGCGTGAGAATGTGATTCTTGGTGGGCTTGCAGCTGGACTCAGTCGCGCAGAGATTGAAGAGCAATTTCCGGAGATTGCAGCATTCGCTGAGATCGGAGATGCGATTGATTCACCAATGAAAACTTATTCATCGGGTATGTACTCTCGACTCGCTTTTGCCGTCTCGGTCGTTGTTGAGCCAGACATACTTATCATCGACGAAGCGTTAAGTACGGGCGATGCAAAATTCAAGAAGAAGTGTCTGGAGCGAATTAAATCGCTACGCAGCCATAACCGCGCAATCATTATTGTTAGTCACGCATTAGCAACGATAAATGATATTTGTAATGATGTTCTTTGGCTTAACCAAGGCAAGATAATGATGCGCGGTGAACCAAGTGCGGTAATCGCAGCATATAAAGAGTCGCTACAGGTTGCCGCCTCGCCATCTGCAGATGAAGATGTTTAAGAAGTCGCTGCGATTCACTTCTGCAGTACTCAGCACGGTTTTAATCTCAAGTTTGTCTGCTCAACTTTCAATCGCCGCAGAGATTCCATCCCGTTTTGAATTTCGTGGCGCTGGTTATGGACATGGCGTTGGCATGAGTCAGATTGGCGCATACGGGCAAGCGCTCGAGGGAAAGAGCGGACCTGAGATTGCCAGTTACTACTACCCAGGTACGACGGTTGCGGCGGTCGATGATTCACAATTTGTCCGAGTAAATATTGCAGACAAGGTAGCCACCGTTGGGTTTAGCGTCGAAGCGCTAGTGGGAACACCGGCACCAATGCTCGTATACAGAGGAGATCTTTCACCCGAGGTGCCGGCAACAGATGCTCCGGTCGCACAAGTTTCATCTGGCGGGGAAATTATCTTTTCTGCACTTAGTGGCACGTTAATCAGTTCTCTTGTGGATCCCCTGACCAAGGAGAGTTCAACTTTGCCAAGCGAACAAATGTGGACTTTACGTTGGTCAGGAACTCCAAGCTATCCAGGTGAGATGAACATTGTAAAAATGCGCCAGGGGGCGGTGGTGCGAAAGTATAAATATGGTCAGATACAGGTGAAATTCATACCGCCAAGCTCACCGGCAATCCAAGGTTCGATAATTGCAACGACAACGCTTCGAATTCACTCTGAGTATCTCCGTGGCATTGGTGAAGTTCCATCATCATGGCCACGAGCAGCGTTGGAGGCTCAGGTGATTACTGCGCGATCGTTTGCGCTATCGAAGGCGAGCATTTATCGGAAGTCTTGTGACTGCAATCTCTATTCAACAATTCAGGATCAAAATTTTGTTGGTTATTCAAAAGAGAGTGAACCGATTTACGGTCAGAAATGGATCGACGCAATCTCGGCCACCGAGCCCGAAGCAGGTAAAGGTCTTGCTGTGATCTACAAAGGGAAGGTTGTTACAACTTTTTATGCATCTTCGACAGGCGGTATGACCCAAGATGTAGCTGAAGTTTGGGGATCCTCGATTCCCTATTTGACGCCGGTCCCTGACCCGTGGAGTTTGGATCCAAAGCTCAACCCAAGTTTTAGTGCGTGGGTCCGTCAAATTACACAATCAGAATTTGCGACAGCCTTCAAATTGCCTGACGTCGTTCGTTATGAAATTACAGCTCGTACCAAGGCTGGAGGGGTTAAAGCTGTAGTCGCCTTTAGTGCGAGTGGAAAAAGTTCAGAGTTGTCTGGTGAAAAATTTCGTTCACTTCTAAAACTTCCGTCAACTTGGATTTCACGTTCGGTAAATAGAGTAAGCGTAACCAGCGCAGATGCGATGGCAATAGCGGTAGCACGTACACTTTGGCCAAAGGCAAAGAGCGCAGTTTTGGTCAACTTTGAGAAGGATCCTGCAAGTGCGCTAGTAGGAATCGCATACGCGAACCAATTTCAGCTTCCCATTTTAAATGTGACAAAGAGAGATGTCAGTGCGGAGACAGCGAAAGAATTGGCACGACGCAAGATTTCATCAGTAATTTTAATTGGCCAAAGCGATCAGCTCCCTTCGAAGGGCGCGCTTAGCAAGCGTAAATTGGCTCAAGTGCGTTACGAAGGAAGGGATGAGCTTGAAGTTAGTGAGAAGCTCCTAAAGCTGAGCCCAGGTGAGCCTATTATTTTGATTTCCAGTGAAAGTCGCCAGATGATTGACGATGCAGCGCGCTTGATTGCCTCGAATCGCCCAATCGTTTGGAGCGCCGACTATCAACCTTCGAAAGCGCTGCAGAACGTACTTGATGAACGTGCAGTAAATGGAATTTTTTATGGTGAGGTTGCTGAATTTAAGTTCCCCACACGTATTGTGGTGACGCGCTCCCCGGCAACTTCATTGGTCGCCTCCAGTTGGCAATCTCCAGTACTCATTGCAAGTGCTGATGAATCGCAATCAGAGGTGGAAAGAGCTCGTGAGTTACTCGGAAGATTTCCAAATATCGCTTCGATAACTGTTGCGGACCGGGAGCTCTCACTCACTCCCTTTAGAAATCTTAGTTAGCGTGGAGCACTGAATTTAATCCGCCCCAACTTCCCTCTTTTGGCAGCGCTTCGATAGATCCATTCTGAGAATTTCTCCGGAATAGCAAATTGTTTCCACCAGAAAGTTCGCGCGCTTTTACTATCTGGCCATCAGGAAGTGTTACTTTCGATGCGGCAGTGAGATAGAGCCCCGCCTCAACGACACAGTTATTGCCAAGTGAAATTCCTAAACCAGCATTCGCACCAAGGAGTGTTTTTTCACCGATTGAGATGACCTCTTTGCCACCGCCGGAGAGTGTTCCCATGATTGAAGCGCCTCCGCCAATATCTGACCCATCGCCGACGATGACACCGGCAGATATCCGACCTTCCACCATGGAAGCGCCAAGGGTTCCTGCATTGAAATTGACGAAACCTTCATGCATAACAGTGGTACCACTTGAAAGATATGCGCCTAACCGAACTCGATCAGCATCAGCAATCCGGACGCCACTAGGGATTACGTAGTCAACCATTCGCGGAAATTTATCGACGCCATAGACCGTCACATGACCACGGTTCATTAAGCGAGCGCGAGTTTTTTCAAAATTCTCATTGAGGCAAGGTCCATATGAGGTCCACACAACGTTAGGTAACAGGCCAAAAATTCCTTCGAGAGATTGGCCGTGTGGCTTCACAAGTCGATGTGAGAGTAAATGTAATCGGAGATAGACATCTGCCGTAGAAGCCGGGGCTTTGGTTGTATCAATCTCAATCTCAATTATTTTTCGCTGTACATCTCGATCGCTATCGGCACCTTGAAGTTGCGCTAGCTCTGCTCGCACATTTGACGCATCTGACGAGGCAAGCTCGCTGAGCGTCGGCTGCGGAAACCACACATCGAGAACCGTGCCTTGCGCAGTTATATTCGCCAATCCAATGCCTGATGCCATTCCCATGAGTAAACCGTACCGCTTTCCCCGTATCCTGAGCGGGTGCATATCGCTGTCTATTGCTCTGCTTCAGAGAATATTGCTCCGGAACATCTTGAACTCGCCGGAGAATTAGGCGCTGCAATCGCAAAGCGACAGTGGGCGCTTGTATGGGGTGGCGGTCAGGTCTCGATGATGGGGGCGGTATCAAGGGCTTGCCGGGAACATGGAGGCGAGACGATAGGTGTCATCCCACAACGTTTGGCCGAGTACGAGTTCGCTGATCATCAAGCGACTGAACTTCACGTAGTTGATGACATGCGCGTTCGCAAAGCGTTACTTGATCAATTCTCAGATGCCTTCATCACTATGGCAGGTGGCGCTGGAACGATGGAGGAGTTTTTCGAGATATGGGTTGGTCGTTCACTGGGGTTTCATGAGAAGCCAGTTGTCATCCTCGACCCAAATGATTTTTATGCCCCACTCCGTATTTTTATTGAGTACCTCGCCGAACAAAACTTTCTGAAACCGCATCAATTGGAGTACATAATCTGGACTAAAACAATTGAGGAGGCTCTTGATGCCTGCATCCAGCGCGCTTAATGATATCCGCGCATTGAGCAGATATAAAGGCTTCACTAAATTAGCGCTCGCACGTTTCATTTCTAATTTAGGTAATGGGATTACCCCTGTCGCTATGTCGTTTGGCATTTTGGGTTTACCAAATGGTTCTGCCTCGCAACTCAGTCTTGTTTTGGGCTCGCAAATGATTCCGCTTCTGCTTTTCATGTTATTTGGCGGCGTCGTTGGCGATAGATATAAACGGAATAAGATCGTTGGCGGATCAGACATATTAGGCAGCGCATTTGTAATGGTGAGCGCTTCTAGTTTTATCTTCGGATTTGTCTCGATACCTTTACTTTGTGCCATGGGTGCACTCTTTGGCTTGTTGAATGCTCTCTGGTGGCCTGCTTTCTCAGGGGTGCTTCCGGAAATATTGCCAAAAGAACAATTACAGCGTGGAAATAGCGTCATCGGGTTATTGACTAATTTCGGATACACCGCAGGCGCATTAGTAGGCGGTGCACTCGTTGCGATTGCCGGCTCGGGTTGGGCGCTAGCTGTAGATGCGCTCTCCTTTTTTATTGCGGGAGTTTTAGTCTGGTCAATCGACTTGCCGCGAATTATCCGAGATGAGAGTGGCACGATGTTCCAGCAATTAAAAGAGGGCTGGCGCGAATTCATCTCGCGCAAATGGGTTGTCTCGGTCGTCATTGCCTTTACATTTATCAATCTTGCCTACGAATCAACGATTGGCGTCCTCGGTCCTTTAGCTACAAAAGAGAGTGGTTATGGTCCTCGTGAATGGTCTTTGGTCTTAGCCGTTTCAACCGTAGGAATGATTATCACTGGTTTGCTCCTATTAAAAGTGCAATTACGCAAACCGCTCATTTACGGAATTACCCCTATGCTCTTTATGGCCATATGGATTTTTTCAATAAGCTTTAGCGTTGATATCTGGATCCCTATCGTGATTTCTTTCTTTGCGGGTGTAGCCATTGAAATCTTCTACGTTGCATGGAGCACCTCGATGCAACATAACATCCCCGAAGAGTCGTACTCAAGAGTCGTTTCTTACGATGCCTTAGGCTCTTATGCACTTGCACCACTCGGTTTGATTTTCATCGGTCCGTTGGCTGAACAAATCGGAACAACGAACGCTCTTTACATACTCGCCGGATTAGTATTTGTTGCCACTATTAGCGCGCTCTCTGTTCGCGAGGTTCGTCAGGTGCGCAATGAAACTTAAGTTCACATTCGAGCTCGATGCACCTGTTGAACGTGTGTGGAGTTCGATTGCTGATTGGCGTTCACAAGGGGATTGGATGTTGGCTACTCGAGTCGATCTGGTCGAAGATCGCTCGGGAGTGGGAACAAAAATCGCGGCATTCACTGGCGCAGTGCCCAGCCGTGGCTGGTTAGGTATCTGGGATTTGATGGAGGTAACTCGGTGGGAGCCGCCGCATCGCTGCGATGTCATTCATTATGGAAAGTGGTTGCGCGGTGTAGGGCACTTTGAATTAACTGTTATTGGCCCAGTTCAGACCCGATTTACCTGGAGTGAGGAGCTCACTGGAGTACTGGCGAGCCTGCTCAAGCCTGGGCTCGCTGTGGGGGTATGGCTGAGCTTGCACCGGTTTGCCCGCCAAGTGCGAGGGCGCCATCCTTAAGGATTCTTAAAGGTTTCCAGGTACCTTCTCTCTATGAGCCCCTTTGTGGAGTTGTTAGAGCGATTGCCGGAGGAGGAGCGGACCATCCTCTCTCTGGTCTATCTGCAAAACCGCTCCGCGCCAGAGATCGCTGGGCTCCTTGGCGTGCCAGAGCGCTCAGTTCACGCCGTTTTAGAGCGGGGCCGGGCACGGATTGCCACTCTAATTTCCCAGGCTGGCGAGAGTACGAGATAATTCTCCTCCCCCCGCTAGCAAGGAGCGCGAGCATGGCAGCAATGAAGCCCCGCACCGGTGATGGCCCAATGGAGGTCACAAAAGAGAACCGCAGCCTTGTTATGCGCGTACCGCTAGAAGGTGGCGGACGTTTGGTTGTTGAACTTAATGCCGATGAGGCTAACCGTCTTTCAGAGTGTCTCTCCGCTGCAGTTGCGCTTGTAAAGAAATAAATTCGAGAGAGATATAGCCACGGCTCGCACTCGCTTCTCCCCATTCCGAGATTTTCTAGATCGGGAGAGTTCTTCCGGAATCCTGCTTCTTGCTTCCGCTCTCTTAGGTTTGATTGTTGCCAACTCACCCCTTTCAGAAAAGTACTTTAGATTCCTTGAGCTTTCATTCTCATTAGAACCTTTGAAGATTGATCTTGAACTCACAATTTTGAAATCGATCAATTATGGATTGATGACTATTTTCTTTTTCGTAGTTGGTTTAGAAATTAAACGAGAACTCACATCGGGACATCTCTCAAAAATCCGTCAGGCAGCGGCGCCATTTTTTGCAGCGCTCGGCGGGATGGCTATCCCTGCATTGATCTACCTTGCAATAGCGGGTGGTAGCGCTCCAGAAGGTTGGGCAATTCCTGTTGCGACAGATATTGCGCTTGCAGTCGGCGTGCTTGTACTGATGGGCGCTCGGGCAACTTCCGCGCTACGTTCTTTTTTACTTGCGCTCGCCGTCATTGATGATATCGGCGCCATATTAATTATCGCCATTGTTTTTTCTGCTGGCGCGGTTATCTCATGGTTAGTGGCCGCGTTTGGTGCAGTCATTGCCACGTTGTTGCTGCAAAAAATTGGAGTGATGCAACGTTACGTTTACTTTATTGTGGGCGCGCTCCTCTGGTTTAGCCTCTACAAATCGGGCCTACATCCGACTCTTGCTGGCGTAGTGATGGGGCTACTCACCCCTGCAACGCCGATTAACGATGGCAGGCATCAGGATCTTGAAGATGGCAGATTGACGATTGTTGAAAAGCTCCAGGGAAATTTCCATGGTTTCTCCGCTTTTATTGTTATCCCGATCTTTGCCTTTGCAAACGCTGGCATTTCGTTATCTGCGCAGACGCTCGCAACTATTTTCACATCGCCTATCGCGTGGGGAATCATTTGTGGATTGGCTTTGGGTAAGCCCATCGGAGTTCTCATCGCTGCCAAGGGCGCTGCATTCCTTAAGTTGGCCCAGCTTCCTGAAGGTACCAACACATCGGCCTTGGTCGCTGTCGGTAGCACGGCTGGCATAGGTTTCACCGTATCGATTTTCATTGCGAAATTGGCGTTTACCGATCCAGCGCTGCAGGATCTCGCAGTAACCGCCGTCATGGTGGGTTCGCTGATCAGTGGATTAATTGGTGTCGCGCTCTTTCGCTTGATACGGCGTTAATAAACGCTACGGTTAGCAAGTGCCCACGCAACATCCCCGAATCGTTCCCTTCACATCGAACTTCTTGAAAGGTATCGATGTATTAGCTATCCCAGTAGTAAATGGTTCGGTGAGCTTTGAAGGTGGAGCGGAGATAAAAGAGCTACTCAAATCGATGAAGAGTGCCACCGGCGATCAAAAGTTAACGGTGCAAGCCTTAAACGATTTAGCTTCCTCTTATAAGCACGCCGGTAAGGCAGGGGAGCTGGTTGAGATTCCCGTGAAATCCAAGAGACCTATGGGGATTTTTCTCGTGGGGGTTGGAAGTGGATCACGAGCGGATCTTGTAAAAGCTGGAAGTGCAATCGGGCGAAAACTGCGAGGAACTTCGAAGAAATGTGCATCGCTCTGCGGTGGCCGTGGTGAAATAACTCGCGCACACGCTTTGGCGCTTGCGCTCTCTGCCTATCAATGGAAAGTCAGCGGGGTATCAGATGCACCAACTTTTGCATTAATCAGGAAATATGATGATTTAGAAGCGCAAGAAATCCTCGCTGGAGTGCTCTTGACTCGCGATTTGATTCACACTCCGGCAAATATGAAAAGCCCACAATGGATGGCGAGCCAAGCTAAAAAAGCATTGGCAAAATATCAAGTAGAAATCAAAGTTCACCAAGGTTCGAAAGCGTTGAGCAAATTTGGTGGCTTGCGTGCCGTCGGAAATTCATCGCCAAAGCGACCCCCAGCGATGATAGAAATCAGTTATAAGAAAAGAGCAAATTCGCGAAAGATTCCGCATGTTGTCCTAGTTGGCAAAGGAATTATGTTTGATACCGGCGGCGTATCGCTGAAGCGCCCGTACGAAAATATGGTGGCCATGAAGAGCGATATGGCTGGGGCAGCCGCGATTCTGGGCGCCATTCGCACTGCTGCTGCACTGGGACTTAATTGTCGAATCACTGGACTACTTATGTGTGCAGAGAATTTACTCTCCGCCACTTCGCAACGCCCTTCAGATGTCATCACACACTATGACGGGCAAACTGTTGAAGTTATCGATACTGATGCTGAAGGGCGGTTAGTTCTTGCAGATGGTCTGGGATATGCCATCGATAAATTAAATCCAGATTACCTGGTGGATCTTGCAACGCTAACTGGCGCAGCGACTCTAGGTTTAAGTCGCCACTACGCAGCGATGTATACGCGCGATGGCGCCCTTGCTAGACGATTAGCTAAAGCGGGGGATAGTTCAGGGGATCGGGTATGGCATATGCCTCTTGTTGATGACTACGTCGACAGCCTTCGCTCCGAAATTGCGGATTTCAAAAATATTGCTGAGAAGCCAAGCGTCGGTGGTGGATCGATTACTGCTGCGCTCTTTCTAGAGAAATTTGTCGCCGATTCGCGCTGGGTGCACTTTGATATTGCAGGCGTAGGGCGTAGTGATTCAGATTCCGGAGAAAATCCAAAGGGCGGCACTGGTTTTGGCGTGCGACTTCTCACAGAGTGGCTGAAGAGTCTATGAACGAACAACCCGAGAAGACCCGAGAATTTATCGAGAACTTCATCGTTGAAGAGCTCGAAATTCAAAATGCGCGTAATCGTGGCGATGAACTCGGAAGCGATGAACCATCTTCAGGTAGCGGTGCTTTTCTTCAAACTTTGGCTCTTGCACTCCATGCAAAGAGCGTTGTTGAGTTGGGAACTGGCACTGGCGTAGGAACCTTATGGCTTGCTGGTGGAGTGGACGAGAACGGGACAATCACTTCGATTGATCGCGAGGCAGAACACATTCAACTTGCTCGCGAGGCATGTGAAGAGATGGAAATTTCCACCCAACGAGTCCGACTCATTCATGGTTCGCCTTATGACATTTTGCAGAAATTAACAGATTCAGGGTACGACATGATTGTCGTGCGCGATTTCTCTGGAGATTTATCTGAATTAGTAGATCATTCCCATCGCATTCTGCGCACCGGGGGAGTCTGCATCCTGGTACATGCGCTTCATGGCGGCAAAGTTGCCGATTTAGCGCAACGTGACGAAGTAACGGTCTCTCGAAGAGAGCTACTTCGAAATCTACGCGCAGATCGTGAGCGGTGGACCTGCTCCTTAAATGGCTTAGGCGACGGAATCTTTATCGCCGTAAAAAATTAAGTGGCGCGAACCAGCGAACAAGATAGAGTTTAGGGGTACTTTCAGCGCGCTCTCAGCATTCTTTAGAGTTACTTTGCCAAGGTACGCAGATAAGAACCATTACACACGAGCAGAGCACGGGAGAATTTCATGAGTCAACCTGAGTGGTGGTCTCCTGCAGCACAGTACGGCCATAACCAGCCACCTGCTCGACCCCAGAACTATTACTTGCCGCCCGGCGCACAACAACTGCCAGATCCATTAAAAGGTCGGGCGAGTGGAGCCAGACGAAGCCATGGCGCGAAGGTAAGCGTTGGCCTTGCTGTTGGAATGGCGTTAATTGCGGGTGCAGTTGGTGGCGTTGCAGGGAATCTTGCCAATGGCACATCACTCTTTGATTCCAATGCCTCCTTGGTCGCAACAACAAATGTGGTTGAGCGATCACCGCAATCTATCTCTGCGATAGCAGCGCGCGTTCTGCCATCAGTCGTCTCGATTTCAACAAGGTCTTCCATGGGTGGAGGAACGGGTACTGGATTTGTCATCCGCTCTGATGGATACATTCTCACCAATAATCACGTTGTCGAGAATGTGCGACGAAATGGAACGTTAAGCGTCTCATTTAACGATGGAAAAGTTGTCCGCGGAAAAATTGTTGGAGTTGATCCTGCATACGATTTAGCAGTTATCAAAGTTGCGCGCACTGGAGTCCCGGCACTTCAATTTGGAAATAGCGACAAGGTGCAAGTGGGAGATACTGTCATCGCAATTGGATCACCGCTTGGACTCTCGGGAACTGTTACATCAGGAATTATTAGCGCCAAGAATCGTGCCGTAACTGCTGGTGACGGCCAGAGTGAGGGCTCATTCATTAATGCGCTACAAACAGATGCCGCAATCAATCCCGGAAACTCAGGTGGACCATTAGTCGATAAAACTGGTGCCGTAGTAGGAGTGAATTCAGCGATTGCAACAGTTGGGTCATCTTATGGAAGTCAATCAGGTTCTATCGGATTAGGTTTTGCCATTCCTATTAATCAAGCTCGTCGAACCGCTGAAGAGTTGATCAAGACCGGAAAATCTTCCTACCCAATTCTCGGAATCTCTGTCGATACCTCCTTCGACCAACCTGGCGCACGGGTTGCAGCTGTATCACCAAACGGCCCCGCAGAGAGCGCGGGTATCGAGATTGGTGACATCATCGTTGATTTGGGCGGACGTAAGATCACGAACTCGGATGAGTTGATCGTTGCTATCCGCGATAAAGCCCCAGGCGACCTAGTTTCCATCACATTGAAAAGAAATGATGTGACAAAGGTAGTGAAGGCAACTTTGGTCGCTGCAGAGAAATAACGTTACGATAGTGAAATGCTCGACATTGGTGCAGGAGAATTACTGGGGTTAGCTTTGGTTGCTCTCCTGCTTGTCGGTCCAAATAAATTGCCAACCTTCGCGGCAGATGCGGCGCGATTTATCCGCAAGGTGCGTGGGTTTGCGCAATCTGCAACGAGTGATCTTCGGGAAAATTTGGGGCCAGGTTTTGAAGATCTCAACGTGAGCGATCTCAATCCAAAGACGTTCATCCGCAAACAGATGCGCCAAGCGCTAGATGACGAATCTAAACTAGATAAAAACTCAGTCCGACAGGACCCACAGCTTCCATGAGTATCGAAGAAATCAGAAGCGCCTTAGCCACAGTCATCGATCCAGAGCTACGCAAGCCACTCACGGAACTCGGCATGGTAAAGAATGTAAAGATCTCAGGGAGTACCGCGGAGATTGAAATTTACTTGACCATTGCTGGTTGCCCAATGAAAGATCGACTTACTGAGGATATTAATAAGGCAGTGATTGGTCTTGCAGGAATAAAAAACGTCACCATAGGTTTCGATGTGATGAGTGATGAGCAGCGGAATGAAATTAAGCGCATTATCCGCGGTGGCAATGAGAAGTCGATTCCATTTGCTCGTCCTGACTCCTTGACCCGTGTATTCGCCATTGCATCAGGTAAAGGTGGGGTAGGGAAGTCTTCGTTGACTGCAAACCTTGCTGTCGCACTTGCAGCGCGTGGACAGCGGGTGGGAATCCTTGATGCGGATGTTTATGGCCATTCAATCCCGCGAATACTTGGCATGCTCGGCGCTCGACCTACCGCTATCGACAACACAACTTTTATCCCTCCTGAAGATATTCGCGGAATCCGTGTTGCATCCATGGAAATGTTTAAACCCCAACGCGAAGATCCTGTCGCATATCGGGGGCCAATTCTTCATAAAGTTTTAGAGCAACTTCTGGCAGATGCATATTGGGGAGAATTGGATTTCCTTCTCCTTGATCTCCCGCCGGGTACCGGCGATATCGCGATATCTCTTGGTCAGCTCATTCCATCGTCAGAGCTTGTCATTGTGACAACGCCACAAATCGCTGCTGCCGAAGTCGCCGAGCGCGCAGGACGTTTAGCTCATCAACTTAAACAGCAATTAGCCGGTGTTATTGAAAATATGTCGGCATTTCCCTGCCCGCACTGTGGCGAGAGTATTTCGCTCTTTGGCGCAGGCGGAGGAGAAGAGACCGTCGCAAGGCTCGAGCGCTTAACTGGAGGAAGCGTTCCATTGTTGGGGCGAATTCCGTTTGATCCGGCTCTTCGGTCGGCAGGAGATGCAGGAACGCCTCTTGCACCTGAGAATCCCTCGACTCAAGCTCTTATCGAGATTGCAGAGCGCTTGATGAAGCGAAGCGATTCCTTAGCGGGACGAAGATTGCCGCTTTCAGCTCGCTGAGTCTGAAGCAGGCTTATCTTCTTCACTTTTAATTTCTGCTAGTAGCTCTCGTAGTTCACTGCGAATAAAGTCACGAGTCGCCACGTCACCTAAGCCATCACGAAGCGCTGCAATCTCACGAGTTAGATATTCCGTATCGGCAAGATTACGCTCATCACGAAGTCGATCTTCTGCTGATTGAATTCGATCACGGTCTGCCTGACGGTTCTGTGCGAGCAAAATCAACGGTGCGGCATATGAAGCTTGCAAGGAGAGAATCAAAGTCAGAAAGATAAATGGAAATGGGTCAAAGCGAAATTGAGTGGGCGCAAATGCATTCCACAGAACCCATGTGAGTACGAAGACTGACATGTACACCAAAAAATTCGCAGTACCAAGGAAGCGAGCGAATCGTTCAGAGAGTTGACCAAATGCTTCTGAGTTATATGCGGGGCGTAAAGAGCGCTTGCCGCGGCGTGGTAGATCGAGTCGATTGCTCATTTCAACACCTCCCTGGTGCCATCATCATGTTGTGCTCGCCAGTTTTCTGGGAGTAGGTGGTCGAGGACGTCATCAACTGTGACGACGCCAAGAAGTCGATCGTTCTCATCGACAATTGGAACCGCTACCAAGTTATAAGCAGCAAAATATGACGAGATTGTTGTGAGATTTCGATCCGGAGTAAGTGACTCGGATTCAGTATCAATGATTGAACCTAAGAGCGTCGCAGGCGGTTCGCGAAGCAGACGCTGAAAGTGTGCAATGCCCAGGAATTTGCCGGTTGGAGTCTCGTATGGCGCTCTGGTGACGAAGACTTGCGAAGCCAATGCGGGAGTGATTTCGCTTGCACGCAGCGCGGCGAGTGCTTCAGCGACTGTGTTATCTGCAGCGAGAATGATTGGTTCGGTCGTCATCATTCCACCCGCCGAATAATCCTCGTAAACCATTAGACGTCGAACATCCTCGGCATCTTCAGGCTCCATCAAATTGAGGAGCGATTCCGCTTTCTCGCTTCCCACTTCGCGGAGGAGATCAGCGGCATCATCTGGATCCATCTCACCAAGTACATCTGCAGCGCGCTCACCTTCAAGTTGTGCAAGTAAAGCTACGCGCTCACCCTCTTCCATCTCTTCGAGTAGATCGGCAAGGCGCTCGTCATCAAGCGCTCTGGCGATTTCAACGCGACGGGACATCGAAAGATCATGTAGCGCACCGGCGAGGTCAGCAGCTTTAAGGCTCGAGAGCGTTGCCAGAAGACTGCGCGCTTCACCATCTGTCTCACCAGCGGCGAACTCGGTTAACTGTGAATACTCAACAGTCTTGCCGGGACCTCTTCTGCGCAAACCTGAATTTTTAACGACGACATGCACTTTGTTAAGTAGCCAGTCACCTCGGCGAGTTTGTTCCATCGCAATATCTTCAATAATTACTCGTTCAGGTGTACCAATCAATGTTGTTGTGCGATCGAGAAATTCACCGAGCACGAGAAACTCACCGGGGCGTGGCTGAAATCTCCGCACATTTAATAAACCAGTGATGACAACCGTCCCTGGCTCAATCGACGTAACACGCGTGATGGGGATAAAGATTCTTCGTCGTGGTGGAACTTCGACGATTATTCCTAGGACGCGAGGCGGTACTTGACCTGCTTGTGGGGTCGCGACAACATCGCGCACCTTTCCCACCTGATCACCTGTTGGGTCAAAAACCGCAGTTCCTGCAAGGCGCGCTATAAAGACTCGATTCAATGTAGCGCTCATAAGGCTAAGGGTACCGGCTAGGGTCATGCTCATGATGTCGAGCAATCGAGGAGCTAGTGGGGGTAATAGGGGTAATAGGGGTAAGAATCCCGCACCCATTAGCGGAGGAGATCTCACTCGATTGGCTATCGGAATCTTCGGTATTGGCACCTCCGGTCCACTCATCGCGCTTGGTGCGATGGCGGTCCCAGTAGCAATTTTCTGGCGCAATCTCGGCGGAGCGCTTATTAGCCTGCCTTTTGCGTTAGCGAAGGGAGAGTGGCGTTCGCTCTCAAAAAAATCCTGGAGTTGGTCGATTCTTGCGGGGGTATTTCTTGCCCTTCATTTCATTTGTTTCTTTTATTCAATGCGACTAACTAGCGTGGCTAGCGGAACTGCTCTGACTGCTACACAACCAATATTTGTTGCGCTCTGGCTTCGTTACAAGGGGCGCAAAGTTGATCGTCGCGTTTGGTTTGGAATGGCAATCTCGATGTGTGGCGTTTTGATAATCACGGGCGTTGATTGGTCTCTTTCCACGCGATCGCTCACTGGAGATCTCGTTGCTTTACTCGGTGGCGCACTTGCCGGCGCATACGTCACGGCAGGTTCCCATGTGCAGAAGGTTGTTTCTACTACTACCTATACGACAATTTGTTATCTAGTGTGCGCCTTAACTTGTTTAATTGTCGTCATACCAAGTAGAGCGCCAATAATTGATTATCCGCAATCTGAGTGGCTACTCATCCTTGGTTTGATTGTCGGCGCACAATTGCTCGGTCATACCCTTTTTAATCAAGTTTTGGTTCGAGTCAATCCGGCAGTGGTTTCGCTAATAGTCTTCTTTGAAGTGCCAGTTGGCGCATTATTAGCTTTCTGGTGGTTAGGACAGGTGCCGCCAGCGGGAATAATTCCAGGTATCGCGCTACTGATTTTCGGGAGTGGTTTAGTGGCCTCGCGAACGTCACAATTACAGGAAGTGAGAACTCGTGAAGATTGACTTGCATTCACATACGAATGTAAGCGATGGCATCGACTCACCAGTTGCGCTCGTTCGCTCAGCAAAAGTTGCTGAACTATCTGTATTAGCAATTACCGATCACGACACCCTTGAAGGTTGGCAATCGTTGCCTTCCGAGGTAGGTGCGGGGAGTTTGACGATTGTTCCTGGAGCGGAAATTTCCTGTCGCACTACGGGTGGAATGAGCGTGCATATCTTGGGATATCTCTTTGACCCTGCCGATACGTCGCTAAGTGAGTTGATGTCGCTGACCCGAGATGATCGAATTCCAAGAATTAAGAAGATTATCGAGTTGCTCAACGATGCTGGTGTTGAGATCACCTTTTCAGATGTCGCAAAGCACTCTGAGAGCGCTCAAACAGTTGGTCGACCACATTTAGCTGATGCGCTAATTGAGCGAGGAGTAGTAGCAACTCGTGACCAAGCTTTTGCCAAGTATCTGCACAATGATTCTCCATTCTATGTTGGACATTTTGCGCCCACTCCAGAGGTGGCTATCCAAGCAATCAAGCGGGCAGGTGGCGTGAGCGTTTTGGCGCATGGCTTGGCAGGTTCTCGGGGGGCTATTTATACAGTTGCCGAGATTGAAGCGTTACTCCCGCATGGCCTTGATGGTCTAGAAGTTGATCACCGTGACCATGATCAATCTGCTCGGAACGCTCTTCGAAAAATGGCCGATACTTTTCAACTATTCGCCACTGGCTCCAGCGATTATCACGGCGCCGTAGGTTCGCAACGCCTTGGCATGGAGCTCACCGCGCCTGATGTTTGGGAGGGTATCCTCGCTAGAGGAAAAGGTTGTGAGGTGTTTACGGTATGAACGGAACTTTTGGGTCAGTAGAAACTATTAGCGCATTGACTTTTGGTATCCAGGTATTCGTTACGCTCATCGTGATTATCGATCCGCCAGGTGTAATGCCGATTTTTCTCTCGCTAGTTTCAAAATACTCAATTGAGCAGCAACGTAGACTTGCTTGGAAGACCGCGAGCGTCTCCCTCTTCGTAATTGTTATCTTCGCGCTTTTTGGCCAATTCATTTTGGATTATTTAAAAATTTCACTTCCTGCGCTGCAAGGTGCAGGAGGCTTACTCCTACTTTTAGTTGCCTTGGATTTGCTCACTGGAAATAAAAAGGAGCAGAACGACGATCAGGATGTGAGCGTTGCGCTGGTGCCACTTGGTACGCCGCTTCTTGCAGGTCCAGGAGCGATTGTTGCGACAATTATCTTCGTGAAGCAGGCAACATCTGCTGGCTCTGGTAGTTCACCATCGATGATTGCAGCGCTTTTTGTCGCAATTATCTTGCTACATATTTTTCTCGGACTTGTCTTAGCTTATTCAACAGGAATCATTAAAGTAATCAAAAAATCTGGCGTGACGTTGATTGCGCGAATTGCTGGTCTCTTGCTTGCAGCAATTGCAGTTCAGATGATTGCAGATTCAGTACGTGCATTTGTAAACGTATGAGCGGAGATAATCTGCAGGCTTCTTTCGATGGTATGCCAGAGAAACTTTTTTCGTGCACTCCATATAGATTAGAAACGTGGCTCGATTGCCCAAAAAAGTATCGTTACACATACATCGATGTTCCTAAACCACCTCGTGGCGGCCCCTGGGGTCATACGAGTATGGGAAGCGCGGTGCACAATGCGCTTCGAGAATGGTTTACCTTGCCAACACAGGAGCGAACGGCGGAGCGAGGCGTTGAGTTAGTCGCGAAACATTGGCGTAGCGAAGGCTTTAGGGATGGTGAGCAGTCGGAGCGATATCGTTTTCGTTCCCAACAGTGGGTGCGCCAATATCTTAAAGATGTCGATCCACTTTTTGAACCGCGTGGACTTGAACGAACGGTAAGCGCCACCACGGAACGTCTTGCGATCTCTGGACGAGTTGATCGAATAGATGAACGTGATGATGAGTTAGTGATTGTTGACTATAAGACGGGAAAACGCCCGCCAGATGAGGTCGAAGCCGGCGGCTCACTAGCACTCGCCCTTTACGCCATTGGCGCAGAGCGAACTTTGCGGAAGAAGTGTCGAACGGTTGAGCTCCACCATCTTCCTTCAGAGAGCAAGGCGGTCTATCGCCATGATGATGCCTCGCTTGCTCGCCACGTTAAACGCGCTGAACGAATAGCAGCTGAAGCGCTAGAGGCAACTGCACAAGGGCGCTTCACTGCCACTCCGGGAGCGCTTTGCGGATATTGCGATTACGCTCGGATATGTACAGATGCAGATCGGGAACCTGCGCAACCATGGGCGGGGCTCGACGAGAATTAGGTAGTCCGGTACTGCCGATTAGTTTGACAAGTTTTGTTGGGGGAGTTTTTCTGTGAACCAGAGTTATTTTGCCGCTGATTCAGTTGTCGCGCGCCTCCACTCAGATCCTGCGTTAATTGTCGGGGGAATTCGTGCGCTCATGGAGCAGGCTCTTCATCCAGGTGCGATGGCTGGTGTCGCTAAGTACTCTGATTTTCGCGATGATGCTTGGGGACGGCTACGTCGTACCGGTGAATATGTATCGCTAGTGACGTATGGTCCACGCGACGAGGTAGATCGCGCTGCAGAGCGCGTACGTATGATTCATCACCGATTGGGTTTGGATTCTCAAGAAGAGTTGTTATGGGTACACACCTCCATGGTCGATGCTTTTGTCGATGTAGCGCTCCGTTCAGGGGCGCCATTTAGCGAGGCAGATATCGATGATTATCTTCGGCAAATGGTTATTTTCGCCGAACTTGTTGGCATCGATCGCGAGAGCGTCCCGGCAACATTTGACGAACTTAAGCGCTACATGATTGATATCCAGCCCAAGTTGGCAGTAACAGAAGAGGCTAAACGGACATCAGTCTTTCTCACCTTCCCGCCGATGTCGCTGCCTCTTCGATTGGTAACTCCCGCGCCAGCGCTCTGGGCATCGGTTGCAACTCTTGCAGCGGCATCGCTTCCTCGATGGGCGCGGGAGATGTATGGCTGGCCTACATTTCCTGGCCATGAACTTTTCACCAATCGTGGACTAGTGGCCTTTCGAAAGAGCGCCCTGAAACTTCCTGAGTTTATGAGAATGAGTCCGCACGCAAGAGCAGCAAGTGAGCACCGCGATGTTGTCGCGAGCGCATCCGAGTAAGTTACCGACACTATGAGTCGCATCCTTGCAGTTCTTAATAGCGCTGGTGGCGTCGGTCGAACCACTTGCGCGCTTTCGATGGCGGTTGCTTTCTCTGAGTATGGCAAAAAGGTCTTACTTGTCGATTGCGATCCGCAGGGAGCGTTAACTTTTACATTAGGTAAAGAGAAATCTCAACGAACGGCTCACGATATTTTTTCAGGACGTGAACGAGCCCTTGGCATGATTCACCAAACCTCTGAGCGGGTAGATCTGATTCCAGCATCGCCAAAATTATCTGAGGTGTTCAGAGTAAAAGATGAACGTGTGCTCTTCCATGCTCTGGCAAAGTTTGAGTACGACATCATTATCATCGACACTGCTGCTGGCTTTTCGCCGTTAAATCAATTAGTTATCTCCACTGCGGATGAATTCATTATTCCCACCCGACTTGATTTGCTCTCAGTTCGAGGTGCGCTCCAAATAATGGAGGCAAGTAAGAGTTATCGTGGAAAAATTCGCGCCCTGCTTCCAAACATGGTGGAACCTCGGTCCAAACATGGCAATGAGATGTTGGCGCTGCTCAAAGAAAAATTTGGCAAATTGGTTATTGAACCTGGGATACCAAAAAGTCCGCTATTCGCAGATGCAGTAGTCGCGGGAGCCTCGCTACTGAGTTACAAAAAAACAAGTGAGATTGCCGGACGCTATCGAGAGATTACTTACGATTTACTCTAATTTTGAGATTAGTTAGTTCCGAAGCCAACTTTACGTTCGGCGCGTGCGCTCACTTCGATAAATCCAACTTTTCCTGCAGGAACGATAAGACGGCGCCCCTTCTCGTCGGTAAATGCCACATGTGATCCCTCGTGTAGCGCTCGAGCAACAGTCGCTTCGATTTCGTCTGCGCTATTGGTGAGGTCAATCGTCAACTCGCGCGGTGAATCGGCAATCCCAATACGGACTTCGACCTTACCTGCTGATGCGTTTGCTGCGTTCACCGATACTGCGCTCTTCTTAGTGCTCATATTCCTACCCTAGCGATTTATTTCTTTCCGCGCTCATCAAACGTTCGAGGGTAACCCGAGATTCCACGCCATTGCAGACTTGCCACAAGTCGCGCAGCTTCCTCACGAGGTACCCGCCCATCGCGTTCTAACCAATACCGTGCAGTGAATTGAGCGGTTCCAACGAGGCCGATACCAAGCAGCATTGCAGCCTCATCAGGGATACCTGTATCTGCGGCAATTACTGCGCTCACTGCTGCAGCGCAGTCGTAGGTCATACGAGTTAAACGCTCACGTACCGCCGGCTCTACACTCATATCGCTCTCAAAGAGGAGGCGGTATGCCTCGCCCTCTTCTTCGATGAAATTAAAATACGCATCAACAGTTGCCTTGACTCGGTCAGCATTGTCGTGAGTCGAGGCAATGGCGCGCTGAATCGAGTAAACCAATTGATCAACATGCAGATCAAGGACCGCCAAGTAGAGATCTAACTTGCTTGGGAAATGTTGGTAGAGCACCGGCTTGCTCACGCCAGC
>JACCDK010273247.1_pt1 | contig 34045 bp, 29 predicted proteins | sample 7445871 | NCBI WGS metagenome assembly JACCDK01 (sample SAMN15323436, study PRJNA562643) | freshwater metagenome | isolation source: river surface water | place: USA:Blue River Watershed | collected 2017-08-15 | reverse complement strand
GCGCCATGCACTACGACGGCCCACTGCCCGGCCCCACCCCGTGATCCCACCCCTGGACGTGCTGCGCCGCTTTGCGGCGCATGACTTCTCGCTGGACGGTTTCTTTGCCGCCCGCCTGCAGCGCTTGGCCGAGCAGGTGGTGGTGGAAGCCGAAGGGGCCTGCCTGAGCTGGTCGCAGTTCGCCGAACAGGCCGACCGCGCCGTGGCTTGGCTGCAGGAGCAGGGCATCCGGGAAGGCGACCGTGTGGGCCTCATGGCCTACAACCACCCGGCCACACCCGTGCTGCTGTTGGCCTGCGCGCGGGTGGGGGCCATCCTCGTGCCCTGCAACCCCGATGTGTCGGCCGATGACGCCCGCTACATCTTCGAACATGCCGGCGTGGCCGGCGTGCTGTGTTCAGAACCGGCCCTGCAGCGGGTGCAGCAGGCGCTGGCTGCGCGGAACGAACGCCCCGCACCCCCCCCATGGGTAACGGTGCTGCGCACACCCGAGCCAACCGCCCCATCGCCGCCTTGCGCACCGCTGATGCCCTGGTCCACCACCAGACCCGACGCCCACACCCGGTGCGGCACCGCCGACCACACGCTCTTCATCCTCTACACCTCGGGCACCACCGGCTTTCCCAAAGGTGTCATGCACAGCCAGCGCACCTATGTGCTCACGGCCGAAGCCTTCGTGCAACGCCTGTACCTGCAGCCTTCTGAACGGGTGCTGTGCGTGCTGCCGCTGTTCCACATCAATGCGCTGATGTATTCGCTGGGCGGCACCCTGGCCTGTGGTGGCACGCTCATCCTCGTGCCGCGGTTTTCCGCCTCCACCTTCTGGCGCACCGTGGCCGACACACGGGCCACCGAAGTCAACGTGATCATGTCGGCCGCGGCCATCCTGGCGCGCCGACCGCCCGAGGAGTTCGTGCCTGATCACCAGTTGCGCAAGATGTTCATTGCGCCGCTGAACCGCAGCCTGCAGGAGGCCTTCACCGGCCGCTTCGGCGTGCCCACCCTGATCGAGTGCTACGGCATGACCGAGATTCCCGGCGTGTTGGCCAATCCCTTCCTGGGGCCCCACAAGCTGGGCACCATGGGCGTCCTGTCGGTGCACCCCGATCCGGCCATTGAGCGTCCACGGGTACGACTCATCGACGACGCGGGATGCGATGTGGCCCCGGGCGAGGTGGGCCAGCTGGTGGTGCGAACGCCCACCCTGATGCAGGGCTACTGGCGCGACCCGGCCCAAACCGCGGCCGCTTTTCGCGACGGCTGGTTCCTCACCGGCGACCTGGCCCGGCAAGACGCTGACGGCTACTACGTCTTCCATGCACGGCAAAAAGACATCATCCGCCGCCGCGGAGAAAACCTGTCCGGCGCCGAGATCGACACGGCCATTGCCTCCCACCCCGACGTGCAGGAATGCGCCACCATCGGCGTGCCCAGTGTGCTGGGCGAAGAAGAGGTGTTGTGCGCCGTGGTGCCCCGCGCCGGCACCGCGCTCACGCCGCAGGCGGTTCATGCCCATGCCTGCCAACGGCTGGCCCCGCTCAAGCGCCCGCGCTATGTGGTGCTGGTGGACAGCCTGCCCCACACCGGCTCCATGAAGATCGCCAAGTTCCGCCTCCAGCCCGCCGACGAGCTGCTGCGCCGGGCCACCGATTTCCAGGCCGAACCCCACCCTGCACCCCAACCGCAAACCCTTGAGGACCGGGCCCCATGAACACCCCCTACGACACCACCGAACAGATCACCCAAGAAGTGCTGCGCCGCTTCGAAGAAACGCCCGACCCGCGCCTGCGGCAAATCATGCTCTCGCTGGTCCAGCACCTGCACGCCTTCGCCAAGGATGTGAAGCTCACGTCCGAAGAATGGCTGAAAGCCATGCAGCTGCTGGAGGACACCGGAAAGTGGTGCGCCCCGGGCCGCAACGAGTTCATCATCTTTTCCGATGCGCTGGGCCTTTCCATGCTCACCGTCACGCAAGACTACCGGCGCCCGCAAGGCGCCACCGAGCCCACGCTGCTGGGCCCCTTCCTGGTGGAAGACGCACCGCATTTCGAGATGGGCAGCGACATCAGCGCCGGCGCCGTGGGCACCCCGCTGCATGCGCAGGGCCGGGTGCTGGATCTGCAGGGGCAACCGGTGTCGGGGGCCGTGATCGATGTATGGCACTCCGATGACCGCGGCCTCTACGATGTGCAGGACGGCTTCGAGGAAAAGGGCGCCTGGGCCCGCGGTCAGCTCACGACCGGCGCCGACGGGCGCTGGCACTTCTGGACGGTGATGCCGGTGGACTATCCGATTCCACAAGACGGCACGGCCATCGAAATGCTGCGCGCCACCACCGGCCGCAGCATGCGCCCGGCGCACCTGCACTTTCGCATCGTGGCCCCTGGACAGCGGCCACTGGTCACCCACCTCTTTGATCGGCAAAGCGCCGTGCTGGGCGACGATGCGGTCTTTGGTGTGCGGCCTTCGCTGGTGGCCGACTTCGTGCGCCAAGCCGCCGGCACCGCGCCCGATGGCCGGGTCATGCCGGGCGCCTTTTGCACCCTCGACTACGACTTCGTGCTGGCCTCGGCCTCAGCCCGGGCGTGCCCCACCCCCTCAAGCGCCCTTGTGCGAGGCCGGCAGCGGCACCATCACCGGCTGCCCCGGTGCGCTGCAGCCCTGGTCACAGCAGCGCCCGGGTTGGCGGTTCCGGGTGATCGCGCGCTCGGCGTCGTGCACCACGCCCCGCTCCAGCAGTCGCTCCACCAGCTCCACCTTGTTGCCCACCGGATAGTTGCGCCAGATCTCCTGCTTCATGGCCGCCGGTGACCCACCGCCGTGCAGGCTGATCACCGAATACCAGCCTCCCTGGTAGGACGCGGTCAGGTCTTCGATGAAGCGCGCGGTCTGGATGCGCTTGTCGTAGGGCACATTCGGGCTGGCCTGCAGCACCTCGGACAACTTCGCCGCCGTGGCCGGGTTGTGGTCCTCATCCGGCCCGGGCAGGGTGACGATCAATCCGCCCGAGACCTCATGCGCCAGGCGGTGCATGTCGTAGATCTGAGTGGCCAGCAGCAGCTTGCCGATGTTGCTGAACACCGCATCGGGCATGAACACGCCGCTGTGCGCATCACGCGTGGCATACACGCTGGCCGCCACACCGCAGGCATAGAAGCCTTCGGTGATCTTGATGAGTTCCACCATGGGCTCACGCAGCGATGGGGTCTGGTCCACATCCAGGCCGTTGGCCTCCGTCATCAGCGCGCCCGCGCCAATCAGCAGGTCGCCAAACCCCGCCCGCGCGGCGATGCAGGTGTGGCGGTGGTGCGTCGCATAGCTGTAGGTCAGCACCGAGCTGTGTTCCCACTCGTCGACATAGAACACCCGATCCCAGGGCACGAAGACGCGATCGAAGATGCACACGGCTGTGGCCTGCCCGTACTTGGCGGAGAACAGCGCCTGGCCATGTTCGGCCTTCTCGCCGGGCCGCCCGGCCGGGCGCGAGACGATGGTCAGGCCCGGTGCATCGATCGGCACCGCACAGCACACCGCGAAGGCCGCATCGGCCTGGCCCATGTTGCGGCTGGGCATGACCAGCAGTTCATGCATGTACGGTGCGCCGGTGACGATGGCCTTGGTGCCGCTGATCACGATGCCCTTGGCATTGCGCTCCACCGTGTGCACATAGGTGTCGGGGTTGGCCTGCTGGTGGGGCTTGCGGCTGCGCTCGCCCTTGGCGTCCGTCATCGCCACCCCCAGCGACAGATCGGCGTCCTGCACATGGGCCAGGTAGGCCTGGAAGCGATCCCGGTGCTCACGGGTGCCGCGTGCGTCGTCTATGGCGGCCACCGCCTGGGCCAGGCCATTGAGGGCGTCCTGCGCCAGATAGCGCTGCGCGCAGCCCGTTTCCTGGCACAGCAGTCGCACATACTCGAGCTTGTTGAGCAGGTCGCCGCTGGACTCATTGAGGTGCAGCATGCGGCTGACCTGCCGGCTGCGGTGCGTCTGCGTGGCCAGGGCCAGCGGCGCCCATTGCGGCTTGAGCGCCGCATCGTAGGTGTAGGCCAGCGCGTTGACCCCCGGCCGCAGCGCCGGTTCATCGGCCACGCTGGCCACTTCGTGCCCGTCCACGAACACCCGCGGCTTCAGGCGTCGCAGCGATTCGCGGTAGGCCGTGCCGTCCATCAGGTTCACCCGCGTAGGCGGCTCGCGGTATTCCAGCGCGGTGTCGGTGGGGCTGTTCATGGGCTGGCCTTTGCAACAGAAATGGGGCCGAACTCCACTTTTTCGGGCCTGTCGGTGGATCGGGGCAGAAAATGGAGTCTGACCCATTTTCTCGATCGGAGCAGCGGATGGATACCCTGAATGCCCGCAGCAGCGCGCTGGTGCTGGTGGATTACCAGGAACGGCTGATGCCGATGATCCACGAGGGTGAGGCGGCCGTGCGGCGCGGCGTGTTCCTGGCGCGCACGGCACAGGCACTGGACATCCCCGTGCTCGGCACCGAACAGAACCCGAGCCGACTCGGCCCCAATGGGCCCGACATCCGGGCGCTGTGCGGCACCACCCTGTCCAAGACCCACTTCGATGCCTGTCAAGACGGGCTGGTGGAAGCCTTGCGCCAGGCCCGCCCCTTGCTGGAACAGGTGGTGGTGGCGGGATGCGAGGCCCATGTGTGCCTGCTGCAGACCTCGATGGGGCTCCTGCGTGCCGGACTTCGCGTGTGGGTGGTGGGCAATGCCTGCGGCTCACGGCGGCAAGCGGATCATGCGGCCGCCATGGCGCGCCTGTCACAAGCCGGTGCGACGATCGTCAACCACGAGATGGTGGCCTTCGAATGGCTGCATCACTGTGAGCACCCGCGGTTTCGGGAGGTGCTCGCCCTGATCAAGGCGGTCGATTAAACCGAGGGCTCCCGCGGCATGAAGATCCACAGCAGCCCATAGGCCAGCACACCCGAGCCGCCAAACAGGGCAAAGATCACCACCGCCAGACGCCAGATCCAGGCTTCCACCCCAGTGGCGCGTGCCAGCCCGCCACACACGCCGCCGACCCAGCGGTCGGTCGAACTGCGGCGCAGTTGGCTGCCGGTGGGCGGCGCCCAACCCGCCGCCTGCGCCCCCAGCACACGCGCCTTGGCGGCCGTAAATTCAGCATCGGTCAGCAGCCCCTGCTGGTGCATCTGGGACAGCCTGGAGAGTTCATCGCTGATCGTCATATGCGGTTCTTCGCCACGAGAGAACAACGGCCTGTGGACATCCAGGACTACACGTCGATGTTGGCCGCCCTCAAGGCATTGGTCTCGATGAAGTCCCGCCGCGGCTCGACTTCATCACCCATGAGCATGGTGAACACCCGGTCGGCCTCGATGGCGTCTTCGATCTGCACCCGCAACAAGCGCCGCACATTCGGGTCCATGGTGGTCTCCCACAACTGCTCGGGGTTCATCTCGCCCAAGCCCTTGTAGCGCTGGCGGCCCACCGCACCTTCGGCCTGCAGCATCAGCCAGGCCATGGCAGCGCGGAAGTCGGCCACCTTGTGTTCCTTTTGCTTCTCGCCCTCACCGCGCTTGACCACGGCCTCTTCGGTCAGCAGGCCCTTGAAGGTCACACCGGCGCGGCTGAGCACCTCATAGTCGGCCCCGTGCACGAAGTCAGCGGTGATCACGCTGGTCTTGAGGTTGCCGTGGAAGCGCCGGCCGATGCGCAGCACATGCTTGTCGGTACGGGCGTCGTAGGCGCTTTCCACCACCGCGTCGTGCAGGGCCGCTTGCAGGGCTGCGGCCGATGCTGTGGCGGCTTCGGCCGTGTCCAGGTTCAGGGTCAGGCCATCGCTGATGGCGCGCAGGGCCTCTACGTCCATCCAGGCCGACAAGCGGTCGATCACGTTGGTGGCTTCCACGTACTGGCGCGCCATCTCCGCCAGGGCCTCTCCACTGATGGCCGCGCGCCCCGCACCGGGCTCCACGCGCGCACCGTCGATGGCCACCTTCAGCAAGAAGGCGTCCAGCTCGTGCCCGTCCTTGAGGTACTGCTCGTGCTTGCCGTGCTTGACCTTGTACAGCGGCGGCTGGGCAATGTAGATGTGGCCGCGCTCCACCAGGGCGGGCATTTGCCGGTAGAAGAAGGTCAGGAGCAGGGTGCGGATGTGCGCGCCGTCCACGTCTGCGTCGGTCATGATGATCACGCGGTGGTAGCGCAGCTTGTCCACATCGAACTCTTCAGAGCCGATGCCCGTGCCCAGCGCGGTGATCAGGGTGAGGATGGAGTCGCTGCTGAGCAACTTGTCAAAGCGCGCCTTCTCCACGTTCAAGATCTTGCCGCGCAGGGGCAGGATGGCCTGGAACTTCCGGTCACGCCCCTGCTTGGCCGAGCCGCCGGCCGAGTCGCCCTCCACGATGTAGATCTCGCACAGTGCCGGGTCTTTTTCCTGGCAGTCGGCCAGCTTGCCGGGCAGCCCCATGCCGCCCATGACGGTTTTGCGGGTGGCTTCGCGGGCCTTGCGGGCGGCCTCGCGGGCGCGCGCGGCCTCCACGATCTTGCTGCACACCTGCTTGGCGTCGTTGGGGTTCTCCAAGAGCCAATCCGTCAAGAGGCGGCCCACGATGTCTTCCACCGGCGCGCGCACCTCCGAGCTCACCAGCTTGTCCTTGGTCTGGCTGGAAAACTTCGGCTCAGGCACCTTCACACTGACCACGCAGGCCAAGCCTTCGCGCATGTCGTCGCCGCTGATTTCCACCTTGGCCTTCTTGGCCAGTTCGTTGTCTTCGATGTACTTGTTGATCACCCGCGTCATGGCCGCGCGCAAGCCGGTGAGGTGGGTGCCCCCGTCGCGCTGCGGAATGTTGTTGGTGAAACACAGCACCGATTCGTTGTAGCCGTTGTTCCACTGCATGGCCACTTCCACACCAATGTTGGTGCCTTGCTCCGACACCTTGTCGCCCATCGCATGGAAGATGTTGCCGTGCAGCGCCGTCTTGCCCTGGTTGATGAATTCCACAAAGCCCTTCACACCACCGGCATAGGCAAACAGGTCTTCCTTGTTGTGCCGCTCATCGACCAGGCGGATCTTCACCCCGTTGTTCAGGAAGGACAGTTCGCGCAGCCGCTTGGCCAGGATGTCGTAGTGGAACTCGCTGTTTTGCTGAAAGATGTCGGTGTCGGGCAGGAAGTGGACCTCGGTGCCGCGCTTGTCGGTGTCGCCGATGATCTTCATCGGGCTGACCTCGAAGCCCTCGCGCACTTCCAGCACACGGTCTTGTGGCACGCCCTTGCGGAACTCGATGTGGTGGACCTTGCCCTCGCGCCGCACCGTCAAGCGCAGCCACTTGCTCAAGGCGTTCACGCACGACACACCCACCCCGTGCAAGCCGCCCGACACCTTGTAGCTGTTTTGGTTGAACTTGCCGCCGGCGTGCAGTTCGGTCAGCGCAATCTCGGCCGCCGAGCGCTTGGGCTCGTGCTTATCGTCCATCTTCACACCGGTGGGGATGCCCCGCCCGTTGTCGATGACGCTGATGGAGTTGTCGGTGTGGATGGTGACGGTGATGTCGTCACAGTGCCCAGCCAGGGCCTCGTCGATGGAGTTGTCCACCACCTCAAACACCAGGTGGTGCAAGCCCGTGCCATCGCTCGTGTCGCCGATGTACATGCCCGGGCGCTTGCGCACCGCTTCCAGGCCTTCCAGGATCTGGATGCTGCCTTCGCCATAGCCGCTGTCGGCCGGCGCGCCTGCGCTCGCCGGGTTGGTGTTCTCTTCAGGCGCGGGGTTGTGTTCGGACATAGTGGGGTCTGGGGATCAGGGATACAGGGCACAGGGCCCTATCGGGTACCGGAAGAAGGGGGGACCGTTTGAAAGCCACACCCCTTCAAGAAAGGGAAAAGCCCGCCGGGATGAGGTCCTGCAGCGGGCACCCACGCCTGGCTGGCGCGTGAGCAAGCGGCCTCCTAAATGCGCATGGGCATGACCACGTACTTGAAGCCGGCCTGCTGCGGTATCGTCAACAGGGCACTCGAATTGGAATCCTGCAACTCCACCGTCACCATGTCCTGCGTCATGTTGGCCAAGGCGTCCATCAGGTAGTTCACGTTGAAGCCAATGTCGATGGCATCCCCGGCGTAGTCGATCTCGATTTCCTCGCTGGCCTCTTCCTGTTCGGCGTTGCTGGATGCAATCTTCATCAGGCCAGCTTCCACGTTCAAACGCACGCCCTTGAACTTGTCGCTGGTGAGAATGGCCGCGCGCTGCAGGGAGGCCAGCAGGGTGGTGCGGCCCAAGGTGATCTTGTTCTTGTGGTTCTTGGGGATGACGCGGTTGTAGTCGGGGAACTTGCCCTCGACCAACTTGGTCACGAACTCCAAACCCGAGAAGCTGAACTTGGCCTGGTTGGGCGCAAAGCGCATTTCAATGGGCGCATGTTCTTCGCCTTCGGACTTGGTGTCGCGCAGCAAGCGCATGAGCTCCAGCACCGTCTTGCGCGGCAAGATCACCTCTTGCTTGGGCATCTCGTGCTCCAGTTGCGCTTGGGCCAAGGCCAAACGGTGGCCATCGGTGGCCACCAGGGTCAGCGTCTTACCCTCGGCCACAAACAGGATGCCGTTGAGGTAGTAGCGGATGTCGTGCACCGCCATGGCGAAGTGCACCTGGCCGATCAAGGCCTTGAGTGTGGCCTGGGGCACGGAGAAGGCGGGCCCGAAGTCCACGGCTTCGTTGACCAGGGGGAAGTCGTCGGCCGGCAGGGTTTGCAGCGTGAAGCGGCTTTTGCCGCCTTGCAGGGTCAAGCGGTTCTGGGCGGTGGACAGGCTCACCACCTGGTCGGCCGGCAGGCTGCGCAGGATGTCGATGAGCTTGCGCGTACCCACTGTGGTGGCATACGTGGCCTCGTCCCCACTCAAAGCCGCACGCGTGCGCACCTGGATCTCCAGGTCCGATGTCGTGAACTCCACTTCGCTGCCGGTCTTGCGGATCAGCACGTTGGCCAGGATGGGCAGCGTGTGACGCCTCTCCACGATGCCGGCCACCGCCTGAAGGGCGTTGAGGATCTGTTCTTGTGCCGCCTTCACGACCATCATGTTTTCAATCTTTCAGATTGGTAGAACTGGATAGAGGCTTCCACCTGCTGTGGAAAACCGTATTTTCACCTGATTGTTCAAGGACTTGGGCCCTCCACAACCCTGGGTACGGAGCCGGTATGGCCGCGGGAGTGCCACACAACAACTTCCCGCCGTCCCGTGGGCCTGTGGGCAAGTGGGCACTTGTTCGGCGTCCATACCGGATTTATCCCCAGACTTGTTGGGCTGCATCAGCCTTTGAGGGTTTGCTCCAACACGTGCAGCTGCTGGTTGAGTTCGGTGTCTTTTTGGCGCTCGCCACCCACCTTGCGCACCGCGTGCAGCACCGTGGTGTGGTCACGGCCGCCAAAGCTGTCGCCAATCTCCGGCAGGCTCTTCTGGGTCATTTCCTTGGCCAGGTACATCGCAATCTGGCGCGGCCGTGCGATCGAGTGAGGCCGCTTCTTGGAATACATGTCGGCCACCTTGATCTTGTAGAAATCGGCGACCGTCTTTTGAATGTTTTCGATGGAAATCTGGCGGTTTTGCAGGCTCAGCAAGTCTTTGAGGGCCTCTCGCGCCAGGTTGATCGTGATCTCCTTGTGGGTGAACCGCGCATAGGCCAGAACCTTGCGCAGGGCGCCCTCGAGCTCGCGCACATTGGCCCGCACGTTTTTGGCCACGAAGAAGGCCACATCCTCGGGGATGGCGGCGCCTTCGCTCTCGGCTTTGCGGATCAGGATGGCCACCCGCATCTCCAGCTCCGGCGGCTCGATGGCCACGGTCAACCCTGCATCAAAGCGGCTGGTCAGCCGCTGGTCGATGTCCACCAACCCCTTGGGGTAGGTGTCGCTGGTCATGATGATGTGGGCCTTCTTGGCCAGCAGCGCCTCAAAGGCGTTGAAGAACTCCTCTTGCGTGCGCTCTTTGCCGGCAAAGAACTGCACATCGTCGATGAGCAGCAGGTCCAACTGGTGGTACTTGGCCTTGAGTTCGTCGAAGGTCTTGCGCTGGTAGTTTTTCACCACATCGGAGATGAACTGCTCGGCGTGCAGGTACAGGATGCGCGCGCCGGGCTTGTCCTTGAGCAGGGCGTTGCCCACGGCATGGATCAGGTGGGTCTTGCCCAGCCCCACCCCACCGTAGATGAACAGGGGGTTGTACATGTGGCCGGGTGCACCGGCCACGTGCAGCGCTGCTGTGCGGGCCATTTGGTTGGCACGGCCGGCCACCAAGGATTCAAAGGTGAGCGCCGGGTTCAGGCGGTTACCCGCCCCCGGCGCAGGGTGCACCGCCGCCGAGGCGAAACCTGAAGGAGCTTGCGATGGGGCTGCGCCGGCAGCCTGGCTGGGGTTGCCGGGCAAGGCCAGGGCCTGGTCCAGCACAGCGCCCAGGGGGCGGGCAGCACCCGTGTTTCCAGGCCTGGGGCCTGCAGCCCCAGGGCTGCGCTGTGGCGCCAGGGCCAGGTCCAACCGAACCGGGCCTTGGGCCACCTCGTTCATGATGTGCTGCAGCAGCGCGCCGTACTGGGACCGCACCCAATCCAGCTTGAAGCGGTTGGGCATCTCCAGGCGAGCCACCCATTGGGTGCCGCTGGGCACACCCTCCAGGGCGGCAACCGCCGGGGGGTCCAGGGGGCGAATCCAGGTGTTGAATTGCTGCTCGGGCAATTCGGCGAGCAAACGCTCGCAACAGCGGGTCCAGAATTCGGGGGTCATTGTGGATAACAAGAGGTCGAGCAACGGCATTCTAGACATTCGTCAGCCGCGTGAAGCAGGGTTATCCACAGATTTTTTGCCGCCGCATCCCCTTGACAAGGCCTATCAATCGCGGCACGGGCATCAGGGCTTGCTGTGCGCGGTTTGACCGGTGGCTTGCACGGTGTTCTAATAGCGGGTTTTCCCGATTTCAGGCCTCTACCATGAAGCGCACCTACCAACCTTCCAAGACGCGCCGTGCCCGTACGCACGGTTTCCTGGTTCGCATGAAGACCCGCGGCGGCCGCGCCGTGATCCGTGCGCGCCGCGCCAAGGGCCGCAAGCGCCTGGCCGCCTGAGGCGGCACGGCCGTCTGAGCCGTCCGTCGCAGCCCAGCGTTGCCGCCCAATCCAGCAGCAGCCGAAGGAATCGACCATGAGGGGCGCCCGGTGAACCCGGCCAGCGCCCCTTTCCTTCTGGGCGAACGCCCGCAACTGCAGGGCCTGAACCGGCCTGAAGACTTCCAGCGCGCGATGGCGGGGCCATGGTTGTCCAAAACCCCGCACTTCGCCTTGCACCACCTGCTGGAGCCCGCCTCGCGCCCCAGCCGAAGCACCCGCGCACCAGGGTTATCCTCAGCCGGCGATCCAAAGGCCCACCACCCTGTGGATAAGTCTCTTGAAAACCCGGTGGACAAGTGCCTGGACAACGCAACGCAAGCCCCGACAGCCGGGGCTTGGGACACCACCGAGCCACCACGGGCGCCTGTGCCGGGGGTTTGGGCCGGTTATGTGGTCCCCAAGCGCCACGCGCGCCGGGCCGTCACCCGCAACCTGATCCGCCGCCAAATGCGCCAGGTCTTGGCCGACCAGCATGGCACCGCGCCAGGGCTGCCGGCGGGCATCTGGGTGGTGCGCCTGCGCCACGGCTTCGACCGCGCCCAGTTCCCCAGCGCGGCGTCCGAGCCGCTCAAGCAAGCGGTTCGCGACGAACTTCAGCGCCTGGTGGGCCACGCACTGGCGCGCCATGGCCAACGGGCTGTCCGCGCATGAGCCCCATGGCCCGCATCTTGTCCTGGCCCATCAAGGGCTATCGGCTGCTGTTGAGCCCGTGGCTTGGCACACAATGCCGCTTCACACCCACCTGCTCGGTGTATGCCTTGCAGGCCCTGGAACACCATGGCGCCTGGCGGGGCACCGCGCTGGCCGGCTGGCGCGTGTTGCGCTGCCACCCCTGGTGTGACGGGGGCCACGACCCGGTCCCCACCGCTTCCTCTTCACCTGTCAACGGATCCCCTCCATGACCGATATGCGCCGCACCCTGCTGTGGGTGATCTTCACGATGTCCCTGGTGTTGCTGTGGGACGCCTGGCAAAAACACAACGGGCAACCGTCGATGTTCTCGCCCGCAGCACCCAAGGCCGCCGCTCCAGCGGCACAGGCCCCCGTGGGCACCGCCCCTGCGGCCGTGCCGGCGGCCTCAGCAGGTGGGGTTCCCACACCGGCGCTGGCAGCCGGCAGCGGCGCCGCAGCGGCGGTTCCCGGTGGCGCGCCCGCGGCCACCGCGCAAACCTTCACCGTCACCACCGACCTCGTCCGGGCCACCTTCAGCACCCGGGGCGGTGAGCTGCAAAAGCTCGAACTGCTGCGCCACCGCGACCCCGAGGTGGCCGACCGCCAGGTCGTCTTGTTTGACCAGTCCCCTCAGCGCGTGTACCTGGCCCAAACCGGCCTGATCACCAACCAGGCGGGCGTGGTGCTGCCCAACCACCTGAGCACCTTGCAGCTGGCCAGCCAGGAAACCGAGCTCAAGGACGGCCAGGCCAGCTTGGTGGTGCGTTTCGAAACGCCGGCGGCGGCCAACGGTGTCAAGCTCGTCAAGACCTACACCTTCAAGCGCGGCGACTACGCCATTGGCGTCAAGCACGACATCTTCAACGGGGGCGAGGCGGCCATTGAGCCGCAGCTGTACTTGCAGCTGGTGCGAGACGGCAACCCGCCTCCGGGGGAGTCGGCGTTCTACTTCACCTTCACCGGCCCGGCCCTGTACACCGAGGCCAAGAAGTTCCAGAAGCTGGACTTCAAGGACATCGAAAAGAACAAGGCCGAACACGAGAAGTCGGCCGACAACGGCTGGGTGGCCATGGTGCAGCACTATTTCGCCTCGGCCTGGATTCTGGGTGAGCGCCAAACGCGCGAGTACCGCACCGCCAAAGTGGGCGACAACCTCTACTCCATCGCGACCGTCGTGCCGCTGGGCACCGTGGCACCCGGCGCACAGGTGGCCCATGAGGCGCGGTTGTTTGCAGGGCCGCAGGAAGAGAAGAAGCTCGCCGAGTTGGCCCCGGGCCTGGAGCTGGTCAAGGACTACGGCTGGTTCACGGTGCTGGCCAAGCCGCTGTTCTGGTTGCTCGACATGCTGCACGGCGTGATTGGCAACTGGGGATGGGCCATCGTGGCCTTGGTGTTCCTGCTCAAGGCGGCGTTCTACTGGCTCAACGCCAGCGCCTACCGCAGCATGGGCAAGATGAAGGCGATCAACCCGCGCATCATGGAAATGCGCGAGCGCCTGAAAGACAAGCCCCAACAGATGCAGCAGGAAATGATGCGCATCTACAAGGAAGAGAAGGTCAACCCGCTGGGCGGCTGCTTGCCCATCTTGGTGCAGATGCCCTTCTTCATCGCCCTGTACTGGGTGCTGCTGTCCAGCGTGGAGATGCGAAACGCGCCATGGGTGGGCTGGATCACCGACCTGGCGGCCAAAGACCCCTATTTCATCCTGCCGCTGTTGATGACCGCGTCCTCGTTGCTGCAAACCTGGTTGAACCCCACGCCGCCAGACCCCGTGCAGGCCAAGCTGATGTGGATCATGCCCATTGCCTTCTCCTTCATGTTCTTCTTCTTCCCTGCTGGGCTGGTGCTGTACTGGCTGACGAACAACATCCTGTCGATCGCGCAGCAGTGGATGATCAACAAGCAGTTGGGCGTACTCGGCAAGTAAGGGGCCATGCCCAGCGACCTGGACCCCATCGTGGCGGTGGCCACCGCACCGGGTCGTGGTGCGGTGGGCATCGTGCGGGTGTCGGGCCGCGGCCTGAGGCCCTTGGCGCAGGCCCTGTGCGGCCGGCCGCTGGAACCGCGGCGCGCCACCTACACCCCGTTTCTGGACGAACAGCGCCAGGCCATCGATCAAGGCCTGGCCCTGTTCTTCGAGGCGCCGTACTCCTACACCGGTGAGGACGTGCTGGAGCTGCAGGCCCATGGCGGGCCTGTGGTGCTGCAGATGTTGGTGCAGCGCTGCTTGCAGGCCGCCGCCACAGTGGGCGAGCAGGGCCCCCTTCTGCCCCGCCTGCGCCTGGCCGAGCCCGGCGAGTTCACACGGCGGGCCTTTCTCAACGACAAACTCGACCTGGCGCAGGCCGAGGCGGTGGCCGATCTGATCGACGCGGGCACGCAGGCGGCTGCGCGCTCGGCTGCGCGGTCCCTTCAGGGTGCGTTTTCAGCGGGTATCGACCAGCTGGCGCAACGCTTGCTGCGCCTGCGGATGCTGGTGGAGGCCACGCTGGACTTCCCCGAAGAAGAGATCGACTTCCTGCAAAAGGCCGATGCCCAGGGGCAACTGGAGGCCATCGTGCAGTCGCTGCAGGACGTGATGGCCCAAACGCGGCAGGGGGTGCTGTTGCGCGAAGGGCTGCGGGTGGTGATCGCCGGGCAGCCCAATGTGGGCAAGAGCTCGCTGCTCAACGCGCTGGCAGGCCAGGCCGTGGCCATCGTCACACCCGTGGCCGGCACCACGCGCGACCGCATCGAGCAGGCGCTTCAGATCCAAGGGGTGCCGCTGCATGTGGTGGACACCGCGGGGCTGCGGCACACCGATCAGGCCAGCGACGAGGTCGAGCGCATCGGCATCCAGCGCAGCTGGGAGGCCATCCGCGGGGCCGATGCGGTGATGTTTGTGCGCGACCTCGCGCGCTGTGGCCAGGCCGCTTACGATGAAGCCGACCAGGCCATCGTGCAGGCGTTCCAGGCCCATGGGGTGCCCCAGGACCGCCTGATGGCCGTGTTCAACAAAGCGGATGCGGTGGCGCCGCAGGCCTGCCCAAGTGGGGCCCTGGCGGTGTCGGCCCAAACCGGCGAAGGCCTGGAGGCGCTGCGCCAGGCCTTGTTGACCCGCGCGGGCTGGCAGGCCATGCCCGAAGGCGTGGCCCTGGCCCGCACCCGACATCTGCAGGCCTTGCAGCGTTGCGCATCTCACCTGGCGCAGGCCCAGGCCCAGATGCAGCCACGCGAACCGGCGCTGGACCTGTTGGCCGAAGAGCTGCGCTGCGCTCACCTCGCGCTGGGCGAGATCACGGGGCAGGTCAGTGCCGACGACCTCCTGGGCGTCATCTTCTCCAGCTTTTGCATCGGGAAGTAGGCGCCGCCCTGGTCAGGGGTTGGCCAGCTTGCTCATGCTGGCGTTCAGGGCTGCTTCAGCTTGCGCCAAGGCCGCCAGCCGTTGCTGCAACCAGGCCTCGTCCTGCTTAAGGCTCTGGCGCGCCGCTTGCAGCTGCCGCTGAACCTCGGCCGGTTGCGGCCCGCCGATGCCCACGCGTGTGCGCACCATTTCCTCGTGCGACAGCGCTTGCCGGAACTGTGCGGCGCTCAGCGGCAAGGTGGCCGGCTGCACCCCCATGCGCGCAGCCGCGGCGGCGTACAGGGGCACGGCCTCCTCGTACGGGAACTGGTCGGGGCGCCAGCCTTTCTCGCGGGCCTTGTTCACCACGGCCGTGGCAAAGGCATGCCCCACACGGAACGGCACCTTGGACACGCGCTGCAGCGTGTCGGCCAACTCCGATGAGGTGGTCCAGTCCCCGCGCAACTCCTCCAGTGCGCGTGCCGGGTTCAGCCGCAGGGACTTCATCACCCGCACCGTTTGTTCCAGCAACTCCACCGTGTACAGGAAGTTGCGCGCCTGCGTCCAAGCGTCCTTGTAGTCGGTCATGCCGGTGTTCACATTGTGGGCGCGCAGCGTCATCCAATGTGAGGCCGCCACCACATCCGAGGCCTTGGCCCGCGCGCTCATGATCACGCCCGGGTTCTGCTTTTGCGGCATGGCGCTGCTGGTGTAAGTGGAGCCGCTTTCCAGCAACAACCAGGGGCTGCTCTGGTGGTACTGCGTGTGCACATCTTCCAACAGCGCTGCGATGCGAACCGCGGTGGAGCTGACGATGGCGCTGGCCTCCAGGGGCACGTCGTAGGTGATGATCTGCCCGGCATCCAAGGAGTTCACCACCAGCCCGTCAAAACCCAAGAGCTCGGCCAGGCGCGCCCGGTCCAGCGGCCAGGCCGAATTGGCCAGCACGGCCGTGCCCATGGGGCTGAGGTTCAGCCGTGCGTACAGCTCGCGAATGCGGGCGCTGTCACGGGCGAAGGAGTCGGCGAAGGCCAGCAGGTAGTGTCCGTAGGTGATGGGCTGCGCCTGCACGCCATTGGTGTAGGCCGGCACCAGGGTGTCCTTGTGCTGTTCGGCAATGTCCAACAGGGTCTTGCGCAGCAACAGCAGCCGGTCGGTCACATCCATGACCGCCGTGCGCAGCCGCGAGACGCGCACCGTGGCCAGGATGTCTTGCCGGCTGCGCCCCGCGTGAATGAAGGTGGCTTCAGGGCCGGCCTTCTCGGCGATGATGTTTTCGATCTGCAGATAGTCGGTGGGCCGCTTGCCGCCAGGCTTGCTGGCTTGCGCCACCGCGTGCTGTATGCCTTCGGCAATGCGCGCGGCTGTGGCCTTGTCCAACAGCCCGCGTTCATGCAGCATCACCGTGCTGGCCATGTTGACCCGGTTCGTCCAGTAGAAGACGTCTTGCAGTTCGGCTGTGCGGCTCGTGTCGGTCTTGGACACCTCGCCCCGTACGCGCGCGGCCTCGGCCAGGCACTCGGCCGTGGTGCGGCAGGCCACGTCCTTGATGTCGGCGGCCTGGGCGGTGCCCAGCAGGCCGGCCCAAACGGTGGTGAAGGCGGCCATCGCGGCGGCCGCGGTGGCGCCGCGGCGTGGAAGGCCCGAGCGGCGGGGTTCAAAATGCATGTGAGGGTCCGGTTGGCGTGAAGGCCCCCACTCTATCGGCCTGCGTCGCCGCTTTGGGCTCCCCACAAACCCGAAGCCACCCCCATTCCAAGGCTGCGGCGATACTGCGTCCCCACCTTCCACCGGCGCTTCATGTTTCAGATTCTGCGCAAGCTGCTTCTCGACACGGCCACGGTGGCCCGTGCGGATCTCGGCCTGCTCAAGCGCTTTCCCCGCTTGGCCTGGGTGCTGCCGGCCATCGTGGTGATTCCGGCGCTCTACGCCTTCATTTACCTCGACTCGGTGTGGGACCCGGCCAGCCGCACCGGGGCCTTGCCGGTGGCCATCGTCAACCTGGACGAAGGCGCGGCCGTGGCCGACCAACGCTTTGAATTGGGCCGTGAGTTGGTGCACACCCTGGAAAGCCGCCGCAACTTCGACTACCAGCAGTTGCACGACCCTGCCCTGGCGCGCCAGGGGGTGCGTTCGGGCCGATACGTCTTCGCGCTGATCATTCCCCCCGATTTTTCGGTGGCCGCGGTTGCCCCCGCTCGACCTGGTGCGGGCTCCCTGGAGGTGTTTGCGTCCGAAGGCAACAACTATCTCGGTGCCGGCTTTGCGCGGCGCTTTGCCAGCGAGTTGGGCCATCAGGTCAACGAGTCCCTCAACGAACGCCGGTGGGCGATCGTCTTGGGCAACACCGCCAGCTCGCGAGACCGCCTGCAGCAGTGGCGCGACGGCATGTCGGCCTTGCGCGGGGGTGCCATTGAATTGGAGCAAGGCCTGGGAGCCCTGCGCCAGGGCGCTGTGCCCATGGCCCAAGGCGCTGCACGCGCTCAGGAGGTGGCTGCTGGCGGCGCCGAGTCCCTCCGACAAACCGGGCAGGCGCTGCGCGCCCTGGAGGCCAGGCGACCCTCGGCTTCAGACCTCGCTGCACTCAAAGACGGCGTGGTTCGGTTGAACACCGGACATGCCGAGTTGCAGCAGGGCTTGCGCCGGCTGGAAGATGGGGCCTCCGACCTGACCGCCGGCATCGTGGCTTGGCGGGCCGATGTGGCGCCCATTCCCCTGCTGGGCGACCGTGCGTTGGAAAGCACCGAGCCGCTGTTGGGCGGCGCCACCACCTTGCGGGCTGGGGTGCGCTTGGCGCGTGAATCCAGCGCGGCCCTGGCCGTTGGTGTGGCTGAGTTTGGGATGGGCGTGACCCAGTTGGTCGATGGGCTGTCGGCACAAGGTGCTGGGGTGGCGGCGCTGTCGGCGCGCTTGCCCAGCGACGAGCGGCTGGACGAGGCCTTGGCCGGCAGCCGCAGCTTGGCGGAGTCATCGGCACAGTTGCGTGACGGCAGCGCAGCCCTGCACAAGGGCTCGGTGCGTCTGGCCAGCGGCCTGGACACCTTGTACAAAGCGCTGCCGGCCTCTCTTGAGGGCCCTCAGGGCAGCGCATCGGGCTTGGCTGCCACGGTCGAGCCCCGCCTGGAGATCGACGCACCCGTGCCCAACAACGGCATGGGGTTCCTGCCGAACTTCATCCCGGTGGCCTTGTGGTTGGGCGCGGTCATGACGGCCTTTGTCTTCCATTTGCGCCGCATGCCGGTGCGTCTCCAAAGCTGCTCGCGCCTGTCAATGCTGCTGGGCAAGATGGGCGTGCTGGGGGGTCTCAACCTGGCCCAGGCCGCCTGTGTGCTGCTCATGTGCCAGCTGCTGCTGGGGCTGCAGCCGGTACATGCCACGGGATTGGCGCTGACCATGGCCTGCAGCGCGCTGACTTTCATGCTGCTGATCCTGCTGCTGGTTCGCCTGCTGGGTGATGCGGGCAAGGGGGCTGCGCTGGTGCTGCTGATCGTGCAACTCTCGGCCGCCGGCGGCGTCATGCCCATTGAGTTGACCAGTGAGTTCTATGCGGCCATCAGCCCCTGGCTGCCCTTCACCTGGTCGGTGCGGGCCGTTCGGGCCAGTGCCTTTGGTGCTTTTGGGGATGAGTGGGGTTCCGCACTGTCGGTGCTGCTGATGTTCACCGCCGTGTTCACGGTGCTGCTCTTGCTGGTGGGCCGCTGGCGCTTCGTCCCAGACGAGGAGCACCGCCCGGCCATGGACGTCTGAGCATGGGGCCAAGAAGCCCCAACGGCGCACCCCAAAGGGCCCCTTGCGCTCACGCCAACAGGCCGCGCCCCTCGATAAAGCGAATCACCTGGTCCAGCCCTTGTTGGGTTCGCAGGTTGGTCATCACATAGGGCCGCCGCCCATCGGCTTGTGGGCGCATGCGCTCGGTGTCGGCCCGCATGATGTCCAGGTTGGCGCCCACCAGCGGCGCCAGGTCGATCTTGTTGATCACCAGCAGGTCGCTCTTGGTGATGCCGGGGCCGCCCTTGCGCGGGATCTTTTCGCCACCGGCCACATCGATCACATACAAGGTGAGGTCGGACAACTCCGGGCTGAAGTTGGCGGCCAGGTTGTCGCCGCCGGACTCGATGAACACGATGTCGGCATCAGGGTACTGCGCCAGCATCCGGTCCACGGCCTCCAGGTTGATCGACGCGTCTTCACGGATGGCGGTGTGCGGGCACCCCCCGGTTTCCACGCCCATGATGCGCTCGGGTTCCAAGGCCCCGGCCACCGTCAGCAGGCGCTGGTCTTCCTTGGTGTAGATGTCGTTGGTGATGACCACCAGGTTCCAGCGCTCGCGCATGGCCTTGCACAGCATTTCCAACAGCGTGGTCTTGCCCGAACCCACGGGGCCACCGATACCCACGCGCAAGGGGGGGTGGTGTTTGGTGCGGCCAGGAATGTGGTGCAAGTGGGGCATGGAGTCCTCTTTCTTCAGGATCGGAACAGGCGCGAATACTGCTGTTCGTGCCGGGCGCTGTGGATGGCCAGGCCCGGCGCATACGCCTGGGCCTGCTCAGGGGGCCTGCTCAGGCAGGCTTGAATCGCTGCAGGCATGGCGTCACTGATGGCTTGCAGCACGCGCTGTCCGGCCGATTGGCCCAAGGGAATGCACTTGATGGCCGCTTGCACCTGGTTTTCCGCCCAGCTGAAGCCATGCGCCATCAACACGTCGTGGAGCTCGGCCTTGGCCAGCACACCGGCCAGGCCGAAGGCCACCGGCCAGGTCGGTGCGGGCCTCAGGTCGCGCAGGCATTGAACCCGAGGCTCTTGCGGATGGCGCTGCATCAGCCACTCGGCCAGTGAGCGGCCCATTTGTTCGGCCTGCAGACGCAGCTCGCGCGACTCGCGGGTGTGCAGCACCCAGTCATTCGTCGCCCCCACCGCTGACGGGTCATGCGCCTGGAAAGCCGCATGCGCCCGGGCCACGGCGGGCCATTCCGCGCGCCCCACCACCAGTTGCAGTTGCGCCAACAGCCACTGCGCAGCGCTCGCTTCGTCTTGAACCAAGCCCGCCTCCACGGCGGCTTCCAGCCCCTCGGAATAGCTGAAGCCGCCCACGGGCAGCGCGGGCGAGGCCAGCCACATCAGCTGCAGCAGCGTGCGCGGGCTGTGTGCCGCGCCGGCCGGCGCTTCAATGGGACGCGGGTCCATGGCTGTGGTCGTGCGGGTGTTCGTGCCCGTGGCCATGCCCCATCAAGGCGCCGCGCCCATAGGCGCCGCCCTCGGGCTCAAAGGGTTCTTGCACGGTCTGCACGATCAGGTGCAGGCCCGCCAGCATCTCGGCCAGCACCGGATCGGGTTCCAGCTTGAGGGCGTCCGCCTGCAACTCCAAAGGCACATGCCGGTTGCCCAGGTGGTAGGCCCCACGCATCAGGTCAAAGGGGCTGCCGTGTTGCGCGCAGATCTGCACCTTCATCAGCGTCTGCGCCTTGGCCACCACACGGCGCATCGAGCCGTCTTCGGCCACGAGCACATCGCCACCGCGCACCACGCTGCCGCGCGGCAAAAACACCGCCAATCGCTGCCCGTGGTTGTCAAAGGCCTCGAATCGGCTCTTTTGCCGCGTGTCCCAATCCAGCTCCACCGTCGCCAGGCGCTGCAACAACACGGGCGCCAGCTTCGGCTGGCTCATCAGCTTGTGGATGGTCAACATTGGAGGCGAGGTGCGGTGGCCTTCAGAACAGAAAGTAACGCTGGGCCATCGGCAGCTCGGAGGCGGGCTCGCAGCTCAGCAGCTCCCCGTCGGCGCGCACCTCGTAGGTTTGGGCATCGATCTCCATGTGGGGCGTCCACGCGTTGTGCACCATGTCCGCCTTGCGCAAGCTGCGGCAGCCGCGCACCGAGGAAATTGCTTTGCGCAAGCCCAGGCGCTGGGGCACGCTGGCGGCCACGGCAGCCTGGCTGAGGAAGGTCAGCGAGGTGGCCGCGCGCGCACCGCCATACGATCCGAACATCGGCCGCATGTGCACGGGTTGTGGCGTGGGGATGCTGGCGTTGGGGGCGCCCATGGCGGCCATGGCAATAAAGCCCCCCTTGAGCACCAGGCTGGGTTTGACGCCAAAGAAGGCCGGCCGCCACAAGACCAGGTCGGCCCACTTGCCCGGCGCGATGCTGCCCACCTCATGGGCAATCCCGTGGGTCAAGGCGGGGTTGATCGCCAGCTTGGCGATGTAGCGCTTGACCCGTGCGTTGTCATGGCGATCGCCGTCCCCACCCAAGAGGCCTCCACGCGTTGAGGCATCACCCAGCCCGCCCCGCTGCACCTTCATCTTGTGCGCGGTTTGCCAGCAGCGGATGATGACCTCGCCCACCCGGCCCATGGCCTGGCTGTCGCTGCTGAACATGCTGATCGCACCCAGGTCGTGCAGGATGTCTTCAGCCGCGATGGTCTCGCGGCGGATGCGGCTTTCGGCAAACGCCAAGTCTTCGGCAATGCCCGCGTCCAGGTGATGGCACACCATCAACATGTCCAGGTGCTCGTCGATGGTGTTGACCGTGTAGGGCCGCGTGGGGTTGGTGGAGGAGGGCAGCACGTTGTCCAAGCCCACCACCTTCATGATGTCCGGTGCATGCCCGCCGCCGGCCCCTTCGGTGTGGAAGCTGTGTATGGTGCGGCCCTTGAACGCGGCGATCGTGTCTTCGACGAAGCCGCTTTCATTGAGGGTGTCGGTGTGGATGGCCACCTGGGTGTCGGTTTCCTCGGCCACGCTCAGGCAGTTGTCGATGGCCGCGGGCGTCGTGCCCCAGTCCTCGTGCAGCTTCATGCCCACCACGCCGGCCTCGATCTGCTGGCGCAGGGCTTCGGGTCGGCTCGCGTTGCCCTTGCCCAAGAAGCCCAGGTTCATGGGGAAGGCGTCAGCAGCCTGCAGCATGCGCGCGATGTTGTCGGGGCCCGGCGTGCAGGTGGTGGCGAAGGTGCCGGTGGCGGGGCCCGTGCCACCACCGAACATGGTGGTGATGCCGCTGGACAGCGCTTCTTCGATCTGCTGTGGGCAGATGAAGTGGATGTGGGTGTCGATGCCGCCGGGCGTGACGATCAGGCCTTCGCCGGCGATGATTTCGGTACCCGGGCCGATCACGATGTCCACGCCCGGTTGCACATCGGGGTTGCCGGCCTTGCCGATGGCGGCAATGCGCTGGCCACGGATGCCGATGTCGGCCTTGACGATGCCCCAGTGGTCGATGATCACCGCGTTGGTGATCACGCAATCCACGGCGTCTTTCATGCCGGGCCCATTGGGCCGCTGCGATTGGCCCATGCCATCGCGAATGGTTTTGCCCCCGCCGAACTTGACCTCTTCGCCGTACCCCTCGGCGCGCAAGGTCATGTCTTGTTCAATTTCAATGACCAGGGCGGTGTCGGCCAGGCGCAGCCGGTCGCCCACGGTGGGGCCGTACATCTCGGCGTAGGCACGTCGGCCGATGCGGCTCATGACAAGCTCCCTTGCACATCGCCCCGAAAGCCCCACACCTGGCGCGCGCCGGCGTAGTCCACCAGTTCCACGGTGCGCTGCTGTCCCGGCTCAAAGCGCACCGCCGTGCCGCTGGCGATGTTCAGCCGCATGCCGCGCGCGGCCGCTCGGTCGAACTGCAGCGCGCCGTTGGTTTCGGCGAAGTGGTAGTGCGAGCCCACCTGTATGGGGCGGTCGCCGGTGTTTTGCACGACCAGGGTCAGCGTGCGGCGGCCCGGGTTGAGCACATGCTCACCGTCGTCACACAACAGCTCGCCCGGGATCACTTGCGCTTCCCCCAGGCCCAGCCCACGATCACCACCACGGCCAGCGCGGCCAAGCCCCACAGCGTGTCGCCGTGTGCATGCAGCTCGCCAAAGCCGCCATGGCCCTCGTGGGCCCAACCGTTCTGCGAAAGCAGCCCCGTGGCAACCGAGGCGGCCACGCCGAAGGCTGGCAAGCGGGTTGCGGAAGTGGGCTGAGGGCGGCGGACGACGGTGTAGGTCTTCATGCTGGGTTCTCGAAGGGTTGAGGCGCGGGTGGTCCAGGGCGGTTCGATGCAGCTTCAGGTGATGGGCTGGTGGACGGTCACCAGCTTCGTGCCGTCAGGAAAGGTGGCCTCCACTTGGATGTCCGGGATCATTTCAGGAATGCCCTCCATCACCTCGTCTCGGCGCAGGACCTGTTTGCCATCGCTCATCAACTGCGCCACCGTGCGGCCGTCGCGTGCCCCTTCCATGATGGCCGCGGTGATCAGGGCCACCGCTTCGGGATGATTGAGCTTGAGCCCGCGTGCGCGGCGCCTCTCGGCCACCAGGGCGGCGGTGAAGATCAGGAGCTTGTCCTTTTCGCGCGGGGTCAGGTCCATGGTGGATATGCGTTCAGAGCAATCGTGCCAGTCTATGCAAGTTCAGGGCCTTTGGTGCAAGGCTTTTGCAGTCTTGATCTGTTGGTGTGTACACATGGGTCGCCTGGCCACCCACCGCGCACCAAAGCAGGTGGCGATTGGCGCACACAGCCGTCCCCCGCACCACATTTGGGCGCCACCGGCACCCAAGTCGGTGCTGTGCAGGCCGTTAAAGCGGGTCGGTACGCTACTTGGCAAGCTATTCCCAATGCGCGGGGGTAGCGCGGGGTTGGCACGGCCTTTGCAAAACATCACCCGAAGTCTTGCTTGCAGTCCCACAGCGCCCGAGGGGCGCCCATTCACCGTCGCGCTTTTTTGGAGAAACCGTTCATGAACCGCCGTCACCACCTGAAGTCTTTGGCCGCAGCACTCACGCTGGCGGGCTTGTCTGTGCCCGCCTTTGCGCAAAACACCATCAAGGTGGGCATCCTGCACTCCTTGTCCGGCACGATGGCCATTTCGGAAACCGTGCTCAAGGACACGGCCTTGATGGCCATTGAAGAGATCAACGCCAAGGGCGGTGTGCTGGGCAAGAAGCTCGAGCCCGTGGTGGTGGACCCGGCCTCGAACTGGCCGCTGTTTGCCGAGAAGGCGCGCCAGCTCATCAGCAAAGACAAGGTGGCCGTCACCTTTGGCTGCTGGACCAGCGTGAGCCGCAAATCGGTGCTGCCGGTCTATGAAGAGCTCAACTCGCTGCTGTTCTACCCCGTGCAGTACGAAGGCGAAGAGCTCAGCAAGAACGTCTTCTACACCGGTGCAGCGCCCAACCAGCAGGCCATTCCCGCCGTGGAATACCTGATGAGCAAGGACGGCGGCAGCGCCAAGCGCTTCGTGTTGCTGGGCACCGACTATGTCTACCCGCGCACCACCAACAAGATCCTGCGCGCCTTCCTCAAGAGCAAGGGTGTGGCCGATGCCGACATCATGGAGGAGTACACCCCCTTCGGCCACGCCGACTACCAGGGCATCATCGCCAAGATCAAGAAGTTCGCGGGCGAGGGCAAGAAGACCGCGGTGGTTTCCACCATCAATGGTGACTCCAATGTGCCCTTCTACAAGGAGCTGGGCAACCAAGGCCTGAAGGCCACCGACGTGCCGGTCGTGGCCTTCTCGGTGGGCGAAGAAGAACTGCGCGGCGTGGACACCAAGCCGCTGGTGGGTCACCTGGCCGCCTGGAACTACTTCATGTCGATCAAGGCGCCGGCCAATGACGAGTTCACCAAGAAGTGGGCCGCTTATGCCAAGGCCAAGAACCTGCCGGGTCACAAGGACAAACCGCTGACCAACGACCCGATGGAGGCCACCTACATCGGCATCTACATGTGGAAGCAGGCTGTGGAGAAGGCCAAGACCACCGACACCGACAAGGTGATTGCAGCCATGGCCGGCCAGACCTTCACCGCGCCCTCGGGCATCACCTCCAAGATGGACGAGAAGAACCACCACCTGCACAAGAGCGTGTTCATTGGCGAAGTCAAGGCCGATGGCCAGTTCAACGTGGTGTGGAAGACGCCCGGCCCTGTGAAGGCCCAGCCCTGGAGCCCCTTCATTCCTGAGAACAAGGGCAAGAAGGACGAGCCGGTGATCGCACCGAAGAAGTCCTGATCGCGGCCATCCCGCCCGCAGCCGGACCCGAATCGATCGGTATGAGCCTCCTGTCCGAGGCCCGGTGGCTCAGCCACCGGGCGGTGGCTGGTTTTGCCCAGCGCTTTGGCCGGTGTGAGCCCAGCCCCTGGGCCGGGTGCTTGCGTGCGACACGGGCGCGGGCTCGGGCGCTGTGGCTCCTTTTTGGGGTCGTCTGTGGCTTAGGCGTGTGGGGCCCCGGCGCCTCTGAGGCCCAGGCCCTGACACCACAGCAGGCCCATGCCATCGCGGTGGGCGACACCGACGACCGGCTCAAGGCACTTCAGGAGGCCGCCGCCCGTGGCGACGCGGCTTTGGGCGACTTCCTCAAGGCCTTGGAGGACGGTGAGGTCAAGGCCAATGCCAGCCAGGCCTTCGTGGTGCGGGGTTCAAGCGTGCGTGTGGCGGGCGGCGCTGCCCTGGCTACTTTGCCCCCCGACGCGCAAGAGGCGCTGATCAACAACCGGCTGCGCAGCGCCATTTCGGCGGTTCAGTCGGGCCTGAACCTGTTGTCCGCGGACCTGGAGCTGCGCACCCAGGCCATCCGTCAGCTCACCACCGCGGGCGTTGACGCCACGCAGCTGGCCTTGATTGAACAGGCGCTGGCCGCTGAAACATCGCCCGAACTCCGTACCGCTTTGGAAAAGCTGCAAGCCCTGGCTTCGGTGGCCGCACCCGAGGCGGCCCAACGCTTGGTGGCCGTCCAGCGTTTGGCACAAAGTGGAGAGCCCTCGGTGCGCAGCCTATTGCAGGAACGGCTGAGCAGCGGGGCCGAAACCGATGCGCAGGTGCGAGCCGCCTTGGCGCGTGCGGTGACGGCCATTGAGTCCCGCCTGGCCTGGGGCGATCGTCTGGGCATCGTGTTCTCCGGCATCAGCCTGGGCTCGATCCTGGTGATCGTGGCTTTGGGCTTGGCCATCACCTACGGCTTGATGGGCGTGATCAACATGGCCCACGGCGCGCTGATGATGCTCGGGGCGTATGCGACCTGGCTGGTGCAAGGCGCGTTTCGCCAGTGGCTGCCGGGCCTCTTTGATTTCTATGTGCTGGCCGCGGTACCCGTGGCCTTTGCATCGGCCGCTTTGGTCGGGGCGGCGCTGGAGCGCACCGTGTTGCGTTGGCTCTATGGCCGTCCCTTGGAAACCTTGCTGGCCACCTGGGGCATCAGCCTCATCCTGATTCAGGCGGTGCGCAGCCTCTTTGGTGCGCAGAACGTGCCGCTGGAAAACCCGTCTTGGATGAGCGGGGGCTTGGCGGTGCTGCCCAATCTCACGCTGCCCTACAACCGTCTGGTGATCATCGTGTTCGCAGCCCTGGTGCTGTTGGCGGTGGCGCTGTTGATTGCCCGCACCCGCTTGGGTCTGATGGTGCGGGGCGTCACCCAAAACCGCCGTATGGCCTCTTGTGTGGGCGTGAACACCGCGCGTGTGGACACCTTGGCCTTTGCCCTGGGGTCGGGCATTGCGGGCCTGGCCGGTTGCGCACTTTCACAGGTGGGCAATGTGGGGCCCGACCTGGGGCAGGCCTACATCGTGGATGCCTTCATGGTGGTGGTGCTGGGCGGTGTGGGTCAATTGGCGGGAACCGTGATTGCGGGCTTGGGCTTGGGGGTGCTCAACAAGCTGTTGGAAGACTGGGCGGGCGCGGTGTTGGCCAAGATCATGGTCTTGGTGTTTATCGTGCTGTTCATCCAGAAGCGTCCGCAGGGGCTGTTTGCCATGCGCGGCCGTTCGGCAGAAGCCTGAGGGGCCCACGATGAACACCGCAAGCGCTGTCGACACCACCGGCTTGAATGCGGCGGCCTGTGCCGTGGTGGACCCCTCGCGCGCGCGGCTCTTGGGCCCCAAGGGCTGGGCGGCTGTGGCCGCGGCCCTCATCACCGTGCTCGTTTTGGTGCCGGTGCTCAACGGCGTGGTGCCGCCGGGCCATGCCCTGCACCTGAGCGACTATGCCGTGGCGCTCATCGGCAAGATCATGTGCTACGCCATCTGCGCCTTGGCCATGGTCCTGATCTGGGGCTACACCGGCATCCTTTCACTGGGCCACGGCTTGTTCTTTGCCCTGGGCGGTTACGCCATGGGCATGTACCTCATGCGCCAAATTGGCCGTGATGGGCAGTACCAAGCCGACCTGCCCGACTTCATGGTGTTTCTGGACTGGAAGGCCTTGCCCTGGCACTGGACCTTCAGCGACTCCTTTGTCTTTCAGGCCTTGATGGTGCTGCTGGTGCCGGGCTTGTTGGCCTATGTGTTTGGCTGGTTCGCTTTTCGCTCCCGCATCAAGGGGGTCTACTTTTCCATCATCACGCAGGCGCTGACCTTCGCGGCCATGCTGCTGTTCTTCCGCAATGAAACCGGCTTTGGCGGCAACAACGGCTTCACCGACTTCAAGCGCATCTGGGGCATTCCCCTGCAGCAGACCTCCACGCGGCTGGCTTTGTTTGCGCTGACCGGCTCGGTGCTGGTGGGCTTCTTCCTGCTGTCGCGCTGGATCGTGGTCAGCAAGTTTGGGCGGGTGCTGCAGGCCATACGCGACGCCGAAAGCCGGGTGATGTTCAGCGGCTACGACCCGGTGTCCTACAAGCTGGCGATTTGGACCCTGTCGGCCGTGATGTGCGGCGTGGCCGGTGCGCTGTACGTGCCTCAGGTGGGCATCATCAACCCCAGCGAGATGTCGGCTGCCGCCAGCATCGAAATGGCGATCTGGGCTGCGGTCGGTGGCCGCGGCACCTTGATCGGCCCCATCGTGGGCGCCTTCTTTGTCAACGGCGCCAAGAGCTGGTTCACCCAGGTGTTCCCTGAGTACTGGCTGTACTTCCTGGGTACGCTGTTCATTCTGGTGACGCTGGTGCTGCCGGGCGGTTTGGTCAGCTTGGTGGGCACCGTGAAGGCAAAGTGGTCGGGGCGCGCGGCCGCGGCCCAGCAGGAGCCGCGCACATGACCCCCGACCTTCTCGAGGCCGGGGCTCGCCGCCTGCAGGAACACCAATCCCGCGCGCAGCAGGAGGGCCAGACCGAGTCCGGTGGCCGCAGCGCGGGCATTGGCCGTGTACTTCGGGGACAGGGCCCCGACTTCACCCATGGTGTGGCGCTGTACCTCGACGACATCAGCGTGAGCTTTGACGGTTTCAAGGCGCTCAATGCTTTGAGCCTGTCAATCGCCGTGGGCGAACTGCGCTGCATCATCGGTCCCAATGGCGCGGGCAAAACCACCATGATGGACGTCATCACCGGCAAGACGCGACCCGACGCCGGCACGGCCTTCTTTGGGTCCACCATCGACCTCTTGAAGCTGCGCGAGAACGAGATCGCGCAGGCCGGCATCGGCCGCAAGTTTCAAAAGCCCACGGTCTACGAGCCCCTGTCGGTCTTGGAAAACCTGGAGCTGTCGCTCAAGGCCGATCGGCGCGTGCGCTCGTCATTGGGTTCGCGCCTGAGCGGCGAACAGGTGGACAAACTCGACGCGATGCTCAGCCGCATCCACTTGCGCGGCGAAGCGGGCCGCGAAGCCGGCCTCTTGTCGCATGGCCAGAAGCAGTGGCTGGAGATCGGCATGCTGCTCATGCAAGACCCGGCCTTGCTGTTGCTGGATGAGCCGGTGGCCGGCATGACCGATGAGGAAACCGAGCGCACCGCCGAGCTCTTCCTGAGCCTGCAGGGCGAACACAGCCTCGTGGTGGTGGAGCACGACATGCACTTCGTGGAGCAGCTCACCCAGGGCCACCGCAGCGTCACCGTGTTGCACGAGGGCAGCGTGCTGGCCGAGGGCACCCTGGCCATGGTGCAGGCCAACCCCCAGGTGGTGGAGGTGTACCTTGGCCGCTGAGCTTCGGGCCCAGGGCCTGCACCAGTACTACGGCGGGTCGCACACCCTGCGGGGTGTGGACCTGACCGTGGCCCCCGGCCAGATCACGGTGGTCTTGGGCCGCAACGGTGTGGGCAAAACCACCCTGCTCAAGTCCCTGATGGGCGTGGTGGGGCTGCGCGAGGGCCGGGTGGACTGGCAAGGGCAGGACATCAGCCGCTTGCCGCCGCCGGCACGGGGACGCGCGGGCCTGGGCTACGTGCCCCAGGGCCGTGAAATCTTCGGGCGCTAGACCGTGCTGGAGAACCTGCGGATGGGCCTGTCGGCCGCGCCGCGCGGCGCACCCCTGCCGCCGCAAATCTTCGAGCTCTTCCCGGTCTTGCAGCAAATGCGCGACCGGCGCGGTGGAGACCTCTCGGGCGGGCAGCAGCAACAGCTGGCCATCGGGCGCGCGCTGGCGGGCCGGCCTTCACTGCTGCTGCTCGATGAGCCCACCGAAGGCATTCAGCCCAGCGTCATCAAGGACATCGGCCGGGTCTTGCGCCGGTTGGCCCAACAGGGCTTGGACGGCCAGCCGATGGCGGTGTTGCTCGTGGAACAGTACTACGACTTCGCCGCTGAATTGGCCGACCGCTATGTGGTGCTGGAGCGAGGCCGCGTGATTGCGCAGGGCTTGGGGGCCGACATGGCGCGCGACGGCGTCAAGGCCATGATGGCCATCTGAAACGGGCGCCCTACAGACGCCACAAGCGCGGCTGGCTCGCTGCGGTGTTCCACAGCGCCTGGTGCCAGGCCTGTCGAACCTGCTGGAACCGTTCGAACACCGGCTCAACCCGGTGCGCCAAGGCGCGCAGCACCACCACCTGGTCATTGGGGCTCGTGACGCCATGGGCGTGCAGCGCCGCACCTTCGCTGGCCATGGCCTGCAGGGCCGCTTCCTGTAGCGCTTGGCGCTGCGCATCGGTCCAGGCAGAGCCGCTGGCGCACCACAGGCTGGCCACCACCGGCTGCCCATCCAGGCCCAAGGCGGATTCGCGCAGCCAGCGGTCGTCGGCGCGCAGCAGGCCGCGCTCGAGCCAACAGCCCTCGATCTCCAGGTGTTGGAGCACCTCGCCGTGTTCAAAGCCGTCACCCGAGGCTGGTAAGCCCAAGCAGCACAGGTCCCAGCCGATCATCTGTGCACCTGTGGCCAGTCGAATACGGCACTCGTTGACCGCCCGGCAGCGGTCGTAGGCCAGGGTCTCCATGGGCAGCCACTCCAGTCGGGCGCCTTCGTCCACCTGCAGCAACACCCGCTGCACCGCTGCTGGGCCAAGGCTCTTGTAAAAGCGCGTGGCCCCAGGTGTGGTCAGTCGCACGCGGCTGCCCGCGCCCAGGTGGGCGTCGATGCGCAGCTCGTCGCCGCCCACCAAACCGCCCGGTGGGTGCACCAAGACGTGTTCACAGGTGTGGGGGCCGTCGGGGTACAGCGCCTTGAGCACGCGCAGCGGCCCTTCATGCCGGTCGTGCGCCACGGTGCGGCCCTGGTCCCAGCGGTAATCCAGCCGCAGCGAGCCTTTCCAATGCGGCTGCGATGTCGCGGACGGGCTCACCCCAACGCCACCACACGCTGGCGCTGGCGGCCCAACTGCGGGCTGAACAGCTCCACCACGTCGCCGTGCTGCAGGTACTTCGGGGGCTTGAAGCCCATGCCTACACCCTGCGGCGTGCCGGTGACGATCACATCGCCCGGCAACAGCGTCATGAACTGGCTGAGGTAGCTCACGATCTCGGCCACGCCAAAGATCATGTCGGCGGTGCTGCTGTCCTGGCGCAGCTCACCGTTGACGCTCAACTTCAGCCCCAGTTGCTGTGGGTTGGGAATCTCATCGGTGGTCACGAGCCAAGGCCCAATGGGTCCAAAGCCATCGTGGCACTTGCCCTTGAGCCACTGGCCACCGCGGTGCAGTTGCCAATCGCGCTCGCTCACATCGTTGGCCAGCACATAGCCGGCCACGTGCTGCAGCGCGTGGGCCTGCGCCACACGCCGCACGGTGCTGCCGATCACGATGCCCAACTCCACCTCGTAGTCCAAGGCCACCGACCCCATCGGCAGCGGAAGGTCGTCATCCGGGCCGGCCAGTGCGGTGATGCTCTTGGAAAACACGATGGGCTCGGTGGGGATGGCCATGCCCGCTTCGATGGCGTGTTGGCGGTAGTTCAAGCCGATGCCCAGGAACTGGCGGATGCCCGCCACCGGCACGCCCAGGCGCGTGCCCGGGGGCACCAGGGGCAGCTGGTCTGCTTGGGCGGCCACCTGCTGCGCCAAAGTGGCCAGGGCCTGGGGCGCCAGTTGCTCGGGCGTCCAATCGGGCACCAGGCCCGACAGGTCACGGATTCGGCCCTGCTCATCACACAGGCCGGGCCGCTCTTGGCCCAGTGGGCCGTGTCGCAGAAGTTTCATGGTCGGAAGCCGCGCAGGCAGCAGCAGAGGGTGCAGCCCCGAATCTACAGCAGCGCCCGCTCCATTGGGCCGACAATGCCCCCATGAGCGAATCCACACCTCCCCAGCTTCCCGATCGCCTGTCCACCGACCCCCGCAGCCCGCACCATGTGCGGGACCTCATGCAACTGGACATCGGTATCCGCTTCAATGGCAAGGAGCGATTCGATGTCGAGGAGTACTGCATCAGCGAAGGCTGGGTCAAGGTGCCCTCGGGCAAGACGGTCGACCGCCACGGCCGGCCCCTGCTGATCAAGCTCAAGGGCGCGGTGGAGGTGTATCTCCGCTGACGATGAGGGCCGCCACCGAGCGCCCATGAAAAAAGGCGCGCAGCTGTCGGCCGCGCGCCTTTGAATGACGCCAGGAGCCCCGGGCAGTCGCCCGCGGCCCTGCGTCGGTTTACTTGAAGTTGTAGCTTGCCGTCAGCGAGAAGCGACGACCCAACATGCCCGGGGTTCCCAGGTCCCAGTAGGTGAACACGTTGGGAATGCCCACCGAGCGGGCGTAGGAGTTGGTGACGTTGAGCACGCTGGCGGCCACCACCAGGTTCTTCACACCACGGTAGTTCATACCGAAGTCCAAGGTGCGCTCAGCACCCAACATGCACAGGCCCTCAGCCCGCAGGGGCACGTACAGGGTCGAGGTGGAGGTTTCGCACAGCGATGTGGAGCTCACGCGCATCGCATCGATGTGGTTCACGCGGGTCCAGCCGCCCCACGTCTCACCCCTCCACTCCAGGCGCAGGTTGTAGCGGTTCTTGGGGACTTCCTGCACGATGGCGGTGTTGACCAGACGGCTGGGTGCGGTCCCCGACAGGATCTGCTGGTCGTACTTGAGCGTGCGTGTGCCGGCCCAGGTCAACGTGACGCGGTCCTTGCCCTGGTCCAGCAAGCGCCAGCTCAGGTCGTAGTCCACGCCGTTGGTGGCGGTGTAGTTGAAGTTGCCGTACTGGCGAATCAGGCCAATGATCGGACCGCTGTTGGCCACGCCGGGCAGCCAGGTGGCCTGGTTGGCGTCACGCAACACCAACGCTGAATTGGCCGATTGGTTGGCCACGTAGGCGTTCATGATGTCCAGGCCGCGCTGCACCCGGATTTCGTTGTAGCGCTCGAACTGCCAGTAGTCCACCGACAGGTCCACGCTGCGGTTGGGCGACAGGATGAAGCCGAAGGTCGCCGAACGCGAGGTCTCGGGCTTCAGGTTGGGGTTGGCGCTGACCACCGTGGCCAGACTGCCCGGATTCTGACCAGCACCCACGGCGGAGAAGCCCAGCACGTTGCAGTCGCGCGCGGCAAACGGAGAAGAGGTGCCAGCCAAGCTGACCGGGCTGGCCGGGTTGCTCGAGTTGCAGCGGATCGGGTCAAAGATCCGCTGGTCCTGGTTGTTGTGGAACGAGACCACGTAGGAGTTGCTGATCTGCGAAATCGACGGCGCCCGGAAGCCCGAAGCCAAGGTACCGCGAACAGACAAGGTCGACTTGATCGGGTCCCACTTGAAGCCGGCCTTGCCGGTGGTGGCGTTGCCGAAGTCCGAATACGACTCGGTGCGCGCGGCCAGCTGGCCTTCAAGGTTGCGCGCCACCGGCAGGCGCAGTTCGGCAAAGGCCGCCTTCGAATCGCGCGAGCCCGAGGTGCCGTTGGCCACCAGGCCGATGTAGTCACCGCGCTGGTAGTTGGCGTCAGGCACCGAAGACAGCTCTTCTCGCCGGAACTCCGCACCCAAGGCCACGGCGGCGTTGCCACCGGCCATGCGGAAGAGGTCGCGCGAGGCACGCACGTCGGTGGACATGATGGACGATTCGCCCTTCACGGTCGCATCAGCCACGAGGGTGGAGATGGCTTCAGGGGTGTTGATCTTGCCGAAGCGGTACGCGCTGCCATTGGGGCCGATGGCCGCCGTCAGGCCCGATGACAACATCCGGTTGGTGCGGATGGAGGTGTTGTCCATCTTGCTGTAGACCACGGCGGCGTCGATGTCCCAAGCGCCGGCGGTGCCGGTGAGGCCCGCGGTGAAGCGGGTGGACTGCAGATCGGTGATGGCCTGCTGCGGAATGTCCTCAAAGCGGTACAGCAGCTGCACCGGCTGGGCGTTGGCGGTGCCGCGCGTGGGGTTGTCCGGGTGGGTGGCCGGCAGCACGATGGCGCTTTGGGCCAAGAAGGTGCCATTGACCAGGGGCCAGGTGACCGCGCGCGCGGCCGTGCTGGCGGTCCACACGGTGGCCGTCAGCGCATAGGGCGCGAAGTTTTCCACCGTCTTGGTCTTGGACAGCATCACGTCGGCGTAGGCCGTCCAATCCTTGTTCAGGGCCATGGTGCCGCGCAGCGAACCGTTCACGCGGTCCTGGGCCGCGATGTACTCCAGCTCGTTGTCGCTGTTGAATCGGCACATCCCATTGGGCATGGACGGCGTGCTGGTGAGGTAGCCCGGCAGCCGATTCGGAACCCCTTGACCCACGGTGCGGTCAGACGGGCAACCGGCCAAGGCCCCCATGAACAGCGGTCCGGAGGAGCTGCTGCCTGAAATCACCTGTCCGTCAGGCAGCGTGCGGGTGGCCGGGTAGGCGGTCGGCACCGAGTAGTAGTTGCCATACAGTGCATTGACCGAGCTCGGTGAGAAGCGCTC
>JACCDK011957598.1_pt1 | contig 34097 bp, 33 predicted proteins | sample 7445871 | NCBI WGS metagenome assembly JACCDK01 (sample SAMN15323436, study PRJNA562643) | freshwater metagenome | isolation source: river surface water | place: USA:Blue River Watershed | collected 2017-08-15 | reverse complement strand
GTCAGCAGCTCCAATTGACTCCAACAAAGCATCCGTTAACTTACCCTGCTCATGAATGGACTTCAAAATAGCAACACGGCGATCTTCTAATTCACGCAAATACAACAAACGTTCTTCAATACTACGTAACTGAGTGTCATCTAAGCCACCAGTCACCTCTTTACGATAACGGGCAATAAAGGGCACAGTCGAACCCTCATCCATCAAATCAACAACTACCCCAATTTGCTGAGGTCGCACTTTCATTTCTGTGGCGATTTGGTTATTAATACGCAAAGTAATTTGCTCTGGGGTTTCCGATGTCAATTCTATAAGCCGTTGATTCAATCTTGATTCACATTCTTGATAAGTTATTATTCAATTGAGGCGTTCATTTTATATAATCAAGCCTTAAAGCTAATGAATTTTGATGAATCTCTATTGCTTGCCACTTTTTCTTATTTGTATTTGATCGATGCCAACAGTAAATTACTTCAATAAATGCCTATCCACGGACAAGATTCTTAATGGAGTCCTGAAGATTTTTAAAGATTCTTTTGATATGACTTCTCAAGGCTCTCATCTTGATATTGGTTCAGGTTCTGGCGCATTGGTAAAACTTATCAAACAAGTTGCACCGAATTTTTCATCAAACTGCGTTGACTATACCGACAAACTCATTGATGACAAAAGCATTCCTCTGGCTGTTGTAGATTTGAACTTTGAAAAACTTCCACACAACGATAATTCATTTGATTTTGTGACATGCACAGAGGTCATTGAACATCTCGAAAACTATCGCCTGATCATCAGAGAAGCATTCAGAGTAACAAAGCCAGGTGGCCTTGTAGTCTTCACAACACCGAACGTATTAAACCTAAACAGTCGATTAAGGTATTTTAGTTTTGGCTTTCACAGCTTGTTTGGACCATTACCAATCAACAGAGATGAGGCATTTTCAACTGGCGGACACATCACACCTGTTCAATTTTTTTATCTAGCTCATTCATTAGCGGAGGCTGGCTTTACCAATATTGACGTTCAGTTTGATAAAAAACAGACCTCTGCAATTCCTTGGTTAATACTTTTATATCCCTTTATTAATATTTTTAACCGCCTAGCCAGCCGAAGAGAGGTCAGAAAAGGCTTTATTAACCAAAACAACATAGGCTTCACCCAAGCAAATCAAAGCATTGATATGCTCCTGGGCAGAACCATCATAGTGAGCGCCAGAAAACCTTAAAAGGTTACGAAATATTTACTTTTTTAAAAGAGCGGGTAATTTAGCTAAAAAATCTTTGGCCACCATTGAGTTACCGTAGTCAGAATAATGGTCGCCATAGCTATATAAAAATTGACCATCTTTTGCAATGCCACAGTGATTCCTTGCAACATCACATACCAAGTTCGTAGGGTCATAAACAATCAATGAAGGGTGATTTTCTTGGAGTTTATTTACAAACAATCTATAGCGCTCATTGGTATACATGTGTTGCTCATAAGTCATACTACAGAGCGAATTTTCTTTTCGAAATAAAAATTGATTCAAGAAGTCACTCTTAGTTAAACCTCCGCTGATGCAACTCTTAGGATCTGGGAATCCAGGGTGATCTACCAAAAAGATAACTTTTTTGCCAGCTTTTTCAAGAGCTTTAATTGCATTACCAATTCCATAAATTCCCTCATCAAATAGTGGGCTCTTATCTAAATCATCTTTTGAATAGACCTCCCCCAAACTAAAGATTGATCTAGCTGCAGGCGCAAACATCACAGCCTCTAATTCTTTATTTGCAACTAAAGCGTCTATGACATATTGGTTTTTAGCAGCATTCCTACCTTTAAAACGAGGAATATCGCCCAACATTGGAATTGAATTACCAATCATCATCCACCTTGGACTATCTTGATTGAAAGCCTCTCTAGCCAAGCCATAAAAAACGGCTTCGCCCTTACTATCACCCCAAACTGCATAAGTAGCTTTTTGATCTTTAGGGCTGTAACAAGACTTCAGAATTAACTTTGCTTCCATAGGTATGCCGCATTCATTGGCCCATTGTTTACGATCAGCGCCCATCGTCAAAGAAGTTGGATCGGCATTTAGTAAACCAGGATGTCTTGCTTTAACTCCTTTAGTTTTATAGACAAAAGCTCCAGCAATACAAAGACACAACATTAATATTGACAATCCCTTGATCAAGGGGCGCTTCGAGGAAGATCGTCGTATCGGCTTTTCTATCAAGTAATAAGTCAAGGCGGCTAAAACAATACTTAGAACTACCAGAACAAAACGAACATCAACAGATGGTGTTTCTGAAGCAATAATTCTGGCAAATGACAACAAAGGCCAATGCCACAAATACAAAGGGAAGCTGATCAAACCTACCCAGACAAAAATTCTCTGCGATAAGACAAAACGATTCACAAAACCGTGAGGGCCTGAAGCTATTAAAAGAGCTGAGCCCAATGCAGGCAACAGTGCCCACCAACCCGGAAAGGCTCTTGACTCATTGATCACTACAAAGCCAATCACCACCATGACCAAGCCCAAGCCTGAAAGAAGACCTCTATAGCGTTCAATGATGGATGTGAGCACTTGCGCAGGGCGCAATGCTTGATAGGCTAAAAAAGCCCCTAAGGCTAATTCCCAAGAGCGACCCAAAGGAGAGTAAAACGCCGCACTGGGATTGCTTACTACTTGCCAAACATTTAAACCAAAGGACAAAAGAGCCACGACCAAAATCATTGACAAAACATTCCAAGAACGCTTCGCAAAAAAATAAAGCAATAGGGGCCAAACAATATAAAACTGCTCTTCAATACCCAAAGACCATAAATGCAATAAAGGCTTGGTATCTCCAGCGGCATCAAAATAACCAGCTTCTTTCCAAAACATGAAGTTAGCAATAAACCCTGCACCACCCGCGGCATGCTTACCTAAAGATCGATACTCAACGGCGGTCAATACCACCCACCCCAAAGCCAAGCAGAACAAAAGAACAACACTCAATGCAGGGAAGATACGACGAACACGTCGCGCATAGAAAGTCTTAATGCTGTAAGTGCCAGCCTGAATGTCTTTTAACAAGATACTGGTAATTAAATACCCAGAAATAACAAAAAAGATATCTACCCCAATAAATCCACCAGGCAAAAGTTTTGGAAATGCATGAAAAAAAACCACCGACAAAATCGCCAAGGCTCGAAGACCATCAATATCGGAACGGTAAGAGATTGAGTGAGAACCTTGGCTACCCATGCATTATCTTTATAAATATTTTTTAAACAATTCAGTCTTTAGTTTATTTACCTACTTGATTTACTGACATAACTTACTTAGTGACTTCCAGCGCTTCAATGGCTGCAATTGCATCTAAAACAGCCTCAACACTTGGAGGATGGCCTTTATCACCCAAATTATGAATCTTTGGTGACCAATATCCCTCTGTTTTCCAGCGCGGTGAATCGCAATATAGTTCAATCGTTGGTCTTCCTAAAATGGCCGATAAATGAGTCAAGCCCGTATCCACACCGATAGTCATCTTGGCACCAGCCACGAGACCAAAAGCATCCGCAATTGAAAAGGCGTTCGGCACAATCGCTTTTGAGCCTACCAAAGAATAAGTCCCAGAAATTTTCCTAGCAATTTGAGTACTCACTTCTTTCTCTTGATCATTACCCCAAGGTAATATAACTTGGATACCCTTGGCGACCAATGCTTTACCCACACTGATCCAATGATCATCAAACCAGCGCTTTGATTTGCCAGCTGTCGCATGAAAACACATCACATATGATTTACTCACATCAAATCCTAGATCAATGCGGGTTGATGCAAAGCCTAAGTTAGCAGCATCTAACAAAGACTGAACATAAGTATCTGGGTAAAACTGAGGGGGCATCAATGAACGGTCTGGCACTGGCACATCCATGGCGGAGGCAGCAACCCAACGCGAGCGATCAACGGCATGACAATGAAACGGCACCTGTACACAATCCGTATAGAACTTACGAGCCCACGGCTCGTAACCAGAAAACTCAGTTTGATTGGCCAAACCAAAAACTGAAGCAGTCTTATTTGGATTGGCTACATGTGTGACCCAAGCTGACTTCAGTAAACCCTGGGTTTCAATGATCAAGCCATAGTCAGCAAACACCCCTGACTTAAATTGCTCTTTAAAAGCGATGTATTCCTGAATGCTGCTGATGAATTCGCCTCGTTTTAAGGCTTTTTTCCAACGACGAAACCCCAAAGGAATAATGTTGTTGATTCCAGCAACAGAATTGCCAGATGGCAAAGTAATGGTCTTCAGAGGATCCAAAAGCCCCACATAGCCCTCTTCCACTACCCAATCAATCTGAGCTTCTGGGTTCTTGATACGCAAATCCCAAACTAAGGGTAAATTGTGCAAAACATCGCCCAACGAGGACAGCTTAACGATCAAAATCTTCATAGAGACATATTTTCCCTCAAAAATAAAAATTCCCGAGTTTTTATTGAAATGATTAAAAAAAAATCAATGAAAATTAGACTTGATTAAATCGTCCAATGGATAGATGGTAAATCCTTGAATTGTTCATTACGATGATTGCAAAAAATAATCATAAACATCGTCTAAATTCATTAGGAGGCACCTAAAAAGAAGACTAAAATTAATGTAAATATAGAAATCTAGTAACCATATCAACTTATTGGTATCTACTTTTTACTAAACTTTTAAGCCAATAGATATACTTAAGAAGTATTTTTTAAGAGTTATAAACATTTAATAAAAAAACTAATAGAATTAATTGAAAAATTTAACTACATATAACTAATAATGATTTATTCAATTTTCGAAAAACTAGGGTTGATTCAATTTTCTCAAAAAAATAAAATTACCATCGCATTTCTCATTTTGCTAATGATTCTTCCATTCGGATGGATGACACAAAAAGGTTTTTTTGGGTATGTATGTGCACTTTTGTTTTTATTATCAATTCTTCAATTGAGTTTAAATAAGAATCGTAATATTTTTTTTAAGGAGAAATACAATTTTTTGATTTTTTTCTCATTTTCAGCAATTTTTTTATCAACATTTTTTTCGCAAATGTTAAGAGCTAATTTTCATATACAAGCCTATGACGGCCCCATCAGACTAATACTTGCTTTACCAATTCTAATATCAATTTTTCAATTGAAAATCAATTTTTCAAAAGTAATTTCTTTCACTTTACCACTAGCGCTAATTTATATATTTTTATACGCCATACTAGTACCGAATGATTTTTATGGGGCAAGGCTTACCAATAACTATTTAGACCCAATTATCTGGGGTAATTTTTCAATTATTCTTGGATTTATTTGTTTCGCTAGCATCAATAATGATGATAAAAAACTATTAAAAACATATAAATTATTCGGATTGGTCCTGGGTATAACTATGTCAATATTATCCCAATCAAGATCAGGTTGGTTGGCTGGTATTTTTATGGCAATAACGTGGGCCCTTATAAATTTCAGAAATTTTTCAGCAAGAAAAATATTTCTTGTGCTAGCAATAGTTTCATCTACTCTTTTTTTCTTTTATTTAACATTGCCAATCTTCAGAATTAGGGTGGATTCAACTTTAATTGAGGTTATGAGTTGGATCAATCATACTCAACCAATTTCGTCTGCTGGCATTCGACTAACTATGTGGAAAATGAGCTGGTATTTGTTTACTCTAAATCCCTGGATTGGTTATGGAGAATTTTCAACCCTTCCAGTTTTAAATGATCTGTACATCTCATCATTTGCAGATATAGATTCAATTCAAACAATTCTATGCTGCGGGCCACACAATGAAATAGCATCAAGAGTATTGCAATATGGATTACTTGGGTTAGCAGGGCTTATGCTAACTTATTTAATCCCAATTTATGTTTTTTTAAAATCAAATCATCATCAAAGTAAAGTCATGGGCATAATTTTATGCGTTGGTATGTTTATTTCCGGCTTAACTGGTGAAATGTTGAGTCTTAAGGCAAGCTATAATTTCTTTGCTATCTTTATTTCAGGTCTTCTAGCAACAACTCTTTGGCAAAATCATGAACAAAAATAAGTATTCAATAACCTTCGCTTGCTATAACTCAGTTAAATATACAAAACTTTGCATTGATAGCATGATTAAGCATCGCACTCCTTTAGACCGTCTAATTGTTATTGATAATGGTTCAACTGATGAAACAAGAGCCTATCTAGAAAGCTTACCGTTGGGAGGTCGAATATTTAATCAACTTAATCTTGGCTGTGGCGTAGCCTGGAATCAGGGTGCTTTAGCCCAACAAGCTGAGTGGACTATAGTCATGAACAATGATGTTTTAGTTTCCCCTAATTGGATTGAAAAACTAATTAATACAGCTGAAAAACTTAATGTCAGAATAATCTCACCAGCCCTAATTGAAGGCCCACTAGATTATGATTTCGATATATTTGAGTGCGATGCCAGTAAGCGAATGTCAAATGTTCACAGAATTGGCGCAAAACACGCTGTCTGCTTAGCAGTTCATAGTTCTGTATGGATGGAAATTGGTTTTTTTCAACCCGTTCCAAGACTTTTAGGATATGAAGATACATTATTTTTTAATGAAGTTCGAAAATTCCAAATTCCTACTGCAATGACTGGCGCTTGCTGGCTTCATCATTATGGCTCGATAACTCAAACAGCAATTAAATTAGAGCGCGGCATGAATGAAAAAGATGGTCTAGGTTATCGCTATAATTACAAGCTTTTAAATCAATCTTGGCTCGATAGAAAGTTAATGAAACATAAAAAAAAGAAGCAAGAAAAGATGTGGAGCTCCGATGAAGTTAAACGATACGATATGTCAATTCATGGCATCAGAGAAAATAATAGTTTTAGGTGGATTTAGCGTTTTCACTGTCTTCAAAAATAGCTGAAAGTCCCGACCACGCACTCAATCGATAGCCATTTTTTATTAAATACTGATACGTCTCTCCTAAGATAAGCGCTTCAATACCGCTTGTTGACTCCCAAGCTTCTATACAGATAATTTTAGGGTGATATTTATCCAAATCCAAACTTTTTAAAACCAAAAAATCCATTCCCTCAACATCGATACTTAATAGTGAAAAATCTGTGGGCACTTGATTCTCGAACAAAATAGAGTCTAGTTTTTTAGTTTTAATTTGACCAATTTTTTTATAGCCACTTTGATCAACTATGGAATCAAGCTTAATAGTTGTATTGGTTGAAAAATTTTTTGGGCTAAAAATATCTACATAAGTTTCAATATCACTTACAGCAGCCAAAACTACTCTATCTCGCGGCCTAGATAGACGGCAAGCCAGAACCTTTTCATCCTCTAAATCAACTAGCAATCCTTGCCAACCCTTTTTATATAGGCCATAAGTATTAGAGCCACGTCTTGGATGATGACATCCGATATCTACATAATATGGACTGGCTGTACAATTTTTTAGTAGCAACTGAATCAAAAGATCCTCTCCAAATTGAGAATAAGACAACTTTGCCTTAGCTGGAGAAATAAATGCTTTATAAACAGCTACAAGATATTGGGGTAAATTCATAAACGTGGCTGCAAAATTAAACTCAAAAATTCGTCTTTATTATTTACTAAATATACAGGCATACGATTCTGATCGATATTAACTAAATGTGTCGAAAACCCTGGAATACCTTCTCCCAACACATCCCCTCCCGTTCGAATCTTATACTCAATAAGTTCACAGTCTCTGTTTTCAGGTTTATTGAATTCTTGATGAGCCATGCTATCCATTTTCAATAAAATTCGCTTAACCCCACCCATCCAAGTAAAATGCCAACCACCATTCCTAATTGTTTGGGTTCTAAATTTCATCCAATTTCTTTTAATTCCCCGCCAAAATCCAGAGCTTCTGAAATTTCTCACCTCTTCTAAAGATAAAAATTTGCACTTTATATTTTTAAAAGTAGTTATTTTTGGCAGGGTCCAAATATAGGGCTGCCCATTAAAAAAAACTTGATTATTTAAATAGTAGACATATGCGTACTGCAAAAGACTTGCCCTTGGAAAAAAAACTGGACTGTAAGAAAAAATTGAGCTTGGATTAGGTATTTCATCCAAGTCTGAAATTATTACCCAATCATGATCATTTGCATCCCAAAGACCATTTATTAAATAATTGCGTTGATAATTTTCATAAACCCAAGGATCAGTGGTTTGAAATGGATACGATTCAATTAAGAGGTATCGAATTTTTTCTTTGAACTTTAAAAAATTATTAATATTAAAATTTATGGCTTTTTCTTTACCAGTATGTGTTCTAGTTGCTTCGCAGATAACAAAAAAATCAACTGAATCCCAAAGAGTTTCTAAACGTAACTTTAATAATTGATCTTCATTGAAATAGGTAAAGCAATCATAAATTTTATTCTTTTTTTTCATTCATCTTCTCTAAAAATATGATTCTCACAATATGCTTTAAATTCAATAATTGTTTGTAAATACTGATCATTTAGGTCTTCATAGTAACCCCTCAACATGGGCAATGTAGTCTTTGCATGAGCCAAATCATCATAACCATAAGCTATACCGAAGAGCCTATTTTTTCTCTTCAACTCCTCAGCACTGTACGACCCAGATTCATCAGGAATGATAATTGACTCACATCCACAAAGCGCTGCTTGCACTGATAAAAATGTCATATGATCATAGGAGATAAATGTTTTTATGGTGTTAAAAAACTCGGCCTTTTCTTCATCATTAAATTTCAAAAAAATATTATCGATAAATTTAAAATTATTAGGATGCTTATTTAGGGTTTTATGATGTCCTTTTTTGATTAGAAAAGCCCCACCATCTCTTGAATTATGATTTCTATTTTGATAAGTTTTGAGATGATAGTTAAGATCAATTGCAGTTAGCACTCCTTTTATTGAATATCTTGAATTTACTTTATAAAAGTCAAAATACTTAAAGATATGATCTGATTCATTAAAAACACCAAAGCCTTTGGACTCATCAGGATCATTAAGGACCCAACGAACAATATGTTTTGCCCCCATTGGATTTCCTTTGATATTTTCAGGATAAATTACGACAGTATTTTCAATATTTAGAAATTTCCAAATAAAAAGTGGATACAGAGTCAAAATTTTCCGGTTAATTTTCCTATAAACTGTTTTTACGTTAATCAATTTTCTAAAAAAAAGAAGTATCTTGTAGATGCGAAATTTAAATGAGTTGTCATACTTTGCTTGTAAAAATGAATCTAATAAATTAGCGTTCCATCTATTATTTTTTCTTGGCGAAGTTAGAAAAACGTTTTTCACCCCCAAAAAAATTAGTCGATCTGCAAGAAAATGTAAGGCACAAATTCCTCCAATATTCTCGTCATATTCAGGGGCAAAAATTAGGTAATTTTTCAAAATTAGAATTTTTATTTATTTGAATTTAATTGTCGAATCCCAGGTCTTTCCAACTGAATCTTTAGTATTTAAGATAGGATGAATACCTATATTTGGCCATTGAATATTTAAGGTTTCATCTTTCCAAGAAAGACATTGCTCAGAGGTGGGATCCCAATAATCTGTTGTTTTATATAAAACATCAGCCTCATTAGATAAAACAAAGAATCCATGGGCAAACCCTTCAGGTATCCATAATTGTTTTTTGTTTTCTTCAGAAAGCTCTACCCCCGTCCACTGACCATAAGTTTTTGATGATTGCCTCATATCAACAATTACGTCAAAAATACAACCTCGAAATACCCTCACTAACTTACCTTGCGTTTGATTTGTTTGATAATGCAGGCCTCTCAACACTCCCTTTTTTGATTTGGACTGATTATCTTGAACAAAAGATATTTTTTTCCCAACAACCTCTGAGAAATCTTTTTGATTAAATGACTCAAAAAAATAACCACGACCATCATTAAAGACTTGTGGTTCAATAATGAGAGCATCAGGAATCATTGTTGGAGTGACATTAATTGGCATTACTTACTTTCTAGAATTATTTTTTCCAAATACTTTCCATAATCATTTTTCTTTAATGGTGCAGCCAATTTCAAAACCTGCTCTGGGCCAATCCACCCTTGACGATATGCAATCTCTTCAGGACAAGCAATCATAAGACCTTGACGTTTTTGTAATGTAGAAATAAAACCTGCAGCGTCTAATAAAGAGTCATGCGTCCCGGTATCCAACCAAGCATATCCACGACCCATAATTTCAACTTGTAATTGATTCATTTGAAGATATGCCTCATTCACCGCTGTGATTTCCAACTCTCCTCGCGCACTTGGCTTAATAGATTTTGCAATATCACTAACCTGCTGATCGTAGAAATACAATCCTGTTACAGCATAATTACTTTTTGGTATCAGGGGCTTTTCTTCAATTGATAAAACTTTTAATGAGTGGTCAAATTCAACAACTCCATAACGCTCAGGATCATTAACGCGATACGCAAATACTGTGGCTCCGGTGGTACATTGATTTGCCGATTTCAATTGATTCATAAGCTCATGACCATAGAAAATATTGTCACCCAAAACCAATACTGACTGTTTATTTCTTATAAATTCTTTACCAATAATAAATGCCTGCGCCAAACCATCGGGGGAAGGCTGAACTGCATACTGAATATTCAAGCCCCATTGTGAACCATCTTTTAGTAATTCAAAAAATAGACGTGTATCTTGCGGAGTTGATATTAATAAAATATCCCTAATACCCGCCAGCATTAATGTTGTTAGTGGGTAATAAATCATTGGTTTATCATAAACAGGCATCAATTGTTTCGATACTGCCTGCGTTACGGGATATAAACGCGTCCCAGAACCTCCAGCCAAGATTATTCCTTTACGCTGAAGTTCACTCATGAAGATTAATTCCAATAGAAGTCATTTGGCAATTATCCAGCATTTAAACTTTTAAAAAAACATCTTTTTGAAGTATACGGGTCCGCAACAAGGAGGAAATCAATATTTCTACTTCGAACTTAAAAAATCTTTGACGTATTCTTTTACCTGATCTTCCCAATTAGGATAACGATCAATATGGCCTGCTTCAAATAAAGTTTTTTTTAACTTAGCATTATTTAGTCGTGAGTTGTAAGGTCTTTTAGCAGCAACGGGGTATTCATTTGCGGGTATTGGCAAGATATTGTTATGACTTACGAAAAACTTTGCGCCAAAGTTAGCGGCCTTTTCTATCGCATACAACGCCAATCCATACCAAGTGGTTTCTCCATCAGGCACGACATGATAAATTCCAGAGTTGACTTTAGATTTTATAAACTTGATAGACATTTCAGCCAACCATTTTGCCGAGGTAGGCACTCCCACTTGATCAACCACCACCCTTAATTGATCATGCTTACTAGCTAAACGCAACATCGTACGAATAAAGTTAACGCCATCACCGTACACCCAAGAAGTTCTTAATATATAGTATCTTGGGAATCCATCGGTATAAGTTGAAATATTTGATTCATAGAATTGATGAAAAACGGCTTTTATTGCCTCCTCACCAGCTAACTTACTCTGACCATAAATATTTAATTGGTCAATTGGGCCCGGGGAGTCGGTTTCCGAATAAGCGTCTTGCTTGGTATCAGCAAAAACATAATCTGTGGAAAAATGAACAAATATGCCGCAATTAACCTTAGATATATATTGAGCAAATAACTCAGGTGCCCTTGCATTTATAAAAAAAGCAAGTTTGCACTCGTTTTCTGCATTGTCTACCGCTGTAAAAGCTGCAGCATTAATAATTATCTGAGGACGATAAAAATTGAGCGCATTTTCAATAGATTGTTCACAAGATAAATCACAATCAGATCTCCCCAAAAAAACAGCAGGGCTTTGCAAATTTACCAAATATTTTTGTAAAGCCTTTCCTACCTGACCATCTCTTCCAAATATAAGAATTAATTTATTCTGATCCATAAGCTTTAAAGATAAGAATGATGTTGTACAAAATTAGTTATATTGAAATTTGACCCAATCACGATATGCGCCACTGATAATACTTTTGGTCCATTCTTGATTGCTAAGATACCAGCTAACTGTTTTTTGTATGCCAGAAGTAAAACTTTCTAAAGGTCTCCAGTCTAATTCATGCATTAATTTATTCGCATCAATCGCATAGCGACGATCGTGCCCAGGTCGGTCTTTAACATAGCTAATTTGAGAAGCATATTTTGAGCCATCAGATTTAGGAAGCAGGTTATCTAAAATATCACACACTATGTTCACAACATCTAAATTAGTTTTTTCATTGCCACCCCCAATGTTATATGTTTCACCAACTTTACCGAAATTCAATACTCGACATATTGCCGAGCAATGATCTTTAACGTAGAGCCAGTCACGGATTTGTTGACCATCCCCATAAATTGGGAGCGACTTACCAGAAAGTGCGTTTAAGATTATCAAAGGAATTAGCTTTTCGGGGAACTGATAAGGACCATAATTATTTGAACAATTTGTCGTTAAAACAGGCAAGCCATAAGTATGGTGCCACGCTCTAACCAAATGATCTGATGCCGCTTTAGAGGCTGAATATGGACTATTTGGCTCATAACGATTTAATTCCGAGAAGGCAGGATCATTTGAGGATAAAGAACCGTAAACCTCGTCGGTAGAAACATGTAAAAATCTGAACGTCTGTTTTCTATGATTGGATAAGTCAGTCCAATACGCTCTCACTGCTTCAAGCAAGTTAAATGTTCCAACTACATTGGTTTGGATAAAATCTTTTGGACCATGAATAGATCGGTCGACATGCGATTCAGCAGCAAAATTAATTACAGCTCTAATTGAAAACTTTTTTAACAACGAAAGAACTAACTCATAATCACAAATGTCTCCGCGGATAAATACATGCCGAGAATCATGAGATAAAGAGCTGAGTGTTAATAAATTAGCTGCATAAGATATCTTATCTAAATTAACAACACCCTCAACCTTGCGACTATCAAGCCAATCTAAGATGAAATTTCCACCAATAAAACCAGCCCCTCCAGTAACTAAAAGCATAAATTATTATTTTTTAAAAAAAAGGAATTTAGGAGTTTTAAATCGAACAATTCTTGAATAGAGTTTCAAATAAACGATTGACAAGAATATGACTGCCATAATAAGAACATAAGAATTATCCCAAAAAACTATAGATGGAGCAAAGGAAAGAAATGTAAACACCCACAAATATGGTGACGTAAAAGAATTTCTTTTGACCAAATCACCTGCAGTATGACCCATTGGAAAAGCAAACCAAGCAACACGCCTGTGTATGATTTGATGTAAATGAATTGAATCGGCGAAGCTAAAGTGATACTGACCGTAGTGTATTCTTCGGTAGATTGTAAATAAAGTTTCTACAATTGGATATAAGCATAATAAAAATGGAAACCAAGGAGATACCTCAGGATTTCTTACCACAAGCAATAAAGAGAGCTCTGCAACCAGATAACCTATTAAATACGCACCAGAATCACCTAAAAAAATTAATCCTCTTGGGTAGTTCCAAACAAAAAATCCAAAAAGTGCTCCTATTATCGAAAGCAAACATGACAATAATACATAATCATCAACTTTAAATGAAATATACGCCAATCCAATAAAAATAATTATCCCTACCATGGAAGATAATCCATTATTTCCATCAATAATATTAAAAGAATTAATTATTCCAACTACTGCAAAACAAGTAAAAAATATTGAAAAGTAATAAAAAGAAAATAAATAATCAATTGGTATTAATCCAACATTGTTAAGCCAATTATTTAAGAAAAACCCCGCCAGAAATGCAGATATAAAAGCTAAGATAAAACGAATTTTAATATTTAAGTTTTTAATTAAGTCATCGATTAACCCAGCAATAAAAACAGGAAGAGAACATAATAAAATTACTAGGTAAAGCTTAAATATACCAATATCTTTACTGTAAGAGATACCCAAACCTGTAATTAAACCAAGCAATAAAGCCACCCCACCAATTCGAGGAACGGGCATTTTATGAATTTTTTGTATGCCAGTTAAATCATTATCTAATATGAAAGCACTACCATTTCTTGCATAAAGCAATATTATGAATACTGCTACAAATGTAGTTATCAAAGAGCTTATTAGAGCAATCATGAGCGTTTTTCGTATCTCTTATTTCTATTGCTAGAATTAATAAATGAGTGCTTGATGTTATATCTAATTAAGCTTTTTACGTGCCAAATAAAATGCTTGAAATTACTGTGACTTAATTTCTGAGCATCATGCATTATAGATACAGCACTATTTACAGCTACCTTAAATCCCAAACCACGAATTCTAGAACAAATATCAGCATCCTCACAATACATAAAAAATCCAATATCAAAGCCTTGAACATTAGAAAAAATTTCGGATTTAAAAAGCATGCATGCCCCTGAAACCCAATCAACATACTTTTGGATACTACTGCTTTCTATTGATTTACGTTTGAACAAATTTCTCTTAATTACGGATATTAAGCTTATATCATCCCTTTGATTATCATCTGCAATCCCTGTATGATTTTTAATCAATGGTCCCAATACCCCAATTGAATCCTCTTTAGCCATGTTCATTAATTCTGGAAATGGATTTTCTAAGATCTTAACATCAGGATTCATAACACAAAAAAATGGTTGCTCACATTGATTAAATGCATTGTTATGATTTTCTCCAAAGCCCAAGGGTGAGGTATTTATTACAATTTTTATTTTTTCACTCGTTGGAAGGCTTATCTGCTCGGGAATATTCAGGGTAAGTATTACTTGAGCAACTTCTTCAATCACAACAATTGATTTCAAAAGGGCTGAAATCATATCGCCATGTCCATGACTAACTATAGAAACAGTAATTTTTTTATCTTTAATCACTATTTATATTCACCAGTTTTTTTTCTTAAGCCGTCCCAAATACCTTTTAAGATAAGCTTCATCGAATGATTCTTATTGCTACTATAGTAAAGATAAAAAATTATTCTAGGTATTGTCATTAATAACTCTCTTGAGATCCATTTTCTTGGAACATAATTAAATGAGAGTAAGAGCAAGGTATTTCTCACAATATAGTAATGTCTGAGTGGTGACTGATATATTGGCTTATAAAATCCCATGAAGTTAATTCCCAAATCACCCATATCATGAGTCATTTTTATTTTGCTTGAGATTCGAATCTCTAAACCTTTGCTTTTTGCTCGAAAACACCACTCATGATCTATACAGTCTACAAATAAGCCATCAAGCATTGGGCCGACCTTATACCAAGTTGAGATCGGTATGAGAGTTCCAGATGTTGGCATTGTTGCGGATTTATTATTTTTTAAAGCGTTTTTGACTTGACACTTCTTAGTACTTTTCCGATCTATTAATGTAGGACCTATACAGGCCAGGTTTAAGCATGAGCATGCTTCAAACTCCTCCATAAGCATTTGCGGCAACATATCATTCGGAGTACTGTCTTGATCAAAAAAAATAACATATTTTGCTTTGAGAACCTGAAACGCAAAAACTGCTCCTTGATTTAAACCTGATGCTAATCCAATATTCTTTTCATTCTGAATGATATGTAACTGAGTTAAAGAACTAAGTTTTTCCTTAAATCCATTAGTGACTTGATTGATTACCGCTATAACTTCATATTTTCTATTTAATAGATTAACAACGTTTGAAAAATCATCCTCACTAGGTTGATAAAATACTAAAACACATGCAATCGAATTCTTAGCTAAATTTTCAGAAAAATACTCATTTTTATTTAATGTCTCTGCCATAAAGAATTTTTAATTAATATGTTTTAATAATTCTTGAAATACCCAATTCTTTTGGGAGCCATTGGCATATTTTTCAATATCTAACTTGGCCTGCATAATTAAACATTTAGTAGCATCCCTATTTTCGAAAGCAAAACGCATTTTTATTCTTGCGTCCTCAAGAGAAGGCTCTGCCCAATAATTATTTTTATACCCAGAATAATGTCCTTGTTTAACCGGTGTTAAATTATATTGAACTAGTAAGGAATTTTTCTCATTCATGTAAGTAGTATTTCCAGAGTATCCTGTAGCTAAAACTAAAGTCCCTAAACTCATAGCCTCAGCCATTGCTAGACCCAACCCCTCTGATCGATGTAAGGAAACATAGCAATCAGAAATATCAATAAGCCCCGAAATTTCATCGTCACTAAAGCATTCATCAACGACCTTTATATTTTCTGACTGCCCAATTAAGTCATCAAGCTGATCTTGTTTAAACGAAACTTTTGTCTTGTTTAAAGTTTTAACAAACAGCAATACTCTAGAATCATTACCAAATTCATCTTGAAACGCCCTAATAGTTGCTACTGGATTTTTTCTTTCTATTTTTGATAAGTAGTCGAAAGTTAGAGTGAACATGAAAACATCTTCTGATATAAAAAAATCTTTGCGATTGTATAAATTTCTATTTCTATTTATTAATGCAAAAGGCATTAATTTAATTTTGTTGCTTTTTGATTCAAATATGCTCTTTGTGAACTCTGTCTGTACCCAAACTTCATCAATCAATTTATTCAATCCAATCCATTCTTTTGGAATTGAAGGCAACTCCCAAAACCAAATACCTATAGAATAGTTGGATAACACATTTAAAAAATCTCGCCTTAGTAGTGATCTAGCCAAGATGGTTGGGCTTCCAACAAAAATATTAATACCTGCGCCAATACAAGAAACCTCATATTTTTTTAAGTCCTCAAACCCTTGATAAGATTTACTCGAGAGTGGCAAGTTAACTAAATAAAAATCAAAAGATCCTTCCAAAGATTTAATTAATGCCCTAACAGTGTTTCCAAGACCAGAAACCGAGTAGATATCACCGATGATAAATACTTTATTGCATTTTTTTTTGGGCAGGAATTTCTTTAAATGGTAAAGTAAACCGAATAGTTTGAATAAAAAGATTCTTACAGAAGTTTTAATAATTAGCACGGCTTTCCTAGCATCCATGAAATGGTTTCTGAAATTTCATATTGCTTGAAAGAACCAATCGCTTTCTTAATTTTTTTGCAATCACCAACGAGAGATTTGATATCATTTTCTCTAATAAATTTTGGATTAACTTTAATTTCTAGAGTTGCGCCACTTAACTTTTCTATTTCTTCTATCACTCTCTTAAGTGAGTATGGCACTCCTGAGCATACATTGTAGATTTGACTAATCGCTGTTGTTTGTAATAGTTTTAAGTAAATATCAGAAATCATACGAACATCGTTATATTCTCTAATAACATTCAGATTTCCAAGTTCAATTTCTTTTCTTTGATCTTTAAAGTGATCAACAATTTTAGGCACTAAAAAGCTGTTGTGCTGCCCTAAACCCGTGTAGTTAAATGGTCTGGCAATAATCAAAGGCAAAGCATTACTGAAATTCATTGCCATATGTTCCATGGATAACTTACTAATCGCATAATGATTGACTGGCCGAGGGCAAATCTCCTCATTAATAATTTTGCATGGTTGGTTCCCGTATACATTTGCACTACTAGCAATTAGAACTTTTTTTATGTTTTTAGCATTACAAGATAACGCCCTTAACAGATTGATTGTTCCAAATAAATTAACCTTATAGTATTCAAACTCATCTTGATGAGTTAGCGTACTAATAGCAGCCAGATGGCAAACATAGGCGGGGGAAATTAATGATATCTCTTTAGAAACTGCCTCAAAATCGGTCAAATTTGATTTCAAACAATAGACTTCAAACCCCTCTTTAATGGCATTTGGTATCAAATGTCGACCAGTAAATCCATCTGACCCCGTTATTAATATTCGCATATCTAGAACGAAAAGCCTGAGGCATTTCTATTTAAATCGGAACTTACCATCATCTTACAAAGTTCTTCCAGCGAAGTTGCAGGCTCCCACCCTAATTTATCTTTAGCTTTTTCAGGGTTACCAATTAATAAATCAACTTCTGCCGGTCGATAAAATTTTGGATCAATTTTCATCACTATTTTATTGGTGGCCAAATCAACTGCAACTTCATCTTGATTTTTCCCAACAAATGCGACGTTTATGTCTGCATTTTTAAAAGATAATTCAACAAACTCGCGAACTGTAACGGTTCGATTTGTTGCTAGCACAAAGGTATCGGGAGAATCAACTTGTAGCATACGCCACATCCCCTCAACATAATCTTTTGCAAAACCCCAATCTCTCTTGGAGTCTATGTTTCCAAGTGTTATATGATTTAATTTTCCCAACTTAATTTTTGCAACACCGTCTGTAATTTTTCGCGTTACAAACTCTAAGCCACGAAGAGGACTTTCATGATTAAATAAAATACCGCTAGATGCGAAAATATCGTAACTCTCTCGATAGTTGACAGTCATCCAATGTGCATATAGTTTTGCAATTCCATAGGGACTTCTTGGATAAAAAGGTGTTGATTCTTTTTGTGGAATTGCTTGAACCTTACCGAACATCTCGGATGTGCTTGCCTGGTAAAATTTGACCCTTGGATTAACAATTCGAATTGCCTCTAGAATATTTACAGGGCCAATTCCAGTAATTTCTGCTGTGGTTAGTGGCTGATCAAACGAAACTCCAACAAAGCTTTGCGCAGCCAGATTGTAGATTTCATCTACATTTGTTACTTCGATCATCCTAATAGTCGCAGATAAATCTGTAAGATCGTACTCAATCAAACTTAGATTCGGATGATTGCTTATACCAAGCTCATTAATTCTCCAAAAGTTGACTGAGCTTGTCCTCCGATAAGTACCATAAACTTGGTACCCCTTAGACAAAAGTAGCTGAGCCAAATAGGCTCCATCCTGCCCTGTCACACCTGTTACGATAGCAACCTTATTTGTCAATTTTTGTTCGATAATTTTATTAATCAAAATTTACCCTTTCAAGCTCGACAACCAAGGGCATCTTTCTAGTTTGAGTGTGAATCGATCCGATGTATTCTCCAAGCAAACCTATAAAAAACATTTGCACTGCGCCAAAGAAAAAAATACCAATTAATAGCGGCGCAAGACCTAACTCAAAAGAATTCCAATAAAGCAATTTTGCAACAAAAAAACCAAATGCTAGCAACATACTTATTGCAGCAAGGGCAAAACCTAACATCGTCATTAATCTGAGAGGGATTTTTGAATGGTTGGTTATACCAAGCATAGCGATGTCATATAGAGTGTAGAAGTTATTTTTAGTTACACCTCTAACTCTTCGTGGCTGCTTAAACTTTACTGTATCAATCGGATAACCTATCTCGCACAGTAGGCCCCTAAAATAGGGATATGGGTCATTTAAGCTCCTCAGAGTTTCAATTACACACCTATCAAATAAGCCTGCGCCGGTTGCATTTTGAATTAGTGGCACTTCCGATATTCTTGAAATTGTTTTGTAATACATCTTTCTGATTGCAAACATAAGGGAGGATTCATCGCTTTGAGGCTTAACTGCTAGGACAGTTTTTGCACCCAACTCCCATTTTTCAATAAATTCCTTAATCATTTCTGGTGGATCTTGTAAATCTGAAGCTATAAGAACTACCGCATCTCCAGACGCTTGCATCATTGCATAATAAGGAGATCGTATGTGTCCAAAGTTTCTAGTATTTACAATAATTTTTAATCTTGCATCCGTCAATGCAAAAGATTTTAATTTTTTAACTGTATTATCTGTTGAGTGGTTGTCTATACAAATATGCTCATATTCATACGGTAGTGCTTGCATAACAGAAGAAATTCTTTGATAGAGTTCCTCGATATTTTCTTCCTCATTAAAACAAGGTGTAACTATACTTATCTTTTTTCTAATTTGATTAGGTTCAGTCATTTTTAAACACCCATCGGTTCATTAGAACCCAGCTAATAACCACATTAAAAGGAATGCAAATCATTTGTAAAAAATAAATATCTAACATCAAGACTATCTTTAAAACATGCAACATTAATGTATTAAAGCAATAAATTAAAATATATGAAACTATAAATTTAAAAAACTTTAAAGGACTCGTTTTACTTGAAAAAACATAAACTCCATAACTAAAATAATTAAACAAAACGCCCAAGATCGTAGAAATTAAAAGTGCAATTAAGTAGTCATAGTCAAAATATATCAGTAACGCAAAAGCCAGGTATCCAAAAATGGTATTAACGATACCAGTAAATAAAAACTTGATTTTATTTAATGAAAGCTTGTGCAGCAGGCTAAATTTCATTTAAGACGCTTCAATTGAACTTCACTTCTTAAGAATTAAGCTAGCTTCTCTTAAAACACCCTCTATAGCCGTCAGCGATGGGTTATACTCGAAATATTCCTCAGCCCTCTTGTTTTCTGAAAAATAAAAGGGCTTGGCACCTGTGGCATTTACAGCAACTCCACATTCTTTTGATTTATATTTCAACCCAAAATTCTTCGACATACTTTGTAACAATTCAGATTTTTTCACTGGTCCTTTGCTGTAACAATCAATTGCAATATTAAGCTTGGGGCCATTCAATACATTCTGTATTAATTGAAAAAAATCAGGTGGGGTGATAAAGTCCCTCACGATTTCAGCAGGGGAGGTTTCTAGCACAACTTTGTTTTTGATTGCCCGCAAGATATCGGTTATCAAATATCTAGCTTCCGGATCTTGACTGCTACTGAAATAATTAAAAATTCTCACATCAACGATAGCCTTATCCGCTAGGGCTCTGTGCTTGCATTCTGCATAGAGCTTAGCGATACCATACCAATCTTGTGAATGTAAATTATTTAACGATATTTCAGCAATAGATTTTTCGCTCACCGGAGAATCATAGTTTGAACATAAAGCGGCACCACTACTTATAAACACATATCTACAAGAAGGATATTTAACTAAATAGCGTAGCGCAAGATTATCATAAAACTCCGTGATTTCCATAATGGATGCACCAATAGCAATTGTTCTCGCTGGATTACCAGATCCAACAAAATTAATAATTGCATCGAATTTAATTACATCATTTCTTTCAAATTCATCATAACTACATGCCTCATAAGAATTTAAATCTTTTTGCTTCAACCATAACTTCATTTCATCAGGTCGTCTAGAATAAAGATAAATCTCATTAGATGTAACTTCAGAAAAAGAAACAATCAAATCCTTTGCAATCTGACTATTTGAACCAAGAATTGCTATGCGCATATTTCACCTTGATTTAACCCACCCAGGTGATTCAATGTGGCTTGCTTACCCACCATACCACATACTTTTGAATTCAAACCTTTTATCTTTAATCGAACCATTAAATCAGGTCTATTTACTAAAGCTTCCAACATCCAACTACCCATACCACAATCAATTAAATGATCCTCAACAGTTACAACTGTCGAATACTTATTCACCTGATTAACCTGTAAATCTTTACTGTGCATATTCCATAGTGGCATTGATAAAACTGAATCAGATTCATCAGAGAATCTATTTATGAGCTCAAGTGTTGCGCCCGTTGATAAATAGGCTTTACCGCCTTTCTTGCCCTCGCGAATAATAAGCCATTCACCTGGGGCAACCTTCGGAATAGTCTTATGTATACGTGGCTCCCCAGCCTTACCCAAACGTAGATAGCTTGGCTGAGGGTTTTTTACTAAATAATCCATGCATGCTTTAGTTTCTATCGGGTCACCTGGAGAAGCAATTAGTAAATTCGGCATCATACGCATTAATCCATAATCCTGAACAGCATGATGCGAATATCCTAAATTGCCATACGCAAGGCCCCCACCAACTGCAACAATTGTTACAGGTAAATTGTGGTATGCAACATCATTTCTAATTTGTTCGGCACAACGAAAAGTCGGAAAGTTAGCTATCGAATATACAAAAACATGCATCCCTTCTGATGCCATTCCAGCCGCCATCCCCATCATATTTTGCTCAGCAACCCCGGCATTAAAAAAACGCTCCGGAAACTTGTTTGCAAATGGTTCAACAACACCGTATCCTAAATCACCAACAACCAATGCAATATTTTTATTTGATTCTGCAGCTATCGCCAACTCTTGGATAAACGTATTACGCACCAACTTCCCCTAGTTCAATTAATGCAGTCTCCAGCTCTTTGTCGCTTGGGTTTTTGTAGTGCCAGCTCACGCTATTCTCCATAAAGCTAACACCCTTACCTTTGATAGTGTGCGCAACAACAACTAAAGGTCCAGAGCTTGCAGGAACACTTAGTGCCTCAAGCAACTGTTCATGATTATGGCCATCGACTTCTCTAACACTACAATTAAACGCCTTTAACTTGGGAATGAGTGGCTCTAATGCCAGAGTATTCTCGATGGAGTCTAGACTTTGCAATTTGTTGTAATCGATAATCAAAGTTAAGTTAGTGAGATTTTTATGGGCCGCAAACAATAATGCCTCCCAATTAGATCCCTCGTCCATCTCTCCATCAGAGGCTATTACAAAGGTTCTCCAATCTTCTTTGGTAGATTTGGCAAAAAGAGCTTTACCAACACCAAATGGGAGGCCATGCCCTAATGAACCAGTTGAGAATTCAACCCCATTAACCTTATGGCTTACATGATTCATCAACCAAGAAAAATCCTCTCCATATGTATTTAACTCAGATTCCTTAATAAGCCCTACTTCAGCGAGACTTGCATAGACAGCTACACAAGCATGCCCCTTACTCAAAATGAGTCGATCTCTTTGCGGCCAAGTTGAATTACTAGGCTGAAAGCGCAATACCTTTCCATATAGAACGGCTAAGATATCGACAATTGATAGGGCGCTTCCGATATGAGAAGCTTTTGCCCGATGAACCATCTTTAAAGCAGAACGTCTAATACTATTAGCTAAACGAACAGTATCTTTCATTAAAAATTTAGGCCAAAAAATGTTTCAATTTGTTCAACCGAATACTCCAACATTTCATTAGTTAAAGCAGGCTGAACACCTATCCAGAATGTATTATTCATTACGATATCAGTATTGATTAAATTTCCACTAACACGGTAATTTCGTCCAATCATATATGGTTGACGCGTGAGATTGCCGGCGAATAGCAATCGTGTTCCAACCTTTTTTTGATCCAAGTACTGCAATAAATCAACGCGATTAATTTGAGCTCCATCTCTAATGGTTATCGGGAATCCAAACCAAGATGGGTCAGAATTATTGGCTGCACTAGGTAATAATAGAAACTCCTCACAACTCTTTAAGCGCTCTTTTAAAAACTTAAAGTTTTCTTTTCTTTGCTGTATGAATGCAGGTGCTTTTTGTAACTGTGCTAAACCACAAGCTGCCTGCATATCAGTGATTTTCAAATTATAGCCAAGGTGACTATACGTATATTTGTGATCATATCCTTCAGGAAGTGAGGAAAATTTCTGACAAAATCTTTTGCCACAAGTATTATCTTTCCCTGGGGGACAATAGCAGTCACGCCCCCAATCACGAAAACTTTCAGCAATCATCCTTAGTTCATTATTATTGGTAAATACCGCACCACCCTCACCCATCGTGATGTGATGAGCTGGATAAAAACTCATTGTGCCGATATCCCCAAAAGTTCCGACCATTTTTCCGTTATAAGTTGATCCCAAGGCATCGCAACAGTCTTCAATTAGCCAAAGCTTATATTTTTTACATAAGTCGGTGATTACATCTAGGTTATAGGGATTCCCCAGAGTGTGGGCAAGCATAATTGCTTTTGTTTTAGGGCCAATTGCTGCTTCAATCTTGCTGGCGTCTATATTGTAAGTTTCAAGCTCAACATCGACAAAAACAGGGACTGCGCCAAATTGAATAATTGGGTTAACAGTCGTGGGGAAGCCTGCTGCCACGCCAATGACCTCATCTCCAGGCTTTATAGCTCTGTCACCAAGCTTATAGCTAGTCAAGGTATTAAACGCTACCAGATTGGCTGACGATCCTGAATTAACTGTAATCAGGTGCTTAACCCCGATAAACTGAGCCAGCCTTTTCTCAAATTCATCATTAAATCGACCGGCCGTCAGCCAACCGTCCAATGATGCCTCTACCATAAGTTGTATCTCTTCCACTCCTAACAATTTGCCCGAGGGTGGAATTACAGTGGCTCCTGCTTGAAAAGCTTTAGGGGCCAAAAAACTACTAGCATATTTATCAACTAACTCACTGATTTGGGCTCGAATTTCGTCATGACTACTCATTGTGACTTCCTAGATTATTAGATAAATACAAATTAATTTGCTCTAAACATAGAGCCCTTACATCTTTACCGCTTTCCCATGCCTGTTGCCAAGACACAACATTACTAAGAGCACTTTCTAATGACCATCTTGGCTTCCAACCCAATTTTTGACCAGCTTTGGATATGTCTAACTTCAAATATGAGGCTTCATGCGGTTGATGACTATCATCAAAACGAGCGCACGCTCCATTTCCCCAAATGTCAATCAGCTTATCAACAATCCACTTTACAGGCTTTGCATCATCATCTTTTGGACCAAAATTCCATCCTTCGGCATAGTAAGTAGGATTATTCCATAAACTTTCTGCAAGCAATAAATATCCAGATAGAGGCTCAATGACATGTTGCCATGGACGAGTCGACTCAGGATTTCGAATGACTACAGGCTCCTTTGAGCTAAATGCTCTTAAGATATCAGGTATTAATCGATCTTTTGCCCAATCACCACCACCGATAACATTTCCAGCTCTAGCAGATGCAAGCGCAACCCCAGAAGAAGCAAAGTAAGAGCGCCTATATGCCGATGTGACTAATTCTGCACACCCTTTACTGCTACTGTATGGATCAAATCCCCCCATGGGCTCATCCTCACGATAGCCCCAAACCCATTCTTTATTTTCATAACATTTATCTGTTGTGACATTTACAATTACTTTTAAAGTTTCACATTTTCTAGCGGCCTCAAATAAATTAACAAGGCCGATTACGTTTGTTGTATAAGTTTCTAATGGAAAATCATAAGAGTGACGGACTAATGGTTGAGCGGCCAAATGTAAAATAACTTCAGGCTGAAACTTGGAAAGAATTTCATTTACTCTCTCATAGTCACGAATATCGCAAATGTTTGAAACAATTCCATCCGATACAGAAGCCTCTACAAATAAAGAGGGATTTGTGGGCGGATCAAGTGCCAAACCCTGTATTTGAGCACCCATGGATTTAAGCCAAATTGTTAACCAGCTACCCTTGAATCCAGTATGGCCAGTTATCAAAACACGCTTGTTGCGCCAGAAGCTCTTATTCACCCCCAAGTCCTCCACGGCGCTTTTCCTGATGACCATAATTCCTCTAGATGTTGCTTATCTCGAAGAGTATCCATGGGCTGCCAAAATCCATGATGTTGATATGCAGAAAGCTGCTTATTTTCGGCGAGGGCCTCTAAAGGTTCACGTTCCCATATGGTTGAATCATCATTCAGTAAATCAAATACTTTTGGTGACAGCACAAAAAAGCCACCATTAATCATTCCACCGTCCCCTTTAGGCTTTTCTTTAAAGGTTGAAACAAGATGATTTGCACTGATATCCAATGCACCAAATCTACCTGGAGGGTAAGTTGCAGTCAGTGTAGCAAGAGTTTTTTGAGACTTATGAAATGAAATAAGCTCTGTAATGTTTACATCACTGACCCCATCACCATAAGTAAAGCAGAAGCACTCCTCATCTTTAAGGTAATTCGATACACGCTTTAATCTTCCGCCAGTCATGGTTTCCTCGCCAGTATCAACAAGCGTTACTCTCCACGGATCAGCATATTGTTGATGCACCTCCATTGAATTATTTTTCATATCAAAGGTAACGTCGGACATATGAAGAAAATAATTCGCAAAATATTCCTTAATTACATAGCCTTTATAGCCACAACAAATAATGAAATCATTGATGCCGTGATGAGCATATATTTTCATTATGTGCCAAAGAATTGGTTTGCCCCCAATTTCAATCATGGGTTTAGGCTTCAAATGGGTTTCTTCACTAATTCGAGTTCCTAGGCCACCCGCCAAAAGCACTGCTTTCATTTTTCTACCTCAATAATCTTAAAATTAACTAAACCAAAAACAATTTGACGCGGATCACCATTTTTAATTGCCTCAGCATTTGTTTTAAAAGTGAAATCATTAATGCCATTTTTTAACCTCACAGGCACAATAATTTCTTTAGCACCATTAACCTCAAATTTTCTTAAAAATTTATCGGACTCATACATACTTATTTGAATCAAATTTTCATCAGGCCTGACTAAGCGAAAATTCAACTGAACACTGACAGACCTACCGCTTCGATTATCAACTTTTAAGAATGAATGGCCTGATGACCACCTTAACACTGTATTCAAATCACCTTCAGCGCCCCAAAATTTTTCATAAGCAACTGGAAATTTATAGAATTCGCTAAATTTGATATGGTCGAAATTGTAACCTTTTGGCAAACGCATAGGTAAATTAAGAATTCCACCGAAATTCAATGGGACATCTGATTGATAGGTCTCGATTTGTCCATTTTTGAACAAAAAATACTTATTAAATTTAATGTTGGCATCCTTGAAATCATTACTACCATTTGTATTTTCAATTTTTGCCAAAATCGCGAAGGGGGTGCCTTCAGCTGGAAAGCCATAATACAAACCGTAGAAATCACCTGTGGGATTTTTTTGTAAAAATTTATCAATGCAGGGCAAATAATTATGTTCAATATTGGCAGTACACACATTTAATGGTCGATTTATAGTTTGTGCCATGAACCATTCATTGTCGCTCGGCACCATGTAATTTCTAATTAATAAATCATTTTCAGTGAGGTTATTTAATAATCCTGAATTAATTACTGACTCTAAAAAATCACGGGGCGCCTTGTATGGCCAAGTTAATTCTTTAGCAACAAATGTATTTTCGTTACGAGTAATAACACCAGACAATCCAATCATCAACCCCAAAAAGGTTGCTAAAACGCCTTTAAGAATTTTTCTTTCACCCAATAAATTCATGATGAATTTGATAAAAAATAAAAGCAGTAATGCGACACCAAAGTACTGAACATAAACAACGATATAGCCAAAACCAAGTCCAGCCTTTGCAATATCAACTTGGTGCCCACTGATAATTGCTGGTAGAGCACCTAAAAAAATTAAGATGAATGCAAGGGCCAAGACGAACAGCTTATCTTTTAATTTATATAAAAAATCCCACTTATAGATAAGCAATGAAATAACAACAGAAAACAATAGAAATACATAACTTTGATAACCAACTAATGGAAATGTTCTTGCATGCGGAACATTTAAAGCCAACTTCCACGTTAAAGGAAAGCCCGCAGATATCTGATAAAAGGCTGCCTTAAAAAAATAAGTTGGGTCAAGCCTAGGAATAAGAGATGGGTAGGATGAATTTGCATCCATCAAAAGTCTGGTAAATAAAAAGTGTCCCGCTAATAAAATAAATAATCCTATGATTCCAGTAAGTGCGACTCTTGTTTTACTTTTTAACAAAAGCATCAAACAAAATATTGGAAACATAAAATATGACAGTTCATAGGTAAGAATAGCTGTGGCATAGAAAAAAAGTGCGGCCGCTAAAAATTTATAACTATTCTTAGTTATAGCTTTCTCATAAAATAAAACTGAGGCAAAACAAAGAACAGCTATGATGGGGATAATCGCTGAGAAAGCTACAACGGGATCATGCCACAATCTAAATTGGATGATTGTGGGAATACTTATTGAAATAACTAGTCTAAGTAACTTATCGCCTGTAAACAAAAATGCAATTTGAGAGAACAGTAGTATCGATATACCGATAAACAATAAGGAAAGTAACTTTATTAACAATACATTGGTTGTTAAAAAATAAAGTCCGTAAATGTATCCCCAGTTTACAGGGTTAAATCTTCCAGCACCCTTAAGCCAGCCCAACGACTCTGAGCTAATTCTTTCCCAAAGACTAATTCCATCAAGTAGTAATCTTCCTCTAACTTGAGAATTGTAGGCATCATCTGAAATAAATCCGGTATTTAAAAGAGGGAAAAGTACCCATAAACACCATATTAGAGATATAAAAATCCAATGAGTTATTAATATTTTTTTGATTTTTTCAATGTGAGTATCTAACAATTCATTTTCTCGCTATCTTTAACGCTGACTTGAGTGATTCAACAATCCTCAATTGCATTTCTTCAGTTAAACCAATCCACAGAGGCAATCTGATTAATTGATTAGATAATTCATTAGTATTTTTTAAGTTTCCTATAAATCTTCCAAATTTCAATCCTGCCGGAGAACTATGTAAAGGTATGTAGTGAAAAACGGTATTAATTTTGTCCAATTTTAACTGCTGAATAACTTTATCTCGGTCAATATTTTTATTAAGAATAATGTAGTACATGTGCCCATTATGTTGACAATCATCTGGAATATGAGGCCTGGTCAACATCTCATCAAATTCTAAATTCTCTAGTAAGACGTGATACTTATTCCAGATTTTCAATCTTTCAGCTGTTATTTTTTCCGCATCATCAAGTTGTGCAGAAAGAAAAGCTGCAGTTAATTCACCTGGCAAAAAAGAAGATCCAAGATCTTGCCAAGTATATTTATCTACTTGTCCACGAAAAAAACGGCTTCTATTGGTACCTTTTTCACGAATTACTTCTGCACGCTCAGTAAGCTGTGAGTTATTGATCAAAAGTGCGCCACCTTCACCTGATATAACATTCTTCGTCTCATGAAAACTGTAGCACCCCAAATCACCAATTGAGCCCAAAGCTTGTCCTTTATAAGTGGACATAACTCCTTGAGCAGCATCTTCGACTACGGCAAGATTTTGTTGCCGAGCGATCTCCATGATATTGTCCATTTCGCAAGCCACTCCAGCATAATGAACGGGGACTATGGCACGGGTTTTAGGAGTAATGGCTGCCTCGATTAAATGCTCATCAATATTTAGAGTGTCGGGGCGAATATCTACAAAAACAGGCACGCCACCACGCAATACAAATGCGTTGGCAGTGGATACAAAGGTGTAAGAGGGCATTATTATTTCATCACCGGGCTGTATCTCAAGTAACAGAGCCGACATTTCAAGTGCCGCGGTACATGAATGAGTGAGTAAGGCTTTATCACTACCAGTTTGATTCTCTAACCAGCTGTGACATTGCTTGGTGAATGGGCCATCGCCTGAAAGGATTCCATTTAATCTGGCTTCAGATATTCTCGAAAACTCCTCACCTGTCATGTGTGGACGATTAAATGGAATTATTTCTGAATTCATTTATATCTTTTCTTAATTGAGAAATAAATAAGTACCTGTAAGCTAGCTTATGATTTTTTACGTATTCCTGGAAAAACGAAATATTTCATCAAGATAAATTGAATACATGCAATTGTAATAACAGCAAATATCTGAATAAATTGGTGAGGGTAGTTTAATTTATCCACACAAACATATAGCATAGTAATATTGATACCATAACCAGCTAAAGAAACTAAACAATAACGTAAAACACCCCACATTTTTAACCCACTTGAAAAGGAATGGCGGGCGTGACCAAATAGAGCAAGAATGGCTGCAATTGGATACATAATAGACACCGCAATTTTTGGCTCCAACCATAAAAAAGTAACCAACAAATAAATTAGGTAACTGAATAAGTTTGTGATAACCCCAACCACAACATATCGGTAGAACTGCCTAATTATTAGCCTATCTAATTTAACCCGAATAAATTTAATAACCAACTCAGCTCTATTTGCAGATGTAATAAAAAGGTTGTGAAAATATTTTAAATATCATGTGAGAATTATTTAGCGTGTCCGTAACGATACATATCCAGCATATCAGGTGGTATACCCCAGTCAAATGCACCAACTTGATCGTGTAATTTTTCCAAATCATCGCGATACATTTTTATTAATTGCTCAGGCATCCTACTCTTTGATGGTGTAAAACCATGCTGATAAGCTGCGCTTAACTGATGTTTAATACTTTTTTCAATGGCCTCCTGACGAGTCATTTGTTTGATTGGATTTCGTTCAGGAGCAAACCAAACCAATCTATCATCCACTTTTTCTCCGTAGACCAAAGAAGTAATTAATTCTGAAATTAAAGGCGACATATGAAAACCATCTCGCTTTGTTCCAGTTGCAATAATTAAATTATCAATTGAGGTTTTACCTATGAGTGGATAGCCATCTTGACTGGCTGGCCTCCAACCCAAATTGACACCTATTAATTCAGCGCGATAAAAGTTGAAGTTAATTTGTTCGATAGCAGCATTTAAAAGAGACTCCACACTTGATATGCGGGGGTATAAGATTGGTTTATGTGAAATTAGATTAGTTGCACCAACCAATATGTGATCATTCGGTTGATGGGGATTTGTAAAATAAGGAACAGTATAAATTCCACATGCTAGACCTCTGTTTGGAGTTCTAATAGTCTTTGCATGTGGGAAACCTGGACTTTTAATTTCAATTGAAACTCCAACGCCATGAAAAATTGGCTGAATATTAATACCCAATTTACTATTCTCTAGCAACTGATATGAGCTGCTACCGGTCGCCACAATAAAATTATCGCCCTCAATAGTATCTCCATTTTTGAGCAATACCGATTTAAGTCCAGTCGCATTCCCCTTTAAACTTTCAGCATCGTGATTTATCAACTTTACATTAGGGGAGTTATTTAATATATTTTCCAACTTTTCAATCATTAACCGTGGATTAAACCAACCCTCATTTTCAATATATAGCGCCCGTGTTGCTCTATGCTTTTGCTCGGGCATGTAATTGGGAATATCTCTTGGGTTAATTAACTTATACGGCTCACCAAATTCCTGAAGAGCGGATAAAATTGCATCGAAATTTTCATCGTCTAAATTATCCGCCGCCGTATTATTTATTACGTAAGTGCCCGTATCTACACAACCACCTCCAGAAAATCCCTGGCAGTTAGCGCAGCCGTCTGGCAATTTAGAACCAGCAGCATCAATTAATTCTCGCTCAAATTTTGGCCACATTTTTGTTGCCAAGTAACTTAACTCAAAACGAAATAAATCTAGTTCGGTTTTTAATGACCCGCTTTCTATTTCAGCAAATGAATTCAGCATCGCTCCTGCCGCCAGGCTTGCAGAACCAGTTCTTGTGGAACTCCCAATGATGCTAATGGTATCTCTTGATCCAGCCTTTCGCATCAAGCGAAAAGCTGTTGTTAAACCAATAATTCCGTTGCCAATTACTATGGTGTGCATGAATAAAAAGCCTCTTATTAACTTTTGACTAAGTAAATTAATCCAGGATAATTATCTGATCTATGGATAGAATGATTTTTAAAGTTTAGTATCTTATTGGCATAGACAATTCCTTCGGCAGGAACACTTTCTCCTCTCGTAAGCTGCCAGAATGCAACTATTCCCCCCGGGGATAGCCTAGCCCAAACATTCTCAAAGGCCTCCTCTGTTGGTTGAACACTATTAACATCAAAAAATGCCAAAGAAATTATTTCAGATGGTGAATCAATAAAAAACTGAGGTATTGTTTTTCTACAGTCCCCAGCTATAACTTTGTGTTTTCCGTTAAAGTGCCCCATTGCATTACTTTTTTCATGTAACACAAGTAATTCGAATAGCCAATCAGCATAAGCCTCCCCAGACAAAGAGTAAGACCCTTCCTTATGAAGGTTGGTTGCTCGGTCTTTTTCCCCAAATCCAACATAGCCCTCAAAGGTGTCAAAACATATTATTCGACGATTAAAGTGCAAAGGCTCATAGATTGCCCTTAAATTTTCACAGATTACAGCCGTTTGGCCTCGCCACGTACCTATGTCAAAAATTATTCCAGGAATTTTTATAATTAATTTATATATTTCTGCTATTCCAAGAATTCTAGCCAAAAGAGACCCTCGCAAAAACAAACCTAAGGATCGCTCCTTTTCCTCATCTGTAGAATCATAATTTGTCATTGCTTCATAGATTCTTTTTCTAGCATCGACAGCTTCATCGGTCGAAAACGTCAAAATAGAAGACTCATGTTTTTGATTAATATTCAACGTATATTCCTACTAATATCTAACAATTATTGTAAATTCATACAGATCATAATCATGCAGCAATGCGACATTCTTAGAGTAGTTTGTCTTACAAAAATCAAATAATTTGCCAGGATTGGCGTAATACAAATAATCTTTCTTTTTAGATTCTTCAGAGTAGCTAGTCAAACAATTAAAAGAAAATCCCTTGATACTTTTGCTTGCCATTAAATTTAATGTGTCAACTATATACCCCCACCAAATTTCATTATCATTCTCTAACTTGACATTAAATATACCACTCGCCACCGTGTAATCTGCAAGATTGGATATGCCGGTCTGTAAATTGAAGTTAACATGGTGAATGTTTTTAAAGCGTTTTTTTGCTGCCCCAATCATTTCTGCAGATATATCAACCCCAAAATACTGATAGTCTTTATATATTTCTTCCAAATGATCAACCAAAGCTCCATACCCACATCCTAAATCATTAATTTTAAAGTTGCTTTTGGAAATTATCACCTGCAATAACTGCTGAAATCTTAATTTTTGACCGTCAAATCCATTCCAATCAACACCTTGAGGAATAGGGCCATATTCATTAATTTTTCCAGAATAATAGTTACTTATTTCTTGAATAATTTTTTGATTAATCTCTGCCATGAACCCCTTTTACCAAAGTGTACGGTCTCTGTTTTGTTTCAATGAATATTTTTGATAAATAAATGCCGAGAAGACCTAAAATTAAAATTATAGCCCCTCCCAATAACCATATTGATGCGATTATTGACACCCATCCTGAGATAGCCTTAGTGAAAAATAACCAATTAATCACTAAATATGTCACAAAAAGAATTGAGCTGACAAAAATAAGCAACCCAAAATTAAAAACAATCTTCAGCGGTACAGCGCTAAATGATGTTACAACATTGACTAGCATTGCTAATTTATGTCTCATAGTATAAGTTGTTTCACTATGGCTAAGTTTTACAACACTAAATGGCAACTGATCATAGCCTGCCAACAAATACAACCCCCCAATGATCATTTCACGTTCTTGATGCAATATCAACGAGTCAACAAACCGTCTCGTCATCAATCTAGCCGTAACTTGGCTTTCAGGAAGATGGATTCCAAAAACCGATTTTATTAAAAAATAGAAAAATTTTCCGCTCCATCTTTCAAACCAACCACCCTTTCTCGTCGACTGGACGCCAAATACAGATTCGCAATTGCCTATCTTAAGGGCATTATAAAAAGAAACTAACCACTCCGGGGATTCCTCCAAGTCGCTGTCAATAAGGAATATAAAATCACCCTTTGCATGCATTAATCCAGTCATCATGGCTTTGTGGTGTCCAAAATTTCGGGATAAATCTACTAGCACAACCTCTGTGCGCTCTTTAGCAAGGTTATATGCAATATTAAAACTATTATCTGGAGATCCATCATTCACCAAAATAATTTCATAATCATCACCAAAAAGCTCATTTGCTGCGACACTTGCCCTATCGCAAAATTCTTTTATATAAGCCTCTGATTGATAAAGGGTTGCAACTATTGAAAGCTTCATACAACGTACCTCATGAATTTGGGAGCATCAGATCCACAATTGAACAAAAGATCCAAGATAGTTACATTATGAGTAAATTTACCCCATCGCTGTGGATACTCAGGATAACCGTCATAATCAAACCAAGTTAACTCAAGATTTGCATTTGAGAAAACTTTATCGTCGATATACTCCTTAGCTGAAGGGCCGGAAATGTATTCAGTTGCGCCAGCTTGAATACATAAATCAGCAAGCCTCTCAGACTTACCATCAATCAAATTGTAATCAGATGAATTACTGATAGTGGTACTAATACCTAAAAAAATACATATGGTTTCTATAAAAGATCTATTCAATGTTGAAATATCAGTAAATGTTTGATCTAAATATAGAGGCCTCAAGATGGGCGCCACTTCATCAAAAAATTTTGCGTTCTTATAATTTTGAATCAACGCTTTCCAGTGCTTAGATTGCCATTCTGAGCCATCTATTTTAGTTTCAGATATTTTTTGATAATATTTGCCCTTCACTAGAACAGGTACAGTGAGCCATTGCGTTCCCTCGGGGGTTTTAATT
>JACCDK010105245.1_pt1 | contig 34173 bp, 32 predicted proteins | sample 7445871 | NCBI WGS metagenome assembly JACCDK01 (sample SAMN15323436, study PRJNA562643) | freshwater metagenome | isolation source: river surface water | place: USA:Blue River Watershed | collected 2017-08-15 | reverse complement strand
CACTGTAATTTTCTTCATTTTTATTCCAAGGGGATTGTTCATGAAAAAGCAGATTGCCGCCCTGGTAGTCGGACTGACTGCGACCGGTTTTACCGCAGTGGCTCAGGCTGACACGCTGGCGAAAATTAAGTCGAGTGGCAACGTCACGATGGGCGTACGCGAGTCATCGGGTGCACTGTCTTACACCGTTGGTGATGGCAAGTTCGCTGGTTTCCATGTGGAGATCTGTGAGCGCGTGCTGGCCGATATCGAAAAGCAGGTTGGCAAGAAGCTGACCATCAAGTATCAGCCCGTAACATCGCAGAACCGTATCCCGCTGACCCAGAACGGCACAGTCGATATCGAGTGTGGTTCGACCACGAATAACGCAACTCGTCAGAAAGACGTCGCGTTTGCGGTGACCACCTATGTGGAAGAAGTTCGTATCGCTGTGAAGGCCAACTCTGGCATTACGTCGATCGGCCAGTTGAACGGTAAGAAGGTTGCAACGACCACCGGAACAACCTCTGTCCAGCACCTGCGCAAGCATGAGCGTGGCACAGGCGTGAACTTTGACGAAGTCTTCGGTAAAGACCACGCAGACAGCTTCCTGCTGCTCGAGTCTGGTCGTGCGGATGCATTCGTGATGGATGGCTCGATTCTGGCCGGTAACATTGCGAATGCGAAGAACCCTGGCGATTTCAAAATCGTGGGCGAGGTCCTCTCCGTTGAGCCCATTGCCATCATGATGCGCAAAGACGATCCCGCCTTTAAGAAGGCCGTGGATGACAGCATCAAGAAGATGATGAAAGACGGCACTCTGGCTAAACTCTGGACCAAGTGGTTCGAGTCCCCCATTCCCCCTCGGAACGTGAAGGTGGGTCTGGCACTGTCAGAGAGCACCAAGAATGCATGGGCTAACCCGAACGACAAGCCCATGGAAGACTACGCGAAGAAGTAATCTCGCGCGCTGCATGACCACCCCCTCCCTGGCCTTGCCCATGGAGGGGGTTTTGTTTATCAGAAGGTGTTTTTCATGACGTGGGACTGGCAGGTTTTTCTTCAAGACACAGGCGCAGGTGAGACCTACCTAGACTGGATGTTCTCCGCCTGGGGTTGGACGCTTTCGGTGGCTTTTCTTGCGCTGATTATTGCGTTGGTGATGGGGGCGATTGTTGGCACGCTACGCACGCTGCCGAACGAACGACTCTTAGGGAAGTTGGCGATCGGTTTCGGATACGTCTGGGTCGAGCTCTTTCGAAACATCCCGTTACTGGTTCAGATCTTTATCTGGTACCACGTGATTCCCGCGTTGATTCCGCCGATGAAGGCGCTCCCGTCCTTTGTGCTGGTGGTCTTCGCCCTAGGATTTTTTACCTCTGCACGAATTGCAGAGCAGGTGCGCGCAGGTATTCAGTCGCTGCCTCGGGGTCAGCGGGCTGCGGCGCTGGCAATTGGCATGACGACGTTTCAGTCGTATCGACTGGTAATTCTGCCGTTAGCCTTCCGCATCATCATTCCGCCACTGACGTCTGAGTCGATGAATATCGTCAAGAACTCATCTGTCGCGTTTGCGGTATCGGTTGCTGAACTGACCTTATTTGCGCTGCAGGCTCAGGAAGAGACATCACGCGGGATCGAGGTTTATCTTGCTGTGACCACGCTTTACATGATCACCGCGTTTGCGATCAATCGTCTGATGGCGCGGATCGAGCGTGGGGTGAGCGTCCCCGGGCTAATTGCCGCAGGGCAGGCAGGGGGGCACTAGCGATGAATCTCGATCTAAGCTTTTACAGCTGGGAAGTCATTAGTCGCTACATCATCCAGGGCTTTGGGTTCAGTATTCAGCTCACCGTCGTTGCGACACTAGGCGGCCTGTTCCTGGGAACGATTTTGGCGATGATGCGGTTGTCATCCAAGTCGTGGCTTCGTCTACCCGCGGATGCCTACGTGAACGTGATGCGCTCCATCCCATTGGTGATGGTGATCTTGTGGTTCTTTCTGCTAATTCCATTTCTGATCGGGCGACCGATCGGTGCAGAGATCTCCGCGACGATTACCTTCATTGCCTTTGAGGCCGCCTACTTCTCGGAGATCATGCGGGCGGGTATTCAGTCCATTCCCCGCGGCCAGGTCTTTGCAGGACAGGCGGTGGGCATGACCTACGGACAGAACATGCGGCTGATCATTCTGCCGCAGGCATTTCGTAACATGCTGCCAGTCGTGCTGACCCAGACCATCATTTTGTTCCAGGATACCTCTCTGGTCTATGCGATCGGGGCCTATGACCTGCTCAAAGGCTTTGAGCTCGCGGGTAAGAACTACGGCCGCCCGATCGAGGCCTATCTGTTGGCGGCAGTGGTCTACTTTGTCATCTGTTTCTTCTTGTCTTATCTGGTCCGGCGATTGCAGGCCAAGATTGCAATCGTTCGATGAAAGGATGTTGTTATGGCCATGATTGAATTCCATGAGATCAGTAAGTGGTATGGCAGCTTTCAGGTGCTCACTGACTGTACAACCCAGCTTCAAAAAGGCGAGGTGGTCGTGGTCTGCGGACCGTCTGGTTCGGGCAAATCGACGCTGATTAAGTGTGCCAACGGGCTTGAGCCGTTTCAGAAGGGCAAGCTGTTGGTCAATGGCGTCTCGGTTGGAGATCCCAACACCAATCTGCCAAAGTTGCGTTCACAGATCGGGATGGTCTTTCAGCACTTCGAACTCTTCCCGCACTTGTCCGTGATGGAAAACCTGACGATTGGTCAGGTTCGCGTTCTAGGTCGTTCCGTGGATGAGGCGAATCAAAAGGCGAGGGCGCTTCTTGATCGAGTTGGCCTTAATGCTCATGCAGAAAAGTTTCCCGGCCAGTTGTCCGGAGGACAGCAGCAGCGCGTCGCGATCGCGCGTGCGCTGGCGATGGATCCGATTGCGATGCTCTTTGATGAGCCGACATCCGCATTAGATCCGGAGATGGTCAATGAGGTCTTGGACGTCATGGTGGCACTCGCCAAAGAGGGGATGACCATGATGGTGGTGACCCACGAGATGGGTTTTGCCCGAAAGGTCTCGGACCGGGTGATTTTTATGGATGCTGGCAAAATAGTGGAAGACTGCACCAAAGATGAATTTTTTGGCGCGCCTCGCAGTCCGCGCGCTCAAGAGTTTCTGTCAAAAATTCTCAGCCACTAGATTAGAAAGCTGCGCCATGTCGACTTTAAGAATTGCTTCGATTCCCGGTGATGGAATCGGTGTAGAGGTGATGCCCGAAGGGCTTCGCGTATTAGACGAAGCGGCTCGCAAGTTTGGAATCAAGCTTCAGATTGATCACTTCGATTTTGCGTCGTGCGACTACTACCAAAAGCATGGCGAGATGATGCCGGCGAACTGGAAAGATCTGATTGGTGGGCACGATGCCATCTTCTTTGGCGCAGTCGGCTGGCCAGCCACGGTGCCGGATCACGTGTCGCTCTGGGGCTCGCTATTAAAGTTTCGTCGCGATTTTGACCAGTATGTGAATCTGCGTCCGGTGCGACTCATGCCCGGCGTGAAGTGCCCTTTGGCGGGTCGTAAGCCGGGGGATATCGATTTCTATGTGGTGCGTGAGAACACCGAAGGTGAGTATTCATCGGTGGGCGGCATTATGTACCCGGGGACGGATCGTGAGATCGCGATTCAAGAGACGGTGATGAGCCGGGTGGGCACCGACCGGATTCTGAAGTTTGCCTTTGAGTTGGCCCAGCAGCGGCCGAAGAAACATCTGACGTCTGCGACCAAATCCAATGGCATTGCGATCACCATGCCTTGGTGGGACGGTCGGGTTTCCGAAATGGCCAAGCACTTCCCGGACGTTCGTGTCGACAAATATCACATTGATATTCTGACCGCGAACTTTGTGCTGCACCCGGATTGGTTTGATGTGGTGGTGGCAAGTAATCTTTTTGGCGACATTTTGTCGGACCTGGGTCCAGCCTGTACCGGCACGATCGGAATCGCACCGTCTGCAAACCTGAATCCTGATCGCAAGTTCCCGTCGCTCTTTGAACCTGTCCACGGTTCCGCCCCAGATATTGCGGGCAAGGGGATTGCCAATCCGATTGCGCAGATCTGGTCGGCTGCGATGATGCTGGACTTCTTGGGGCATCGTCCGGCGCACGATCTTATTTTGCGTTCGATTGAGCAGGTCTTGGAATCGGGCCCGCTAACCCGAGATATGGGTGGCCAGGCGAATACGATTGAGGTCGGCAAGGCGATTGCGAATGCGGTGGCGACCGCCAAGGTCTAGTCACGACATTTCTGTGCTGTCCCGTACGACGGTTCCGTTAAGACATATTCCATGCAGACCTTAGCGCCTTCAACGGCACTGCTGCGACAGAGTTTCGATGCAGCAGTCGCCCGCGCAGACCCGATGCGAATTGTTGCGGGCTATCTGCCGAGGCCTCCGGCAAAGGGTAGAACACTGATCGTTGGCGCTGGAAAGGCCGCCGCCAGTATGGCCGCTGCAGTCGAGGCCACCTGGCCTGCAGATGCGCCTGTCTCTGGGCTGGTGATCACGCGCTATGCGCACGGTCTTCCGTTGTCGCGCATTCAGTGTATCGAGGCAGGCCACCCTGTTCCGGATCAGGCCGGTGAGGCGGCAGCCGAGAAAATTCTTGCAGAGGTCTCTGCATTGACGGCCGATGATCAGTTGATTGTTCTGGTCTCTGGGGGTGGGTCTAGTCTGTTAGCGCTGCCGGTCGAGACGGTCTCTATGGCTGATCTGAAATCGTTGACGTCGATGCTACTGAAATCGGGTGCGCCGATTACGGACATGAATGTAGTGCGTAAGCATCTGTCGCGCATTCAGGGGGGTCGTCTCGCGCTGGCATCCAAGGCCCCCGTGACGGCATTAGTCATCTCTGATGTGGTTGGTGATGACCCCTCGGCGATCGCATCAGGTCCTTGTGCCGCAGATCCATCGACGTATGACGATGCGTTAGCAGTGCTCACACGGTGGCGTGTCACGCCTCCGGAAAGCGTTGCGACCCATCTTGCGCAAGGGGCACGCGGGGCCATTTCAGAGACACCGAAACCGGGTGATCCGCGGCTTGGTCATGTGACAACGCATGTGATTGCAACTGCGCGGGCAAGTCTTGCGGCAGCAGCAGAGTGTTTCGAGAAGGCTAACGTACGAACCGTGATTCTGGGCGATTCGGTCACCGGCGAGGCCCGTGATGTCGCGCAGGTCTATGCCTCTTGGGTGGCAGAGCTCGTTCGCCACCCGAGTGAGCAATTCTCGTTGCCGGTCGCGCTGATCTCAGGGGGTGAGTGCACGGTGACCGTGCGTGGCGACGGCCGCGGCGGACGCTGCATGGAGTTCTTATTGGCCTTAGCCCTTGCAGTCGATGAACTAGGCGTTGCGGATCGGGTCATGGCAGTGGCCGCTGATACCGATGGGATTGATGGCATGAGCCCGCACGCGGGGGCCTGGCTGACACCGGAAAGCCTGCGACAGGCGAAAGCAAAAGGCCTCTCGATGCGAGCGCTTTTGGATAACAATGATGGTTTAGGATTCTTTGAGCCGTTGGGTCAGCTCATCACGACCGGCCCAACTCGTACGAATGTGAATGACTATCGCGCCATTGTGGTGTTCTGATCTTGGATAAGCTTCTGATAACTCGGCCAGATGACTGGCACCTGCACCTGCGTGACGGCAAGCAGATGGCGTCTGTGCTTCCCTACACTGTTCGGCAGTTTGGCCGTGCGATTGTGATGCCGAACCTCAAACCACCAGTCACTACGACGGCTCAGGCACAGGCCTACCGTGAGCGAATTCTGTCGATGGTGCCGGTCAATATGTCAGAGCAGGGCTATCGATTCGATCCGCTGATGACCTTATATCTGACTGATAAAACCGATCCTAACGAGATCGTTCGCGCAAAGGAAAGCGGATTTGTTCAGGCGGTGAAGCTGTATCCGGCAGGCGCCACGACGAATTCGGATAGTGGTGTCACCGATCTGCGTCACTGCACCAAGGTGCTCGAGGTCATGCAGCAGGTCGGACTGCCGTTGTGTGTCCATGGCGAGGTCACGCAATCCGAAGTCGATGTCTTTGATAAAGAGGCGATGTTCATCGACCAGGTCTTAATGCCGTTAGTACGTGACTTTCCAGCGTTGCGGATTGTCTTTGAACACATCACGACGAAAGAAGCTGCCGATTACGTCACCGAGGCGACAGGTCCTATTGCGGCGACGATTACACCGCAGCACCTGCTGTACAGCCGTAATGCACTCTTTCAAGGCGGGATCCGGCCGCACTGGTACTGTCTTCCCGTGCTTAAGCGCGAGACGCATCGTCAGGCGCTGCTGAAGGCCGCGACCAGTGGTAGCCCAAAGTTCTTCTTGGGCACGGACAGTGCCCCGCATGAGCAGTCTACGAAAGAAACATCGTGTGGCTGTGCCGGCTGTTTCACTGCTCCGTATGCGATTGAGCTCTACCTGCAGGCCTTTGAGTCAGTAAATGCACTCGATCGGTTTGAAGCGTTTGCAAGTTTTTACGGCCCCGATTTCTATGGGCTCCCCCGCAACATGGAAAAGATTGAGCTCTGGAAGTCTGAGCAGGTGATCGAGGCAAGCCTTCCCTATGCGGATGGTCAGATTGTTCCCCTGGCGGCAGGAGAGGCGCTCGCCTGGCGGTTCCAAGGCATTGCACAGTCCTAATCAGCCCTGGTGGTCTGGGTTTGATTCTGACGCGGTCTCGCGTGTTCTTACATTGGACTACCGCTCGCTTCTTCACTGGCTAAATCAGCAAGCGATCAATCGTGATCTGCGTACGGGGCGCGGACAGCTGCTGCAGTTTGGGCCACAGTCAGTGCTGCCAGAGGACCTTGCTTATGAGCAATGGATTGCGCAGACCGGAACCGTGCCGACACGAGATAACCTGCATGATCGAATTAATGCCCTGGTCTGGCTTACCTATCCCCTGACTAAAGCGGCCCTCAATCGGGAACAGGCGTCTGCGATAGAGATGCAGACCGATACTAGCCGGCGCGGACCGGTCCGAGATGCGGCAACCCTCTGGGATGAAAATCTCGCGGTGATGGTGGATCGTAGCGCGGACAGAGGATTAGAGACACTGCTTGTACGGGCCGATTGGACTGCACTGTTTCAGGCGCAGCGATCTTCTTGGACCCACTCGTGGCAGATCTATTGTTTTGGGCATGCGCTTTTAGAGAAGCTGATGTCTCCGTATAAGGCGATCACGGCACACACGATTGTCTTGCACGCGTCTAATGCGATGGCACGCTGTGACGACTCTCATATGCATGATGGTCTGACAGAAATGGGGCATCTTGACCAACAGCTCTCGCAACATGTCTCTGCCAACATGTCGCCTGCACTTTTTCGACCACTGCCTGTCATGGGAATTCCTGGCTGGGACACCGCGCAGGATCAGGATGACTTTTATCAGGACACGTCAGTCTTTCGACGGCCGCGTTCGAATCAACTTTCAACAGACGATGTGTGACTCCCCTAGGTAAACCCGCTATAGTGGTCTTAACGAAGTGGGTTGGGCGATCGCTGCTGTGCTTGCACAGGAGAGGAAGGTCCGGACTCCACAGGGAAGGGTGACGGCTAACAGCCGGACGCAGCAAGTGTTCGAAAGAACACCCAAGGCGAGGAATAGGGCCACAGAGACGAGTAAGCGCAGGCGACTGCGTGGACGTGAAACGCGGTAACCTCCACCCGGAGCAACACCAAATAGGCGCGCGGGCAGTTTCGACTGTAAAGGGTGTCCCGTCCGATGCGCGCGGGTAGGTGGCTTGAGCCTGTTGGTAACAGCAGGCCTAGAGGGATGATCGCTATAGAGTGCTTGGCACTCCGTAACAGAATCCGGCCTACAGACCCACTTCGTTACCTCTGCTGCTTGGCTAATACGGCGTCGCACGCCGTCACAGCGGAAAGCCCTAGCTGTCGCGACGTGGTCCACTTCCCACCCCAGAGGGTGACGACACGACCGTGTATCTCAATCACTGCTTCGCGACTGGCGGCACTCAACGATCTACCCATTTGACGCACAACGGGACGCAGACCGCTGAAGATCTCTTGAATTTCCCCGTTGTCCAATGGTGTCTCAAACCAGTCGGCATAACACTGTCTGAGCTCATCGATTTCCTCTGACGATGCCTGAATAGGGCCGTCAATGGATTGGTCGACCTCTGTGGTTCCGAGCAATCCTTTCGACTGGTAGGGCAGAAAAAATATGAGTCGATTATCTCGATGGGGCAGTGCAAGACCGGTCTGCGGTGTTGGGCTGACCAAAAGATGAGAACCACGGATGAGCGTTAACCCATGATCATGTGGAATCGCTGAATCCTTGAGCAGCTGCTCCGCCCAAGGACCTGCGGCATTCACAATGAGATCAAACTGCTCAGGAGTTTTGTGGCCTGATTGAGCGAGGGTCAACTGACCCTGGGCAGTGATTCGGGTAACACGCACGTTTTCTAAGATCTCAACGCCTGCGCGCCTTGCCTGATCCGCGGCCCACAGACCGAGCGCGTGATCGTCCATCTGTGCGTCCCAGTATTCCCAGCCGCCGGATAGTCGGTCTACCTTCAGCCCTGGGAAGCGCTGTCGAAGCGCGCGTTGGTTCAGCCAACGGGAGCGAGGAAATCTGGAGCCGAGTGCGAGTAGGTCGTACAGCTTTACGCCAAGACCAACCAGAATGCGCCTGCCCAGATCACGCTTGGGGATGGGGACAACGATGGCAATCGGCTGCACTAGACCCGTTTTCTGAGAACGCCACCACCGACGTTCCTGTAGGGACTCTCGGACCATCGTGAATTCGAAGTTCGCGAGATAACGAAGACCGCCATGCAGCATTTTGGTGGAGGCGCGACTTGTTTTTGACATCAATTGGTCGGCCTCAAAGAGCATGACCTTCGCGCCTGCTTGAGCAAGCGCCCAGGCGGTCATCGTGCCGTTGATACCACCGCCGATAACGGCGATCGTTGATCCTTGAAGAGATGTGGATGAACTGCTCAAGGCGTGCTTAGTAAAAACCCTAGTTCAGAAAGTTGTCGGCATCGTGAGTGCCGCGGGAAAGCGCAAATTTATTACACTTTAGAGCTGCAAAGGAGACAACCATGAAAAAACTGATGCTTGCTGTTATTGGCTTGTCGCTCGGATTGAGCGCTCAGGTCTACGCCCAGGACACCTGTAAGAACCGTGGCGACCTAGACGCCCAGTACTGCGATGAGAACAAGGATATGGTGGCGGATACTCCCAAGGATCCGAAGAAACTGAAGACGCCGAACACCATCGTGTTCACCTACACACCCGTAGAAGATCCGGCTGTCTACGAAAAGATTTTTAAGCCCTTTACCGACCATCTGGCCCAGTGCACGAAAAAACGTGTGGTCTTCTTCCAGGTTCAGTCGAATGCTGCCGAGATTGAGGCGATGCGCTCGGGTCGTCTGCACGTTGGCGGCTTTTCAACTGGCCCCACAGCATTTGCAGTGAACATCGCAGGGGCCGTGCCTTTTGCGGTGAAAGGTTACGAGAAAGAGTTTCAGGGCTACAACCTGATCGTGGTGGTGAAGAAAGACAGTCCTTACAAAACACTGGCGGATCTGAAGGGCAAGAAATTTGCACACACTTCGCCCTCATCGAACTCGGGTCACATGGCGCCCATGGCACTCTTCCCCAAAGAAGGTTTAAGTCCTGGCAAGGATTACAACATCCTGTTCTCGGGTAAGCACGACCAGTCTGTTCTGGGGGTTCGTTCGGGTGACTACGATGGCGCCGCCGTTGCGTCCGACGTGTTCTACCGGATGGCCAACCGTGGGCAGATCAAAGAAGACGAGTTTCGTGTGATCTACAAAAGCGCGAAATTCCCAACCTCATCGTTTGCCTATGCGCACGACCTTGAGCCGAAGTTCCGTGACCAGATGCTGAAGTGCTTCTATGACTATCGCTTTACAGACGATATGAAGAAGGCATTTGACGGCGCTGATCGTTTCTTCCCGGTGACCTATCAGAAAGACTGGGCGATTGTTCGTCAGGTTGCTGAAGCCGGTGGTGAGAAGTTCAACAGTGCTGCTTATGAGCGCGAGACTGCTCGTGAGGCCGAGGCACGCAAGAAGGCTGCTGAAGCAAAGGCGAAGAAGTAGTTTTGAATTCGCCAGCCCAGCACACGTTATCGATCCGCGGGCTTTCCAAGGAATACGTTCCGGGGAAGCCCGTTCTTCGTGGGATCGACCTTGATATTGACTCCCGTGGTATTACGGCCATCATCGGGCCTTCAGGCACCGGGAAGTCAACCCTTATTCGTTGTATCAATCGCCTAGTCGAACCCACCGCAGGCTCGATCTCATTTGAGCAGCAGGACTTGGTACGGCTCGATCGTGGGGCACTGCGCCTTGCACGCCGTCACATCGGCATGGTCTTTCAGGAATACAACCTGGTGGAGCGTCTGTCGGTGATGGAGAACCTGCTGACTGGTCGACTGGGTTATCTGTCGGCCTGGAAGGCCTGGCGACGCAAGTACCCGCAGGAAGATATCGATCGCGCGTTTGAGCTTTTAGAGATTGTTGGTCTGAAAGGGTTTGAGAACCAGCGTGCCGATAGCCTATCCGGCGGCCAACGTCAGCGTGTCGGTATCGCTCGGGCGGTGATGCAAAATCCGCGACTCCTGTTGGCCGATGAGCCGACATCGTCGCTCGATCCGAAGACCTCTGTCGAGATCATGCAGCTCTTGGTATCGATTAGTGAGAAGTATTCGATTCCTGTCGTGATCAATATGCACGATGTGGATCTGGCAAAGCGATTTGCCTCTCGCATCGTCGGCATGTCGGGTGGTGCCATCGTCTATGACGGCGGCCCAGCTGGCCTGACGGACACCGTGTTGCAGTCCATCTATGGTGGAGAAGATTGGCTGCAGTAGCCTTTCCGCGACGACCTTGGGTGACCGTGGCCTGGCTAGCGCTGGTGGCCTACGTCATCTTTGCCGGATCGCGCCTGGATTTCACCTGGGATCGTTTCATCATTGGACTGGATAACGCAGAACGTTTTCTTGGTCGTATGTTCCCGCCCGCGGTGCTGCAGCCTGACAGTATGGCGAAGGGCTTGCTCGAGAGTCTTGAGATTGCCATTCTGGCGTCATTTTTCGGCGTCCTGTTATCACTGCCGTTAGGCGTCTTGGCGGCACGCAACCTGATGCCCGCTTGGGTGAGCTGGCCGGCGCGCACGACCATCGCCTTATGCCGATCCTTTCATCCAGTGATCGTGGCGATTCTGTTCGTAAAAGCCGTTGGCTTTGGTGCGATGGCGGGCATTCTGACGCTGATCGTGGCGTCAATGGGATTTATCGGAAAGCTGTTTGCCGAAGCGATCGAAGAGATTTCTCTGAAACAGGTCGAGGCCGTTCGTGCGTCTGGGGCCCCCTTCATGAGTGTGCTGACCTATGGCGTATTTCCGCAGGTCTTCTCTCGCTTTGTTGGATTTGCAACTTATCAGATTGATTCGAACCTTCGTAACTCGACGATGGTGGGAATTGTCGGTGCGGGCGGTACTGGCGGCACGCTGTTTGCAGCGTTCCAGCGGTTTGATTACGACTTTGTCTGTGCCATTTTGATTGCCATCATTCTGATGATCATGATTGGCGAAAGCCTGGCGCGATGGGTCCGCCGAATTCTTGGTGTGGATGTGAGCAAGAGCGATGCCTAATTCCACGACATCGCGTGCCCCTGCCCAGTGGGAGCGTTACTCCTCGACCGAGCGCTTGTTGCGGTTTGCGCTCTTGCTGCTGTTGATCGTCGCTGTTCTGTATTCCGCAAAAAGCGTTGAGATCATTCCTGAATTTTTACTCGATGCGCCGGAGCAGGTCCGCGATCTGCTGGTGCGGATGTGGCCGATCAGTTATGGGTTCTATCCCGACGGTGTCCATGAGCCGTTGATGGACACCATTCATATCGCCACCATGGGCACGATTCTTTCGATTCTGTTGGCAGTACCGGTGGGGATCCTCTCGGCGAAGAACCTGGTGCGAAATAGCCTGTTAAACGGGTTTGCACGCCTGATTCTGGTGAGCACTCGTTCCGTGAACTCGCTAATCTGGGCGTTGCTGTTTGTAGCGATCTTTGGGCCGGGAGCTTTAGCGGGAACGCTGGCCATTGCATTTCGATCGATTGGCTTTGTGGGCAAGCTCATTGGTGAAGCACTCGAGGAAGTGGATCCGCGCAGTGTTGAGGCGTTGCAGGCCGCCGGCGCCTCCTGGATGTCGGTGTTGTTAAAGGCTTATTGGCCGCAGTTAGAGCCGACCTTCTGGTCGGTCGCCCTGTTCCGTTGGGATATCAATATCCGAGAGTCGTCGGTGCTTGGACTGGTAGGCGCAGGCGGGATTGGTATGGCCCTCGATACCGCGCTGAATCTGTTTCAGTGGACACGGGTGTCGCTGATCCTGTTGTCGATTTTCGTGATTGTGGTCATCGCTGAGATCATCGTCACCCAGATTCGTAAGCGCATCATTTAATTTCTGAGGTCGGTCATGCGCCCTCTTACTGAGATGCCTCTTGATCCGCCCATTCAAGGGCTGTTATTTGACATCGACGACACCTTCACGACGGATGGTCTGATGACGGCAGAAGCCTTTGGCGCACTCGAGAAATGGCATACCTCTGGTCGCATGGCGGTCGCAGTGACCGGTCGGCCGGCTGGCTGGTGTGATCATTTTGCACGGATGTGGCCAGTGGATGCAGTGGTCGGGGAGAACGGCGCCTTTTCGTTTTCTTTTGATCGGACATCGCGCCGTATGCGTCGTCAGTTTGTGCGATCAGAAGCGGAGCGAGCGAAGAGTCGCGAGGCCTTTGATGCCATTACGCGGGCAGTCTTGAAGGCCGTCCCGGGCGCGCAGGTCGCCTCGGACCAAGCCTATCGCATCAGCGACCTTGCCATTGATTTTGCCGAAGACTGTGGTCCTCTAGGACTTGACCAGGCCAATCAGATCGCGGCCATCATGCGCGAGTCAGGCATGACGGCGAAGGTGAGTTCGATCCATGTCAATGGCTGGTTTGGGGACTTCGATAAGCTGAGTACGACCCGCACGCTGGCGTTCGATCAGTTTGGGCTAACGGCTGAGGCATTGGCCAAGGCCTTTGTCTATATCGGTGACTCACCCAACGACAGTCCGATGTTCTCGTTTTTTGAGCGGTCGATTGGCGTTGCGAATGTCGCACGTTATGAGGGGTTAATGGACCACTGGCCCCGCTACATCTGCCGGCAGTCGTCTGCGGCGGGGTTTGCTGAAGCACTGCAACATATTCTTCATAAAGGAGCGTGAAAATCATGCAGTTACTGCATACGATGATTCGGGTTGGTAATCTTGAGCGATCGATCAAGTTTTATACCGAAGTCATGGGAATGAATCTGATTCGAACCTCGGATCGACCTGAACAGAAGTACACCACCGCGTTTCTGGGGTTTGGTAAGGGTAATGCCGAGGGGCATGCGGAGATCGAACTCACGTATAACTATGGTGTTGAGCGCTATGACCTGGGTTCTGCATATGGGCATATGGCGATCTCCGTTCCGAATGCCGCCGAGGCCTGTGACCGCATCCGACAGGCAGGGGGCAACGTCACGCGTGAGGCCGGCCCCGTGAAAGGGGGTACGACAGTGATCGCCTTTGTGCAGGACCCAGACGGTTACAAGATTGAACTGATTGAACGATCGATTTGATAAGGAGAAAAGAGATGAAGCGAACATTGACAAAGTTGAGTCTGGCCACGATGGCCATGGCGATTGCGGGTCTTGCCCATGCGGGGACGGTGACGGTGCTCACGTCCTTCCCTAAGGAGCTGACCGCAGCCTATAAGAAGGCGTTTGAAACCAAACATCCCACGATCAAACTTGAGATCTTGAATAAGAACACTGCGGCGGCATTGGCCTACATCAAAGAACTTCCTGCTGGACAGCGTCCTGATGTGATGTGGGTATCTGACCCGAGTGCATTTGAAGTATTGACGCGCGATAAGCTGTTGACGCCTGCGCCTGAGGTGAAAAATCCGCGCACGCCTGCCAAGATTGGTAACTATCCTATTAACGATCCCGAAGGCCTCTACTACGGCCAAGCCCTTGCTGGCTATGGACTCATGTGGAACACCCGCTACATGCAGGCGAACAAGCTGCCTGCGCCCAAAGAGTGGGCGGATCTGGTCAAGCCCGAGTACTTTGGTCATGTCGCAATTTCATCACCTTCGCGCTCTGGTACCACGCACCTGACGGTCGAGACCATTCTTCAAGGCGAAGGCTGGAACAAGGGCTGGGGTCAGCTGCTGCAGATCATGGGCAATGCGGCCGCAGTGACCGAGCGTAGCTTCGGTGTTCCCGATGGCGTGAATAACGGACAGTTTGGTATCGGTCTGGTGATCGACTTCTTTGGCCTTGCTGGCAAGTACAGCGGATTCCCCGTTGAGTTTGTCTACCCCACGATGACCGCTGTAGTGCCTGCAAATATCGGTCTGATTGCAGGTGCAAAAAACGCAGGGGAAGCGAAAACGTTTATGGCCTACACGCTGTCCGATGAAGGTCAGGCCCTGCTGTTTGATCCCGCGATTAGTCGTCTGCCTGTCGTGCCATATGGTCCGGGTACCAGCATGAAGGCACCAGCAAACTATCCGAACATTCAAGAAGTCGCCAAGTCTGCAAAAGTACAGTTCAACTCGAATCTGTCAGAGCAGCGTCGTGCGATTGTGGTGAGCATGTTCGATCAGATGGTCACCTTCCGTCTGAAAGAGATTCAGGCCGCGACAAAGGCGATTCATGATGCAGAGAAGAAGCTTGCTGGAAAGAATAATCCTCAGGCGGCCGATCTCATTCGCCAGGCAAAGGCAGCCGCTTATGCGCCGATTCTTTCTGAAGCGGAAGTTCGTAGCGCCGATCTGCTTGAACTTTTCCGCAAGTCTCGCAAAGACGTTGAGGTCAGCAAGCGTATATCTGCACTCGAAGAGCAGTGGGGCAGCAAGGCAAAAGAGAACTACGCCAAAGCACAGGCATTGGCAAACCAGGCTGCTGCTGCAATTCGTTAATTTGTAAGTTGTCCCAGGGTTGACGGATAGCCCGTCGCCCTGGGATTTTGTTCACAGAAGACCCGTTCCCTATGAGTCAAACGTCCACTCTCTCGGCCTCGTCGACGCCGTGGTTGCGCGCATTTTTCGCCAACGTCGGCCCTTGGTTTGTCTATGGGATTGTGTTTCTGCTGTTGATGATCTTTTTGGTCATCCCGGTGCTACTGGTGTTTTACACCGCCTTTGTCACCGAGACGGGTGCGCCGACACTGGGCCACTTTATGAATTTTTTCGGTCAGGCTATTTTTAAAGAATCCTTTATGAATAGTCTGATCGTGGCGTTTTCCTCGGTGATATTTGCATCTCTCATCGCTATTCCCCTTGCTTATTTCACCGTCCGATTTGAGTTCCGTGGGGCCATTCTGATTCAGACGCTTGGGGTATTGCCTTTGATCATGCCGCCGTTTGTTGGCGCGGTAGCGATGCAGTTGATCTTCGGCAAAAATGGATCGGTCAACATCCTGCTAGGCGACTGGTTCGGCATCAACATTCCCTTCATGCAGGGGCTGTGGGGAGTGATCTTTGTAGAGAGCATCCACTATTTCCCATTTATTCTGTTGAACCTCGTCGCTTCAATGCGCAATATTGATGGCGCGATGGAAGAGTCTGCACAGAATCTTGGTGCGAGTGGCTGGTCGATCTTTCGGCGTGTCGTCTTCCCGCTGGCGATGCCAGGATTCGTGGCCGGAGCGGCCCTGGTCTTCGTGAAGGTCTTCGATGATCTGGGAACACCGTTGGTGCTAGGTGTGACGAATATGTTGGCACCACAGGCTTACCTGAGAATTACGTCAGTCGGCGTCGAAGATCCCCTTGGTTATGTCATCAGTGTGATCATGGTCGTGTTTTCTGTTGTCGCACTCTGGATGTCTGCCTTGGTGTTGAAAGGGCGTGATTTCTCGACCCTGCAAAAAGGTGGCACCAGTCTGCAGCAGCGTCGCCTGTCGTTCTGGCAGGGAATCGCCGCCTATGGCTGGATTATTGTGGTGCTGCTGATCGTCCTTGCCCCCCATATCGGCATTCTGTTGATGTCCTTTGCGAAGGTCTGGAGCTTCTCGGTCTTACCGGATGCTTACACCCTGGCCCACTATGCGACGGTCATTCAGGACTCCAGCAAGATGATCTCGAACACGCTGCTCTACTGCCTGACTGCGGCAGGGATCGATATTTTGCTGGGTGTTGCCATTGCCTATCTGATTCTTCGGACAAAGCTTCCGGGTCGTCATTGGCTGGATCATATGGCGTCAGCGGCACTGGCGATCCCCGGGCTTGTGCTTGCGATCGGCTATCTGCGGATGTTTAAAGGAATGACGTTACCCTTCACAGAAACACCAATTGTGACCACCTGGGTGTTAATCATGATTGCTTACGCGGTGCGTCGACTGCCGTATGCGTTACGGTCGTGCATGGCGGCGTTACAGCAGGTGCATGAGTCACTGGAAGAAGTGGCAAGCTCCTTAGGGGCGAGTCGCATGACGACAATTCGTCGCATTGTGGTGCCGTTGATGGCCGGCGGGATTCTGGCCGGATTCGTGACGAGCTTCATCACAGCATCCGTGGAGCTATCCGCGACCTTGCTGCTGACCTCGGTGGAGTCGAATGCACCCATGAGTTATGGCATTTACCTGTACATGCAGAGCCTCGCCGGACGTGGGCCGGGTGCAGCACTCGGGGTGATTGCTATTTTGGTCGTGGCGATTGGTACGTATGCGTCAAATGTTGTCGCAGAGCGCTATCGGACGACGCGAAAAGATTAAAGACTATTTTTAGATGAAGGCTGGGTTATGAAAAAAGGCTTGCTGGAGGCGGTCAATATTTCCCTCTCGTACGGGTCCCATCAGGTGCTGCGTGATGTCTCCTTTCGTATTGAGCCGGGAGAGTTTTTTGCGCTGCTCGGTCCAAGCGGATCTGGTAAGTCCACGCTACTGCGACTGATTGCCGGGTTTAATCGCAACCAGGGTGGGAAGCTGTTCATCGACGGAGAAGATGTCTCGCCGTTGCCACCCCAGTCACGCCATGTCGGAATGGTCTTCCAGAACTATGCGCTCTGGCCGCATATGACGGTCTTCGACAACGTGGCATTTGGCCTTGTAGAGCGTAAGTTTTCAAAGGATGAGATTAAGAAGAAAGTGGCGTCGGTGCTCGATGTTGTCGGGTTGTCAGACTACGGCGGTCGCCGCCCTAGTCAGCTCTCTGGGGGGCAGCAGCAGCGTGTCGCACTGGCAAGAACAATTGTGATTGAGCCGTCGATATTGCTATTAGATGAACCCTTATCGAATCTTGATAAGAATCTTCGGGTACAGATGCGTGACGAGTTAAAGAGTCTGCAACGCAAACTTGGCATCACCACAGTCTTTGTGACGCATGACCAAGAAGAGGCGATGACGACGGCAGACCGTATGGCCGTCTTGGATCAAGGGGTGCTGCAGCAGGTAGGTTCAGCAACAACCCTCTATGACCATCCGGTGAATTCTTTTGTCGCGGGATTTGTTGGCACTGCAAATCTCGTGGATGGCTGTGTCGTGAATGACGGCGGCCGAAAAGTATTTCAAGGCGGTGGTCTGTCGGTTCCCTTAATGCAGTCTGACCTGCCGTTGATGGCGACTGCACAGCTATTTTTCAGACCGCACAGTGCGCGACTTGCGACGACGCCTACCGCGGAATCAGGCGTGCTCTGGGTGGGCGGAACGGTCGCATCCGTAGAATTCACCGGAGAGTTCACACGGTACGGCGTTGATCTGGGCCAGACCACCGTTCTGGTCGATCAGCCCCATCTGATTGGCGATGCCATCTTTGCGCCGGGATCTCGTCTGTCGGTTGGACTCACGTTATCGCAGACCACAGCGATCGCGAGGTGATATGTCGCTCACCACAACGATCTGGTTGGTGCGACATGGCGAGACAGACTGGAACACGGGATCACGGGTTCAAGGCACAACAGACATTCCACTGAATGCCACGGGATTAGCGCAGGCACGACTTGTCGCGCAGCGACTCGTGACCTTTTCGCTCGATGCGATTTATAGCAGTCCACTGTCGCGTGCCATGCAGACGGCAACCCCACTTGCCGATCAGCTTCAACTGTCGATTCAGCCCGTCGCAGGACTTGCCGAACGAGACTTTGGCAGCTTTCAGGGCAAGACCCCGGATCAGGTCGCACTGGAAGACCCAGAGGGGTATCAGCGTTGGCAGACCCGCGATCCTGATTTCGTTCCGACGGGTGGCGAGTCTCTGGTGCAGTTTCGGGATCGTGTCGCGCGCGCACTCGATGACGTGGTTCAGGCGAGGCTTGGCCAGACGATTGCCGTCTTCACCCACGGGGGGGTGCTCGATATGATTTATCGCATTGCGAATGACCTTGATCTTCATGCGCCGCGTGCCTGGCCAATTGCCAATGCGGCGATCCATCACTTGATTGGGACACCTGGACTTGTCCGGATCGAAACCTGGGGAATGCTTGACCACTTGGGCAGTCAGGCTGGGCGTGATGAACTTCGTGGGATCGCTTAAACTTCAGGCATGAAGGTTTTTAATCTCAAGTGTGTTCATGGCCACGCCTTTGAGGGCTGGTTCAAAAGCCATCTGGCTTTCGAGGAACAACAGGCCCAGGGACTCCTGACCTGCCCATTCTGCGACAGCAACGACATCGAAAAAACACTCTCTGCGCCACGGCTCAATCTGTCCTCGGCGGGAGAGCCCGTAGACGCAGAGCTGCCAGCGATGGCCGATGCCGCGGCCAGTCGCGGCCAGGCGGCCGTCATGACGTCTCCGCCCGGGGGCGCACCAGCGCTGGCGGCAGCGCTGAAAATGGTCCGCGATATGCTGGCCCAGAGCGAAGATGTGGGCGAGCGCTTTGCGGAAGAGGCCCGGGCGATGCATGCCAATGAGCTCCCCGCGCGGCCCATTCATGGGCAGACCTCCTTAGAAACCGCTCAGGAACTCGCCGAAGAGGGCATTCCGGTGGTGGCCATTCCCTTTGGCAACCTCCTTAAAACGCCGCTTCAGTAGGGACGTCCCTGTTCTATAGGGCGGGTTTCCTCTGCCTCAGTTGATAAACCACTTTATGAGTGATTTTTATCCTCTTGATTTCGTTCATAATTTATTCATAATTTGACCTAGTTTTCGTCGACAAATGTCATCTAACCCCTTGTTTTAAAAGAAAAAACTCCTCTTTTCGCTTGACCGTGTGAGTCCTTTTCCCTAAAGTGGGAAATCGTGCAAAAAAGTGGTTTTTTGTGGGGGTCACGGTTTGGCAGTTTCTGGTCAATTTTCGGGCGTCACGGCGTTAAGTCTCGACGCGAAGGGTCGCATGACGATTCCGACGCGATATCGCGAGGCACTCGTCGCCCAGTCCAATGGGGCACTCGCGCTGATTGAGAGCGATGACGGCTGTCTGCTCTTGATGGCGCAGTCGCGTTGGGATCAGAAGGTTGCAGCCTTATCGGATGACGAGTCGGACGCAGAGCGCAGACGATTCTGGTTGGGTCTGAGTGACACACCGGAAATGGATAACCAGGGCCGCGTGCTGATTAATCCTGTGCTGCGTGATGGTGCACGTATCCAGCGTGATGTGACACTTCTTGGCGTTGGCGAATATTTCGAAATCTGGGATGCCGCAACGCTCGAGACCCATAAGCAATCTGTTCGCCATCGCAAACGTGGTGGGGGATAGATCGCTTGGAGTCTATTGTCCATCAGCCAGTCCTTCTTCACGAAGCGGTCGAAGGTCTGCAGCTTCACCCTGATGGGATCTATGTCGATGCAACCTTTGGAAGAGGCGGTCACAGTGCCCTCATTCTTTCTGCACTCGGGCCCAAAGGACGTTTAATCGCGTTTGATCGTGATCCACAGGCGGTGGCCTGTGCACAGTCAATCACCGATCCCCGCTTTGAAATCATTCATGCGCCGTTTAGTGAGCTGGTGTCTAGGCTCGCAGAACGTGGCGTATCAGCGATTGATGGTCTTTTGATCGATCTTGGCGTGTCCTCGCCGCAGATCGATGATCCGGCGCGTGGATTTAGTTTCCGCAGTGATGGCCCGCTGGATATGCGGATGGATCCAACACGAGGGCAGCCTGTTTCGGTATGGCTGATGCAGACCTCGATCGATGAATTAAAAAAGGTGATTGCCGACTATGGTGAAGAACGGTTTGCTTTTCAGATTGCAGACGCGATTACGACTCGCTGCGAGGCGGCGCGCCGCGGGGATGCAGCGCCATTGGAATCCACCAAAGCACTCGCCGACCTTGTCGCTGCAACCTTACGCCGCTGCCGGGCGCGTCCGGAGCCGGGTCAACATCCCGCCACGCGCACGTTTCAGGCTTTACGGATTCACATCAACGGTGAACTCGAGGAACTCGTGGTGGTCCTCCAGGCTGCGCTCGAACTTCTGCGCGAGTCTGGGCGCCTTGCGGTCATCAGTTTTCACTCGATCGAGGATCGCATCGTTAAACAGTTCATTCGGGACTGGTCGGGCAAAGCACCGCGCAGCACAGCAGACCGGACACTGACACGCGCGCAAGAGGCCTTGCTCGAGACGATCACCCATCAGCAGTCTGGGGGGGAATCATCATCAAAGACATCGGCCTGCCTGAAACCGGTGGCGCGGATTCGTCCGTCTGCCGCTGAAATTGCACGCAATCCCCGAGCACGTTCGGCGACCCTCAGGATTGCAGAGCGCCTTCCTCATCTTCATCGGGGTCGCGCGTGACCGGACGTCAATGGCTCTTAGTGGCGCTGCTGACGATCTCAGCGCTCGCGCTCGTGAACTCGCGATATCACGAACGACGGCTCTATGCACAAATCGAGCGTGTTGATCGGGCGTCACAGAAATTAGATTCAGATATTGAGGTGCTTCAGGTCGAGCTAACGGCCCTTCGCAATCCTGCTCGGATTGATGCGATCGCGCGGCGGGATCTGAAAATGGTGCCGTTGCGTCCAGTCGATACGTTGTATTCACCGCCTTCGTTGGTCGCTCAGCAGAAGGGGGCTCGATGAACACACGATCATCGGCGCTACCGGGGCGGTTTCGATCCAGTGCACTCGGTAAGTCTGCAGAGCCCGTGCTCACCTGGCGTGCAACCCAGGGGCGATCCAAGTTCGTGCTGTTTCTGTTGATGGTTGGATTTGTCGCGGTAGTGGTTCGGTCGTTTCAGCTGCAACTGGTGAACGCGGATCAGTGGCAGAGTCGCGCGGAAAAGCGGTTTGAGCGGGAGCGTGAGATTCCTGCCACGCGTGGCCGTGTACTTGATCGTAATGGGCAGGTGATTGCATCAAGCGTTCGAGAAGAGCAGATCGGCATCGTCCCAACCAAGTTCAATGTGTCGCATCCAAGGTTTAATGCATTTGCAGAGGTATTGCAGATGAAACCTGCGGAGCTTAAGCAAAAGATTAGTCAGAGTAAGAAGTTTTTCTGGGTTGCGAAGGGGCTTGATCTAGAGCGTGCTGAAAAGATTCGCAGTCTGCGCATGCCAGGGATTGAGATTGAGTCGGACTTCCGGCGTTACTACCCCTTCGGAGATACCTTTGCACACATTGTTGGGTTTACGGATGCCGAAGAGCGCGGTGCAGAAGGAATCGAGCTCACCCATAACCAGGATCTAGCGGGTCGTCATGGTTCATCGCGAGTCATCGTGACGCGCAACAACGATGCGGTTGGCGCCAAGCTGATTTCGGATGCAACGAATGGCAAAGACCTTCAGCTATCGCTGGATGCAGGTATTCAGGCCATTGTTCAGACTGCGCTCAAAAATGTTATGACCGAGCACCGGCCAAAGGCGGCGGCGGCAGTCGTCATTGATGTGAAGACGGGAGAGGTCCTTGCGCTGGTGAATGAGCCGTCGTTTGATCCCAACAAGCGAACACGCCTCTCACCTGATGTCGTGCGTAACCGCGTGGTGACCGACACCTTTGAGCCAGGCTCGACGATGAAGCCTTTTTCGATTGCTGCGGCACTCGAACTTGGTCGTGTGACACCGACGACCGAGTTCCAGACGGCGCCAGGAAAGCTGACGATCGGTAACCGCACGATTGGCGACTCGCATCCGCATGGTCTTCTCGATGTCGAGGGGATCCTGGCGAAGTCGAGTAACGTTGGCACGGTCAAGATTGCGCAGAAACTTGCCGCGCGTGAACTACATGCGTTTTATGCCAATGCAGGGTTCGGTCGTGTACCGGATGTAGATCTCAATGGCGCAACGTCGGGTCGCCTGCGCAATCCCGATAAATGGGTGCCGATTGATCAGGCCACGATCTCTTATGGCCATGGTGTCTCAGTGTCGCTTTTACAGCTGGCCCGTGCCTATACCGTGTTCGCTAGGGACGGCGATCTCGTTCCGCTGTCGTTTGTTCCAAGAAACGAATCGGTGACAGGGGTACAGGTCTTCTCACCGGAGACCGCGCGTGCGATTCGCAAGATGTTGATCCGTGCGACGGGTCCAGAGGGCACGGCGCCGAAGGCACAGGTGATGGGATTTCCGGTGGCGGGCAAGACGGGCACCGCACACAAGCCAGAACGCGGTGGCTATGCCAAGAATAAATATGTTGCATCGTTCGTTGGGTTTGCACCGGCGGACAAACCAAAATTTGTGGTGGCTGTTATGGTCGATGAACCCAGTGCAGGACGTCACTATGGTGGTGAGGTCGCTGCACCCGTGTTCTCGCAGATTGTGAGCGACTCGCTGCGTCGGATGCAGGTTTCTCCTAATCCGTTGGTTCGTGTACTGCCGGCCACGGCGGTGATTGCAGAGGGCACCTGAGATGGTGACGACGCCCCACGCTGGCCCCCATCCGCTTGGTCTTCGGGATCTGATCTCGGAGCAGGTCAGCGACTGGCTTATTGCGAGAGTCGGCCCCCACGGTCAGCTCACCGCCGATAGTCGAAAGATTCGTCCCGGGGATGCGTTTCTTGCGCGTGCAGGGCAAACAAGCAAGGCAGAAGACCACATTGCCGCTGCCATCGAGTCAGGTGCGGCAGCGATTGCAGTCGAGGGCGATGCAACGCTTGCAGCGCCGATTGTGGAATCCGGTCGTGTTCCCACGATACGCGTGCCGTTGCTTGGACAGCGACTTGGAATGATTGCATCCGAGTTCTATGGCCGTCCGAGCATGGCACTACAGTTAATTGCGGTGACCGGCACCAATGGAAAGTCTACGGTGACTGCAGCGATGGCCTATGCACTTGCACGCTCTGGAATCTCTGCTGCGGCTGTTGGTACGCTGGGGTTGGGGCTGTTTCCTGCCGGCTGTCCGAAAGATTTTGAACCCACCTGGGAAGAGCAGTGGACAGGAGGGCTCACGACACCAGATGCCGTGTCATTACATCGGCTGTTAGCGAGTGTGAAGCAACGACATGTGAAGGCGGTTGTTATCGAGGCGTCATCGATTGGTCTGGTACAAGGTCGACTACAAGGATGCGCTATCAAGATCGCCGCATTTACCAACCTGAGCCATGATCATCTAGACATTCACGGCAGTATGCAGGCGTATGCGCAGGCAAAGGCCTTGCTATTTTCTGCCCCAAGTCTTGCGACAGCCGTGATCAACACGGACGACCACTATGCAGAGTTGATGTGGCGCCAGGTCGATCTTCGAGTCGACCGTATTGCGATTGGTGCGCATATTCCTGAGCATTCATCGGCGGCCCTCACGGCGGAGCAGGTGACACCCACGTCCCAGGGCTTTTCAATCCGTCTTCATGGAATGGGTAAGGCAGAGGCGCTCACAGGAGATGTTCAGCTCCCCGTCTATGGGCGACACAACGTCGATAACGCAGCGCTCGTTGCAGGATGTCTCTTTGCGATGAAGCTTTCCCCCGAGGAGATTCGTGAGCGACTCGCGGAATTCAAACTTCCCGCTGGCCGTCTGCAGATGATTCGTTCACCGAATGGCCCTTGGGCGTGCGTGGACTACGCCCACTCTCCTGATGCGCTTGCGCGTGTATTGGAGGCGTTACGGCCATTGGCGGAGTCTCGTTCAGGTCGGCTGATCTGTCTGTTTGGCTGCGGGGGTGATCGCGATTCAGCAAAACGACCGCTGATGGGAGAGATTGCCGCGCGACTCGCGGATCAGGTCGTACTGACTTCTGATAATCCGCGATCGGAGTCCCCGGAAGCGATTCTGGAAGATATTTTTAAAGGGGTACCCGAGAACTATCGTGCGAAGGTACATTGCGAGGCTGATCGAGGGCGTGCGATTGCAGAGACGATTGCTTCAGCTCGGCGACATGATCTTGTGCTAATTGCTGGAAAGGGTCATGAGCAGCGTCAGATCATTGGTGCTGAATCATTTGCATTTTCGGATGTTGATCACGCAAAGCAGGCACTCGATTCCTGGCAACAGATGGTCGAGGGGGTGGCACATGCCTAGCCTTGCAGACTTTCTCGCGGCCGTGCCAGGTGCCTCCTGTCCGCCAAGCGCACAGTCCGTGGGTTTTGAATCAGTGAGCACGGATAGTCGATCAATTCAACCGCGAGGGCTATTTGTTGCGCTCGTTGGTCCGAACTTTGATGGCCATGACTTCCTATCGACTGCGCAGCAGAAAGGCGCGGCCGCCGCGATCGTTAGTCGATTGGATGTGGCGCCAATCGAGGGGCTTCCGCTTGTGCAAGTCCCAGATACGTTGTTGGCCCTTCAGCAGTGGGCGGTCGCGCATCGTGATCAGTGGCATGGTCCTTTAGTCGCGGTTACAGGAAGCAATGGCAAAACGACCGTCAAGCAGATGGTCTCAGCGATTGCGATGCAGGCCTTTGGCGAGGCGCAGGCCTGGGCAACGCCTGGCAATCTGAATAACCACATTGGTGTACCGCTATCGGTGTTGGGGCTTTTGCCATCCCATCGATTTGCGGTGTTGGAACTGGGGATGAACCACCCTGGAGAGATCGCGGGTCTTGCGGCGATTGCTAAGCCCAGTGTCGGCCTTGTGAATAACGCACAGCGTGAACATCAGGAGTTTATGAAGTCCGTAGACGCGGTGGCAAAAGAAAACGGTCAGGTCTTGGCATCGCTGCCGGCCACTGGCGTTGCCGTATTCCCCCGAGATCCCGACCACGAGATGACTTGGTCGACTCAGGCAGGCTCGAGACGGATGATTCGTTTTGGATTTCGTGATGCCCCAGCCGTATCCCAGTACGCGGGTGAAGAACTGCTCGGGGAGTGGACATCAGCAACATCAGGTGAGCGGAAGCTCTTGGTGACGTTTCCGGATCAACAGACGATCACGATCTCTCCAAAGGGAGCGGGTCAGCACTTTGCACTCAATCTGCTGGCCGCTGCGGCATGTACCTGGGCTACGGGGATTGCTGCAGAAACCATTGGGGATGCGTTGAATCGTTTTACGCCCGTGCAAGGGCGTGGGCTGCAACTGGCCTTAGCAGGCGGTGGTGTCGTGATCGATGACACCTACAACGCCAATCCAGATTCGGTCCGCGCTGCAATTGATGCCTTGGTCTCCATGCCCCAGCCGCAGATGCTGGTCTTAGGGGATATGGGGGAGGTTGGCGATCAGGGCGACGCCTTTCACGATGAAGTGTTGCACTACGCCGCAGACCAGAAGATTGAATCACTCTGGCTGCATGGAGACGCCATGGCACAGGCGTCATCAAGAACCAAGATTGGGCTTTATCAAGAAAGCCTTCCGCAACTGATTGCAATGCTACAGACGGCAATCCGACAGGCGCAACACGATCAGCAGCAGCCCTCGGTCTGGGTAAAAGGGTCTCGTTTTATGCGAATGGAACGGGTGGTAGACGCATTGATCCACCCCACGGGAGATCCAGCACCATGCTGCTGATATTTTTTGACTGGCTAGAGCAGTATGTTCGTGCAGCAGGTGTCTTTAACTACATCACGCTTCGTGCCGTGATGGCGACGCTGACGGCGCTCGGGATTGGCTTGTTCTTAGGGCCTGCGGTGATCCGTAAGCTGACGGAGTTAAAGGTAGGTCAGGCGGTTCGTGATGATGGTCCACAGACACATCTCGTGAAGTCCGGTACGCCAACGATGGGGGGCGCACTCATTCTGTTGGCCATTGGCATCACCACCATACTCTGGGCGGATCTGTCGAACCGGTTCGTCTGGGTACTGATTGTTGTCACGATGGGGTTTGGTGCAGTGGGCTGGGTCGATGACTATCGCAAGGTAGTCAACCAAGATCCGCGTGGACTACCCGCCCGCTGGAAATATTTCTGGCAGTCCCTCATTGGTATTGTTGCGGCGATCTATCTTGCCTTCTCGGTTCCCGCGCAAAGCAATGCCCAGGCGTTAGAACTGTTCACGCAATGGGTGAGCAGTGGCTTCAATATGACACTGCCGCCAAAGGCGAGCCTGATGGTGCCGTTTTTCAAAGAGATCGCCTATCCGTTAGGGGTCTTTGGCTTCATGCTGCTGACCTACTTCGTGATTGTCGGAACCAGTAATGCCGTCAATCTGACGGATGGTCTCGATGGCCTTGCCATCATGCCCACGGTGATGGTGGCAGGCGCGTTAGGCGTCTTCGCTTATGTCACGGGGAATGCGGTGTTTGCGAAGTACCTGTTGATTCCGTATATCCCGGGGGCTGGAGAGCTTACGGTGTTCTGCGCGGCGCTGGTGGGTGCAGGCCTTGCGTTCCTTTGGTTCAACGCCTATCCGGCGCAGGTCTTTATGGGAGACGTGGGGGCGCTTGCGTTAGGCGGCGCGCTCGGGACCGTTGCGGTTGTGGTCCGTCAAGAGATCGTGCTCTTCATCATGGGAGGGGTCTTCGTCGTGGAGACGCTCTCGGTGATGCTGCAAGTGGGGTACTTCAAGTACACCAAAAAACGTTTCGGGGAGGGGCGACGAATTCTGAAGATGGCGCCGCTTCATCATCATTTTGAAGTGGGTGGCTGGAAAGAAACCCAGGTCGTGGTGCGCTTTTGGATCATCACGATGATTCTGGTGCTCGCTGGCCTGTCGACCTTAAAGCTTCGTTAAATCACGGTTGAAATTGAAACAAGATATCTGTCATCACTTATGAGTCGAACGAAACAACAGATCCCAGCCACACCCCCGTGTCCCGCTATTCCGATGGGTTTTGACTGGCGTGGCACACGCGCCTTAGTGATTGGACTAGGAGAATCTGGGCTGGCGACCGCGAAGTGGCTGCTACGCCAAGGGGCTGCAGTCACGATGATTGATAGCCGTGAGTCCCCGCCCGCAAGCGATGCGGTGCGCGCACTCTCAACGACTGGAACGCTGGATATCCATGTCGGCGTAGCCACTCCTTTTGCCGCTGATTGGCTTGACGGCATTCAGATGGTGATTCCCAGTCCTGGGTTGTCGCCCCATGCACGCCATAACAGTCCGATTGCTATCTTGCTTCAAGAGGCGCTTGCGAGAGATCTGTTGGTGGTCGGTGAGATTGATCTCTTTGAATGGGCAATTCATCACGCAGCCCATGCCAGCAGCCTAACGTCCGCAGGGTCGGATCTGGAGCTGCCACTAGAGCTACCAAAAGTGCTGGCCATTACGGGTACAAACGGCAAGACCACAACAACTCAGATGACGGTGACGCTGCTGCGTCGCGCTGGGTTTGATGCGCAGGAGGCAGGAAATATCAGCCCATCACTGCTTGATGCCGTGATGGATCGTGAAGATAAGAGTCGATTCCCACAGGTCTGGGTGCTTGAACTATCGAGCTTCCAGTTGGCGATCGCGAAGCATTTCCACCCGACCGCGGCAGCGTTACTCAATATCACGGAAGACCATCTGGACTGGCATCTCGATATGGATGACTACATTCAGGCGAAGGCACGCGTCTTTGGTCATGGCCTTGCGCCAACAGCGTCCCCGGTCTGCGCAATTATCAATCGCCAGGATGCTGCGGTCGTCAGGGCGGCGCAAGGTCAGTCAGAGCGGGTCTCGTTTGGACTGGATGTGCCAATGGGTCTTGGCGATCTGGGGCTGGTGGAAGAGGGCATCGTCTGGATGACGGTGCGCGATGCGCTGGATGAGACGCGACTGCATCGCCTGATGCCCGCCGATGCGCTGCGGGTTCGTGGTCGACACAATGCCATGAACGCACTTGCTGCGTTGGCGTTATGCCGTTCAGTGACACCGGCACTTGCACCGCTCCTTCATGGATTGCGCGAGTTCCGTGGGGGTGCCCATCGAACCGAGTGGGTGGGGCACGTTCATGGCGTTGACTTTGTCGATGACAGCAAGGGCACCAATGTGGGGGCCACAGTTGCCGCACTCACAGGAATTGCAACACCGTTGGTGCTGATTGCGGGTGGCGATGGAAAAGGGCAAGACTTTTCGCCGCTTGCGGATGCCATGCGCCGTTTTGCAACGGCGGTGGTGACGATCGGTCGCGACGGTCCAACCATCGGAGAGATTGCTCGCGCGCAGAACCTGGCCGTACACCCAGCGACGTCGATGGAGGATGCGGTACGTCAGGCCTATTCGTTGGCAAGTCAGCGAGGAGGCATTCCAGTGTTGATGTCACCCGCCTGTGCAAGCTTTGACATGTTCAAGAACTATGTTGCTAGGGCGCAGGCGTTTCGCGACGCCGTGACAGTCGTGGCCGAGGAGCAAGGCGTCACATGCTAGCGTCGGATCGCACAGCACCCATGGTCTCGATTGCGAATAGCGATCGTGCCTTGCTGTCGGTATTTTTCGGACTGCTACTGGTTGGCCTGGTCATGGTCTATTCCGCAAACCTGCCATTACCCAGCAATAACACCGAGTCGGTCTTCTGGCGAGGCATGCGCGGCCATCCGATTCATCTCGCCATTGGTCTTGCTGGAATGTTCCTGATGACACGGATTCCGACGAGCCTGCTGCATACCTTGTCGACACCGCTCTTTCTGGTCGGGGTGGGGCTACTGATCATCGTGGCGGGAATGAAGCTTGTCTTCGGGGCCGCGATCGTAAAAGACGGTGCCGTTCGTGCAATTCCGCTGGGCTTCTTTACGCTTCAGCCTGCGGAGCTGATGAAGCTATTTGCATTGTTGTTCGCGGCGGCCTATGTGATTCGTCGCCAAGACCGGATGCACACATTTGTGCGTGGCCTGCTGCCGATTGGCGCGGTGATGTCGTTGGTGATGATCCTGCTGCTGTATCAGCCCGACCTTGGATCCACGATTGTCATCATGTTGATTACGGCGGCCATCTTGTTTTTAGGTGGCATGAGTCTGCGTGTCTTTGTGCCGTTGATTCTGGCGTTGTTTGCAGTCTTTGCCGCAATGGTCTGGCTGACTCCTTGGCGCCTGATGCGGCTGATCTCGTATCTGAAGCCATGCGACCCTGACTTGGTCCAGACCACCGGCTATCAGCTCTGCGGTGCATTGATTGCCTTTGGGAATGGCGGTTTTCTGGGATCCGGTCTTGGCACGGGGGTCGCCAAGATGGGGCATTTACCCCTGCCGCACACCGACTTTATCTTTGCCATGATGGGCGAAGAGATTGGCTTTGTTGGTGTCACGCTGGTCATTCTGGCGTTTGCTTTCATTGTTCGTCGTGCGATTGAGATTGGTCGTACGGCGATGTCCCAAGAGAAGCTCTTCTCGGGGCTGGTCGCCCAGGGCATTGGCGTCTGGTTTGGTATCCAGACGCTGATTCATGCGGGGGTCAATACGGGACTTCTGCCGACCAAAGGATTAACGCTTCCGTTTATCAGTCACGGCGGCAGCTCCATGTTGGCGGTATGTCTGGCGATGGGCGTGTTGATTCGCATTGATGCCGAGAACCGTCAACTAGGACGAAAGGGGCCGACCGGATGATGCCTCGCGTCCTAATTGCAGCTGGCGGCACTGGTGGCCATGTCTTTCCTGCGCTGGCGGTGGCGCAAGCCTTACGCGGCCAGGGCTGGCACGCGGAATGGGTGGGGACCGACCGTGGTCTCGAGGCGCGTGTGATTCCTGACGCCGGCATTGGCCTGCATATTCTTCGGTTTACTGGAGTGCGCGGTAAAGGGTTATCCGCTTGGCTGGGGCTTCCCTTGCGGCTTCTCCGTGCGCTATCGGATGCCTTGGCGATTGTTCGTCATGTCCGTCCGTCCGTCGTTGTCGCCTTTGGCGGTTATGTGACCTTTCCCGTGGGATTGGCGGCAAGACTGAGTCGGATTCCGTTATGCATTCACGAACAGAATGCGGTGATGGGAACTGCAAATCGCTGGCTTGCACGGATTGCAAGTCGTGTGATGGTGAGTTTTCCGCAGACTCGTTTTGCACCGGGTTCTTCGATCCTGATTGGAAATCCTGTTCGTGAGTCGATTCTGAATCTTGCGGATCCCGCTGAACGTGCTGCTGATCGCACAGGAGCACTGCGCGTGCTCGTCATGGGCGGCAGCCTTGGTGCGACAGCGCTGAATCAGCATCTGCCGGGCTGTTTTGCCGAGGTCGCGCGTCAAGGTCAGCGTCTGACGATTCGGCATCAGTCTGGGCAAAAGGATCTTGAGATACTGCGTCAGCGCTATCGAGGGCTTGGGCTCGAGGCTGACTGTACGGCGTTTATTCGTGACATGGAGGCTGCCTATGCCTGGGCGGATCTCGTGATCTGTCGTGCCGGCGCTTCAACGGTGACCGAGGTGGCTGCTGCGGGGCTGCCTGCAATCTTTATTCCCTTGCCGTCAGCGATTGATGATCATCAGACGGCGAATGCACGGTATCTCTCGGATAGTGACGCGGCATGGTTGGTTCGGCAGGCAGACCTCACAGGCAATGCCGCGGATATCCAAGTGAATCCACTTGTGAAGTTACTCACCTCCCTGACACGAGAGACCTGTATTTCCATGGGCAGGCATGCCCGTACGCGGGCCATGCGTGATGCTGCAGATCATGCAGCTGCGCAGGTGGCAGGCGTGATTGGCCGTCATCATCCGGAGCGGGATTGATGAGACATAAGATCGAGACCATTCACTTTGTCGGGATCGGCGGATCGGGGATGTCGGGGATTGCCGAGGTACTCTTAAATCTCGGCTACCGTGTCCAGGGGTCGGATATTGCAAAAAATGCAGCGACCGAGCGCCTTGCCCAGCAGGGGGCAACGATTTTTATTGGGCACTCTGCTGAACATCTCGGCGCAGCAAATGCTGTCGTGATCTCAAGCGCAGTGAAATCGGATAACCCCGAGGTGCTGACCGCGCGGGCTCGTCGTATTCCTGTCGTACCCCGAGCGCTGATGCTCGGTGAGCTGATGCGACTGAAGCAGGGAATCGCCATCGCAGGCACGCATGGCAAGACCACGACCACGAGCCTGGTTGCCAGTGTGTTGGCACAGGCCGGGCTTGATCCGACATTTGTGATTGGCGGACGCTTAAATAGTGCCGGTGCGAATGCGCGGCTTGGACTTGGCGACTACATTGTGGCCGAGGCAGATGAGTCAGATGGTTCGTTCTTGAACCTGCTGCCCATGATGGCCGTCATTACGAATATTGACGAAGACCACATGGAAACCTATGACCATGACTTCGCCAAACTCAAGCAGGCCTTTATTGCCTTCACGCAGCGTCTGCCGTTTTATGGAACAGCGGTGGTCTGTCTCGATGATCCGCATGTACGAGAGATCGTGCCCTTCTTATCCAAGACGGTCGTGACCTACGGACTTGCTGACGATGCCCAGGTGCGTGCAGTGGATCTTCAGGACCGCGCCGGGGCGATGCAGTTCACGGTACTGCGAGAAGAGACGGCACCATTGTCCGTGCTGCTCAATCTGCCTGGACGACACAATGTTCAGAATGCACTCGCCGCGATCGCAGTTGCTACAGAGCTAGGGCTGTCAGATCAGGCGATTGTTGATGCTTTGAGAGACTTTAAAGGCGTTGGTCGACGGTTCCAGAACTGTGGCGACTTTTCATGTGCCCGTGGCGGACAGTTCACCTTGATTGATGATTACGGCCATCATCCCGCAGAAATTTCCGCCACGATCGCCGCCGCGCGAGGCGCCTTTCCTGGGCGTCGCATTGTGCTGGCCTTTCAGCCGCATCGCTTTAGCCGCACCCGAGATCTGTTTGAAGACTTTGTTCGTGTCTTGGGGGAGGCAGATCAGTTACTGCTTGCCGAGGTCTATCCCGCCGGCGAGGCGCCTATTGCGGCGGCCGATGGCAAGGCACTTGCGCGCGCTATTCGGGTGGCGGGGCGTGTTGAGCCTGTCTATGTGGAGTCAATTGCAGAGATGGCCGAGACGATTCGTCAGTTGACATCAAGTGGTGACGTGGTGCTCTCGATGGGGGCGGGTTCGATTGGATCGGTCCCTGCACAAATGAAGATTCTTTCCGGGGGTGGGGCGTGACCGAGCAATCACTACGCCAGTTACACCGACCCGATCCCAAGGCAATGGGCCGTGTGGCCGTGCTCATGGGGGGAATGTCTGCAGAGCGAGAGATCTCGATTCGGTCAGGCACGGGTGTGTTAGCGGCGTTACTGCGTCAGGGTGTCAATGCGTTTAGCTTTGATCCGAAGACACGCCCGTTACAGGATCTTGTTGCCGAGAAAGTGGACCGTGTCTTTATCGCCCTGCACGGGCGTTACGGCGAAGATGGCACCGTACAAGGGGCACTCGAACTCTTAAAGATTCCGTATACCGGCAGTGGTGTGATGGCGAGCAGTATTGCCATGGATAAGACGGTGACCAAACGACTCTGGTCCACGATGTCCTTGCCAACCCCGGCCTTTGCACTGCTCACGCCTGGGTTTGATCCGGCGCATATCGTTTCGCAACTCGGGCTTCCGATTGCAGTCAAACCGGTCTCAGAGGGCTCTTCGCTTGGCATGACGAAGGTCACGCAGATGGGTGACTTGCTGCCCGCCTATGCGATGGCGGCGAAGTTTGATCGTCAGGTCATGGCCGAGGCATTTGTCTCGGGCCGTGAATTTACCTGCGCGTTGCTAGAGCTAGCACCCGGTGAGGTAATTGCCCTGCCAGTGATTGAGATTGTTGCACCGGAAGGGCAGTACGACTATCAGAACAAATATTTCGGGTCGGCGACTCGTTATGTCTGCCCTGCATCGATCGATGATGAGACCAGGCATCAAATGCAGTCAGCCTCTGTTGCGGCGTTTCGCGCCTTGGGCTGCTCGGGCTGGGCCAGAGCGGATCTGATGTGGGATGGTCAGGGCTCGCCGATGTTGCTAGAGATCAACACCTCGCCTGGTATGACCGATCATTCGCTGGTGCCGATGGCGGCCGCACAGGTCGGATTGGCCTATGACGACTTGGTACTGCAGATCTTGTCATCTGCGTCACTCAAACTGGAGGCACGCGCATGATCAGTTCTCCGTTGCGTGACGTCTGGCACTCCCCGGTCTGGCTGAACCGAATTTCAGCAGCGCTCTTTGCACTGTCCATCATGGGGTTTGCTGCACTAGTTGCGCTCTGGCTAGCGAACCGTCCGGTGTTCACTGTGAAGCGTGTCATTGTGGATACCCCTTCGGGATCGTTAAAGCATGTCTCGGCCTCGCAGGTGCAGGCGGCAGTGTTGGAGTCCTTGAACGGCACAGTGCTCTCGACCGATCTACAGATGATGCATAAGGCACTGGCGTCGATTCCATGGGTCCGCTCCGCCACCGTGCGGCGTATCTGGCCGAATCGACTGTTAGTCAGGCTTGAAGAACAACATGCGGTCGCCACTTGGGGCAATCAGCGACTGGTGAATCGATTTGGCGAACTCTTTACCGCCCAGGCAGCAGATCACGATGACCCCTGTCGCCTGATTCCGTTGTCGGGACCTGCCGGATCGCAGCGTCTCGTGCTCGAGCGTGCCGTGGCCTTAAGCCAGTGGCTTGCCCCGATTGAGAAATCGCTGACCAGCCTGACGCTCTCGGACCAATATGCCTGGACCGCAGAAGTCTCCGGAAACATGGTCTTAGAGCTTGGTCGTGATGCATTGCCGACGCCGGTGGAAGAGCGGGTCAGAAATTTTGTCAAGACGCAGGCCTGGCTGGCAACGCAGCTTGGACAGGCAAAGCCTGCTGCACAGCTGGCGCAGGCGGATCTTCGCTATGCCACAGGGTATGCGTTTCGCCCCGCGGCATCAGGAGCGGGCGCACCCGATGGCGCAGCGCTTCCGTTGTGTATTGGAGCGCAGGCATGAACTGGTTTGAATTCGTTTAGGTGAGAGATGGGTTATGACACGAGAGTCTAAAAAT
>JACCDK011781933.1_pt1 | contig 34215 bp, 30 predicted proteins | sample 7445871 | NCBI WGS metagenome assembly JACCDK01 (sample SAMN15323436, study PRJNA562643) | freshwater metagenome | isolation source: river surface water | place: USA:Blue River Watershed | collected 2017-08-15 | reverse complement strand
CACTGACCGCTACTTTGATTCATCTGCTGCATATCAAGGTGCCGGACGCGTTCTTAATCCAGCAGAAGTTGCTCGTATCTCTCGCTGGGCAACAGAAAGTTTGTATCCAACCCTCACAATTTTGATTGATGTCCCTGCAGATATAGGTCTAGGTCGTTTGCAATCACGTGATCGCCTAGAAGCAGAATCAAATGATTTCCACGAACGTGTTCGTCAAGAGTACCTACAGATTGCCATGATGGATCCAGAGAGATATTTCGTTGTTGATGGCACTCAATCAGTAGAAGAAATCCACCATCAGATTACTGAACATGTCAGCGAGCTTCAGGCTCTTAAGCGCAACTCTGAACCTGAAAAGAAGAAACGGTTTAGAAAGTAAATGTCATCAGTCTTTGACGACCTCGTCGGCCAAGAACACATCATCGATATTCTTCAATCTGCGGCTGCTGCCTCACGAAACGGCGCTGAAACCCAGGAAATGACCCATGCCTGGCTATTTACAGGACCTCCAGGCTCAGGCAGATCTTCTGCGGCGGTTGCCTTCGCCCAAGCACTAATCTGCCCTAATATCGGTTGCGGCGCTTGCTCTGATTGCAAAGCTGCCAAAACTGGTGGACATCCAGATGTTGAAGTCATTCGCACAGAAGGTTTATCAATCAAAGTAGAAGAAATCCGTGAACTCCTCACACATGTTGCTTGGGCGCCTTCGCTAAGTTCCTGGAGAGTAGTTGTGATGGAAGACGCCGACAGACTTACCGAATCAGCAGCGAATGCGCTTCTAAAAGCAATAGAAGAACCAGGAACAAGAACCGTGTGGTTACTGTGTGCACCCACATTGCACGATGTCTTACCAACAATACGTTCACGCTGCCGCCACTTACAGCTTCGCACACCATCAATCGAAGCAGTCACTCAAGTTTTGATCAACCGAGACCAAATTTCACCCGAGATGGCACAATTCGTCGCCAGAGTTAGCCAAGGCCATATCGGTCGCGCTCGATTCTTAGCAACGAATGAAATGGCGCGCAGTAATCGCAAAACGATCATGCAACTACCGATGAAATTGGGCTCACTGGCTTCCGCACTCGAGGCAGCGCAGATTCTTGTGGACATCGCAACCGAAGAGGCAAACAGAGCCTCAGAAACTCGAGATATGCTCGAAATTGAGAAACTGCAAGAGGCTTACGGAAAAGGTTCTTCTGGCCGGGGCATGGCAACCGGGGGATCAAAGGCGGTTAAAGAACTTGAGAAAGAACAAAAATCTCGAGCCACGAGAATGATTCGTGATTCTATTGATGGTGCGCTCTTAGATTTAGCCACTTTTTATCGAGATGTCATGCTATTCCAATCTGGCTCTGTGGATGCTCTGATTAATTCTGACTTATCGGCTGAGATTGAAAAATGTGCCCTTGGCACCCTGGCAGACTCCAGCGCGAAGAAACTTGACGCAATTATTCAAGCGCGGGCTCAGCTGGCTATGAATACTGCCCCATTAGCCGCAATCGAAGCCCTCATGTGCCAACTAGCAAAATCCTAAATCTTGTTGAATATGTGCGATGCGAGCCAACTTAACCAATGACTCACATAAAACGTTACGGCTAAAGAAAGTAATGTAAAAATTATTTGTGCTCCTATCGAGTCTAGCAGCCAATCTTGCCCAACAGAGCTCGAGGGGGGGGGATCAAGAATTCTAATGCTGGAAAAATCAGGATTCCATGCACAAGGTAGATTTCATAGCTGCGGTCGCCGATAATTTCAAGGGCTCTAACTGGAAAAATATTAGAAGTTGAGCCGAGCATGATCATTAAACAAAACAAAACTCCAATAACAATTAGTATAACAAATCGGTGAATTTCACCCTCAGGTTGTGCTGTCGAAACCATGACCAGGAGTAACGCGACTACGGCCACAAAGACTGGCCAAAAATGGCTGATCTTATTGCGAATCAGCCAAATTGCACATCCGAATAAAAAGTAAGGAAAGTAGAAAAGCCCAAGTGCTAGAGTTAAATTCGTAAGAAAGAAAAAAGATGAACTTTTCAAGTAAATGAAGACGGACAGGATGCTGATGAGAAGCATACCAACTATCAACTTGAAGTATCGTCTTCCTAGACTGAAGTAGACAGAAGAAATTGCAAAGTAAAATGAAAGTTCCACAGATATTGTCCACAGAATTTGATATGGATAGTTTAAGGAAGTTTCAAAAATTCCGTTTATTAGCATCGGATTTAACGTCAAAAAACTTGATAAGTAATTAGTCAATGTAATTTCTTCATAATTCTTACTACCGGTTACTATCAAAGCAAAAGGTAATGACAAAAAGAGTGTCAGGAATAAAGGCGGCCACAATCGGCGTATCCGCCTATTTACGAAGTGAAATAGGTTTCGATAAGAAGGCAATTTCTGCATCATGATAAATCCCGAAATCATAAAAAATAATTGAACCCCCCAATGTCCGTATCGAAACACATCCAAATGGTCTGCGTAACCAAGTACCCAAATGTGGTAACAGACAACCCAAATAACAGCGATTGCCCGAAGTTGTTGAATAGACTTCAGGCTCTGACTAAACATGCCTAATATTAGCCAGAGCGAGAGCTAGCAAAACGGGAAATACTCATTTTTCTCATCCTCCAGTCAGGCATGGAGTGAAGATAGGGAAGAATCGATTTTGAATATTAGGGATCTAGGTGCAGAATTCCATCATGCGCCTAGATCATATTTCATATGTGACATCTCATGACCAAATTGCCGATACAGTTCAAAGATTAGGCTCCAGATTAGGAAGTACGTTTGTTGATGGAGGAATTCATCCACGTTTTGGAACCCGTAACTTTACTGTTTCACTACGAAATGGACAATATATAGAAGTTGTTTGCCCACTCGATCATCCAGCAACGGAACAAACACCTTGGGGTAAGGCAGTTTTAAAAAAGGCACATGACGGCGGTGGCTGGTTCACTTGGGTTTTTAGTACAAAAGATATCGAACCAATTGCAAAGAAATTTGGTCGGGAAGCAATGCACGGACATAGAACGCGCCCAAACGGGACGGATCTAAAGTGGAAGCAAATCGGCGTTCAGGAGATTTCAAATTCTCCAGAGTTCCCATTTTTTATTCAGTGGCTCTCTCCAGATCACCCATCGCAAGATGGAACACCTCTAGCCGAAATTGAGAAAATAGTTATTGCTGATAGTGATCAACTTGCTGATTCCTGGTTCAAAGAAGAAATTCTTGGTGCACTTGGTGATGTAGCTATCGAGTGGGTTGAACCTGCAACAAATGATGGCCTATCGGGTATTGTCTCTGTCCATCTCATTACACCTGATGGCCTAGTCACTCTGGACTAGATCTCAATGAGACTCCCTGTTTGAGCTTATGGACTCACTTCTCGTGGCCCATGCAACCCTTCTTGAGAGAGCTCTAAAGCGAACAATAGCTTACTTGTGGATACTTTTGATGGAGAACCCAATAAGGATTCAATGAGGAAACCCAAATGGATATGAGAGCAAAGATTCTAGTAGGACTTGCAAATGCGAGCCAAAACTATGGAATACAACCGAGAGGTAAGTTGACGGCTCAGATTCTTCGGGATATTTGGGAAATTGGCGTTAATAGAGTTGATTCAGCCAAGGACTACGAATTCGCCGAAGAAGTTCTTGCTGAAACAAAATTGAATTGGAGAGTTCAGACAAAATTTAAATTGCCGAAATTGTACGATTCATTTGATGATTTACTCAGGGCAGCCAAAATTGCCATAGAAAATATCGAAGTACAGTGTTTGTTGGTACACACTCCAGATCTCTTTCAGATCACTCGTGCAAACCAAGTGGTATTAGATTTGAAAAAGATTTCCGAGGTTCTAGAGATTCCACAAGTCGGTATTTCAATTTATAGGCCACATGAGTTGGAACTGTTGGAAGACTGGCAGAATTTAGATGTATTGCAATTCCCGCACAATCCTCTAGATACCAACTGCTTAGATTGGCTAGGGTCAAACAGGAAGGGAAAGTTCCCAAAACTCCAGGCGAGGTCAGTTTATCTTCAAGGACTTCTCATTTCAGAGACTTCCCATAATGTAAATTTGCCTAGTCGATTATCAGACACTCTCTCCGAGTGGAAAAAATGGACGATAGACTTAGGTATTGATTCACAGGCCTATTGTGCTGCATTCGCCTTTGGCAACCCGGAGATTGACGAAATCGTTATCGGAGTAGATTCGGCTAAGCAACTCAGGCAATTGATTTCTAAAGCGGTGGGGCCAAAAGACCTACCTATTTACCCTAAAGTTATCCCAGCGGAACTCACGGATCCAAGGAGATGGTCCCATTAATGTTGTCATAATGATTCAGGCGAGAATGAAATCTTCCCGGTTACCAGGTAAGGTATCAATGGAACTGGGGCGAGATCACACGGTTCTTGGATTAGGTATCACCAGAGCGTTACGTTCCAAGTTAGCAAATTCAGTTGTTGTGCTAACAACGACTGATTCTGCAGATGACAAAATAGTGATTGAGGCCCAAAAGTACGGAGTGGCATCATTTAGAGGTTCAGAAAGAGATGTACTCTCACGATATTTTGAAGCCGCAGAAGCTTTTAACGCGGATGTAATTATCCGAATAACTTCTGATTGCCCATTTATTGACCCCGAATTGATTGATGACTCAATTTCAAGACTTCTGCAAGAAAATGCTGAATATTACTGTAATCAAGAACCGTTTGTATTTCCGGATGGCATGGACGTTGATGTATTTACCAGAAATGTTCTAAGAAGAGCACATTTGGAAGCAACGTCGCAATATGATCGAGAGCATGTGACCCCATACATCAAAGGAATTGCGAAGAAAGCCGCCCAATCGGAGCAATCTGAAGACTTCTCACATATTCGCCTAACTGTGGATGAGCCAGAAGACTTATCGGTTGCGCGTCAGATTTACTTACATGCAAATGATCCTGAAACTATATCTTTTAAAGAAATTCTTCAACTGTTAGAAGCTAATCCAGAGCTTCGAGATTTCAATTCTCACATTAAGAGCAATGAGGGGGCATCAATGAACACCGGCACAAAAGTCTATAAGAGAGCTAAGCGTGTTATTCCAGGTGGCAACATGTTACTTTCAAAGCGACCGGAGATGTTTCTTCAAGAGGGATGGCCAAGTTACTATTCTCGAGCTAAAGGATGTGAAATTTGGGACTTAGATGACAATTCTTATCTAGACATGTCCATTATGGGGATTGGCACAAATACCTTGGGTTATGCATACGGACCCGTTGATGAGGCAGTCAAGAAGTGTGTTGATTCTTCAAATATGTCGACCTTTAATTGCCCTGAAGAAGTCTACTTAGCCGAAAAATTAATACAATTGCACCCCTGGGCTGAGCGTGCTAAATTCGCACGCACGGGTGGCGAAATAAATGCCATAGCTATCAGAGTTGCTCGGGCTGCCTCGGGTCGAAATGAAGTCGCTATTTGTGGGTATCACGGATGGCATGACTGGTATTTATCGGCAAACCTATCGGGACGCTCAAACCTTAATGAACATTTGTTGCCGGGCCTGAATCCAATAGGAGTCCCAAATGAATTAGCAGGCCTGACTCATGCCCTTCGATATAACTCATTTGAAGATTTAGAATTTCTCGATAGCAATGAAAATATAGGCGTATTGATTATGGAGGTCATGAGATCAGTTGAACCTGAAGCTGGATACCTCGAAGCTGTCAGAGAAAAGTGCTCAAAAAACAACATTGTCTTAATATTCGATGAGTGCACTTCTGGATTTCGCGAGACTTACGGGGGTCTTCATCTTAAGTTTGGAATTATGCCCGACATGGCAACTTTCGGAAAAGCTTTAGGAAACGGGTTTGCAATCACCGCGGTTATTGGGCGCGAGTCCGTAATGTCATCAGCTAACGAGACATTTATTAGTAGTACATTTTGGTCAGAAAGAATTGGTTATGTAGCTGCCCTTGCCACTTTAGACGAAATGAAAAGACTAGAATCTTGGAAAAAGATTTCCAGAACAGGTGAGCAGATGCGCGAAATCTGGAGGAGAACATTTGAGTCGGCAGACCTAACAATTGAGATTTCGGGGATCCCTGCACTGTCAGCTCATTCGATCCAAGGATCAAATGGAAATATGATAAAAACCATAATTACCCAGGAAATGCTAAAGAAAAATATCCTCGCCTCGAATATCTTCTATCCGAGTATCGCTCATTCAGAGAGTCATCTCGATAGGTATGAAAGTAATCTCAAAAATATACTATTACAAGTTTCCTCGACAAAGAATTTGGAAAAAATGATGGACTCAAAACCAGCTCAGACCGGATTTAAGAGACTCAATTAACTGTAGTAGTCAGACACTTTCGGGAGTAATTCAGAGTAAGCCCTCTCAGTACGGATGGAACCTAATTCGTCGGTAGGAGGAATACTGCAAAACCCGAGCATTGATTTCTCAGGAGTACTCAATTGAGAAGAAACTCCTCAGGAAGCTTTCGTGTCATATCCATGCTTTGCTTCACCCACCAGCGAGTGAAGGTTGCAATTAGCACCAAGCGAGAACGATCAGCCATGTTATCCAAAGTTCCATGCCATAAACGGCTATCCCAAATTACAATATCACCTGCTTTAGCTGAAAGAGGGCATCTTTTAGTTAAAGGTCTATCGCTATAATTCCCCGACTGATGGTTTGCTGGTTCAACTACAGTAAAACGATTCTCCTCATCCATATCTTCTAGCACAAACGCAGCTTGCATGGCCCAAGTAAAGTCACCATGTGCTGGAACAAGACTGTCAATATGGAGGTCGAGAAATTTTCCTGAAGATCGAGCATTGTAATTACTCAAAATATAGTTTGGAATACTCTCATCTTATACTTGATAATCTAAAAATCCTTATTTTGGAGATTATCAATAAGATGAACGTGAGCTCTATCAGAATGTAGAGACTTATTAGATGCATCAGATGCTCGTGTAGCCGTATGCCTTGATTTCCGCAATATGCTGCTCAATTTTGCCCGTCAATTCATTTCCCCTCTAGATAATTTATGGAATCCAGCAGCGACGAAGGGATATCTTCACTTTCCTCTAAGTAGCGCTTCTTTACCACAATGTCGTAAGTGCTCCATTTAAGGGTATTTAAGCAATAGTGCCAAAGGTCTTCAAGCGCTTCAATATGTTGAAGCTTCTTGGATAAGTCAGAATTGATCAAGTTGGCAGGAATAATCACGACCCCTCCTTCATCACATACAGCTATGCCGCCCCTGACTCTTGACTGTTCACTTCCGACCCGTGTTTCCTCGGAGTGCGTCTTGAAATTAACTGCTCCCACCGGATTGGAACTCATACACCAAATTGGATACTGTTCACGGACCAATCTTGCGGTGTCGCGCACATTCCCCTCGACAACTATTGCGGCCGCTTGTTTGTACAAGAGCGTGTATTTTGCAACAAGGTCACCAAATACCGCAACATCAGAAAAACCAATTGGCCGGATATGCACAACTTCTCCTGGTTCGACAGCTTCGAGTTCTTTATGCAGAATGTAGTTTGAATCATTCATGGGCTCAATTAATCTGACTTTCCCAACCGCATACTTTAGGGAGTTAAGTGGTAGCAAACCAGGTAAACTGCCGGTTTTACCAAGCGCATCAGCAATTTCCGTGGTCGAAATTCTATTTTTTCGGATTAACTCTACAATTTCTGATTCCAAATTCATGCCTTACTTTAACCCCTGAATGGTAAATTCGTAAAGACCATAATTTTCAATCAGGCGCACCTCCTGGAAATATTTCCTAAAAATATTCTCGATATAACCTGGAGAGTAATGCACATGGATTTCTTGAGTATAGTCAACCCTAGTAGTCAATAAATTGATTAAAAGCCCTTTTCTCACCGAGCCTTGGTAAATTGAAATGAATTTTTCGATGTATTGGTTCATGTCGATAGGGAAATTGTAGTTCAATGAGCCCGAAGCCACAGCGTAATCAAAAACTAGATCGGTTTTCGACATCAACTGCAGATTCAGAAATTCGACATGAGGTACATCATTGTACCTCTCTCTGGCAATCTTCAGAACTTCGTTAGAAATATCTATTCCGATGTACTGAAATGGCACAGATCCAGACTTACACAGAAAGTCATAGAAGTCTCCAAAACCACATCCAATATCAATTATCGATTGGTTTGCCAATTCGACATTTTGAGTGAGGATTCGAAACCTTAATTCTTGTTGATCTTTTGATTTCCATCCCACGGACTTGGCATCGTAACCAAATTTCTTGACTCTTTCATCGTACAAAGAAATTATTTGTTCAAGCTCATCCATGAATTCCCAAGAATCTCATGTAGTTGCCTTCAAAAAAAGCTTCTCGATTCGGATTCTGAACTAAATAGAAATTACATAATTTTTCGACAGATTCTACGTATGTGGCTTGTTCGAAATCGGTGCCAAACATGAATCTGGTAGGCAGAGACTCTGTTGCGTAATTCAAGTTTTCAACCACCGTTCCTTTAAAGAAGTATGATTGCGTGAAAGAGGTATCAAGATAAACATTGGACACTCTGCGAGCCATAAACATAAAGTCCAACACATGATGGCCGCCAGCATGCGCCCATAAAAAGTTTACATCAGGAAAATCATCTGCCAGTTTGATAAATTGATCCGTAGTTAATCCTATTCGACTCCAGGAGCCATCATCGAAAGAGCAAATAATCACTGGAATGTTCAATTCCTTAGCAAGCTGTACTAAGTTTCGGACCTCTTTGGTTTGCAGATTAACTCTCTGGTTGCGCGGATGGATTTTCAATGCAGCAGCTCCATTTTTTTTCGCGAATGTAACCTCCGCCCTCAAAGAGTCTAACGATTGATTCAAATTAGGGTTTACAGCGAATTGAAAATTACTGTTTTGCCCGACAAGTTCTTTAACCTCTTCAAGTCTCCAAGGTTCTCCTTGCATACCAATGATTAATCCACCTTTTACGTTTGCCTTCAGGCAATTTTCCACAAGACTAGAGAAGGAATCATCCAAAGTTTTAGCTAGAGGCAAGTGCAAATGTGAATCACAAATATTCATCAAATATCCTCAAAAATAAAGTAGAGCAAGTTATCAACTTGTTGCTTCTTTTCTTCTAACTCTAATGAAGTGCAAGCGGTTATGATAATTGTACAGAGTCGATCCCCATCTGTTTTCGGTTCCTCGTAAACTTGTCCAAGTACTCCTAGAATTTCAATCTCTACTCCTGAGATTTTTTGTACTTCAGCAAGACCCACAATATTAACTAATCTGCCTTTTTGGGTTGGGTGAAAAAAGAGAATGCTTGGGCGATAATGGATTTCTGGAATTGAAGGCTGTTCGCCTAAGAACGGCATCAAGCATGCGTTTGTAAGGTCAATTCCCGTGGTTAACTGGACCAATCGATCCGAAAGATTAAACCCTCCACCTCTGAAGGCGGCTTCGACGATACCAACTGGACCAGTTTCTTCATCCACGATCATTTCGAGGTGGCCAGGACCATTCTTGATTCCCAAGGATTCAAATGCAGACTTAGCAAGATGGGCAATCTTTGGGTAGAGAAAGTTTTCCGGAGAAATGCTTGCTAGCTCACGTGAGACCGTACGAGTATTTTCACTTACTTTAATTTTTCTTGTAACAAGAAGTACATGGACTTCGGTCTCGACAGCCAAAACTTCCACTGTATATTCGGTACCAGTCATAAATCCTTCAATAATTATCTCGCCCGCTTTTGAGAATTCAAAGGCAGAATGGAGGGCTTGGTTGAGTTCACCGGGGTGGCTTACAATCGTAACTCCACGGCTCCCTGATGAATCGCTTGGTTTGACTACGAACGGAAATACTGCTTTTGACCCAAACAGATGCGCATCTTTTGAATTTTTGAATACTTCAAATTTAGGCTGCGCGATTCCGGTGGCATCCCAAATCCTTCTCTGAGTAACCTTATTTATGGCATTTTCAGCTTGAAACAATAATTGAGGCGCACACATAAATTGAGAATTGAGATACTGCGCCAAGAAGATTCCCGCATCCGAACAGAAACTAATCGCACCTGAAATCCTATTTGTTATCTTTCGAATTTCATCAACGATGTAATCTAACTCGTTCAACTTGGACACTATGACGTAATCAGCTTCATTGAATCCAAGCGCATCTGAATTCTCATCAATTGCTATACAAACCATCCCTCGAGATTGGGCCTTCCTAATGATTGGCAGTTGCCATTTTCCACTCGTGCAAATAACTATGAATTCCATCACTTTTCCAACATTACTCTACAGAGATTAAATGCACCTTGAGTTCCAACCCCAAATTGAGATGCTAATTCTGAATCTAGTCTCCGAAAATCAGGCAGTGCAGAATCACTAACCGTCAGTTTGCTCATAGCATCTACGAAGAATTGTTCATCTGTAGTCTGTGGAATTGGTAATACAGCTTTTCCCAGCAACAGGGACTCTACATATGTAGTACCACCGTTTGAAATCACAGCGCTTGCCTCAGCTAGTAATTCAACAAAACAAGAAGAATCAATAACAACATTTAACTCATCAGTTGGAGATATATCTACTCCAATCCCGCATGCCAGGACTTTTGGTATTATTGGGTATTTTTCAGCAATTTTTATTGCGTCCTGATAAGCATTAGTCTTTGAACTGTAACCAAGTGAAATCAATAGATAGTCACTATCCTCATGATCAGGGTTTGACGCAATCGCTGCAATCTCGCTTCGGATAACCAAGTTATGCAACCCGACCGAGACGAGATTCAATCCTCGATACTTTCTGTCTGGATGTGAAACGACGACAAAATTACGATTCGGGACAAACTCTCCGGACCAATCAAACCCAATTACTTCAGAAAACCGATCCAGAAAATTTGCCGTAGGTTCTTGATCTAAGGGGGATAAGTCAAGAAGCAACACACACTCCTGGTTAACCTCAAGCGTGGCTAATTCTGAATTATTATTACAAATAATGTGATGAATTCCTAGTTTTTCAAACTCGAGCTGGATTTGGATTTGCCGATTTAAGTGACCTCTCCCAAATAGCTTAGGATCGGAAACCAAACTTAAAAAGTGTTTCATTATTCAATAACATCGGTTTCGCTAATTCGCTCTCCGACCCTAATATCCCTTGATGCTATTTTGCCCAAAATCCAATTAAATTTTTCAGGAGCAAGACTCAAGCCGGGTCGAAAAACACCTATATTATCCTCTGTAAAAACCGAATTCTTTTGTATATTCTTTTTAGGATAAATTGATCGCTTGCTTCTGCTTCGAGAATCTCGCTGGTCGGACCTGAATGAAGAAGTTCCTAAAGCACTTTCCGCCAGTCTTAAGTCACGAACATAATCACGAAATGAATTTTCAGTAGTCGAAAAAAAGCCGTCAATTGCGGCTTCCGATGAATCTTGAGTTAAATGTTTTTCAAAAACTTTCGCACCGAGACCAATAGCGAGGATAGCAGACATTGATGATGTGGTGTGGTCGCTATACCCTGTAATACAGCCATAATCTTGCTTAATTCTAGCGAGTTGAAAAATATTTGCATTCTGAACCTTAGCCGGATAGTTAGTATCACACTGCATAATAACCACCTCAGGATTTCCATTATTCTTGATAGTTCGTAAAGCTAGTTCCAAATCGTATTCCGAAGCTACGCCAAGTGAGATCAGAATAGGCTTACCAGACTTTGCCATTTTAGCTATCAATGGAACATGATTTATCTCTGGTGAAGCCAATTTGTGCATGGGACAGTGAAGCGAGTCTAGAAATTCGACGGCAGTTTCATCAAATGCACTGCTAAAGGCAATTAAGTTTCTAGCTTTCGCATATTCAAATAAATCTGAATGCCATTCCCAAGGGGTGCTTGCTTCTAAATACAAGTTAAATAGATTCTTGAATTTAGCCCAGGGACTTTCCGTTGGAATTGCAAAATCTTCAAAATCCGAATCTAATGTGATTGTATCTGCTCTGTAAGTTTGAAATTTGACAGCGTTGGCTCCTGAAGCGGCGGCAATGTCAATTAGGTTAATACAAGCTTCCTTATGACCTAGATGGTTCGCGGAAATCTCAGCCACAACAAAGGCTGGGGCTTCCTGGGAAATGCCGAGTTCTTTAAGCTTCACGTTCATACAATAGTATAATTAGAGTGAGAAGGGGTCTGGCGCTTTGAATATCTAGCAAATTCAAATCTAGAGCAGTTATCCTCTTCTATTAATCACAAGCGAGTCAGTTAAAGTCAGTACTACGCTAGGGATTATTCAGTAGGGAATGACAGGATTAAATTCTTGATTTGATTTATCCACTACAGTATCGTTGACTAACCTAATCTACATCCGCCAGATTTGTGACTACTAACATGACGTTGGGAAATAGGTCCTTCAAAGTAAGTTCCCCAGGCAAGGAGCCAGTCGACTAACATTTCCCGACCCAAACCCATTCTCAAATTTAGAACCATCATGTGACTTATTTCGACTTGCTGACTGTGCTCATAGTCTCAAAGTCAGTGGTAATTGAGGAAATAACAAGGCGACTCATACTCTCCTTCAAGAATTGAATAATTCCAATATTTTAATAATAGGTAGACGAACTAGAAATCTAGATATTTTTCAAGTAACTACATTTGCTCTCAGATCATCTAATTTGGCCATTCCTAGTAATAAGAGACTATGATTCCGCTACAGAGGTTCAAGATAAACTTGTTTACGGTAAGAATTCTTTAGAGAGGACTGGCTTTTGCCAAGCACTTATATCGTCACTACTTCTCGTGCGCACAAAGTCATGGAACAGACAGGAGGCAGTTGCGCTTGAATCATTGCAAAACTAAGGGTTAATCTGGAGCAAGAACTCTTACGAGCAGATTAGATGTCAAACCCTTGCAACCATTACTCAACGTTCGGTAATTTACTCAATTTTTTGCGCATAACATAAGACTTTTCATTCTCAGAAACGATCCTGAAGCCTGATTTTTCATAAAGTCTAGTCGCGGGTTTATTCATCTTATCTACTCCAAGGAAGATTTCATTCAAGTCGCGAGAGAGGGCGTACTGAGTGACTTGTTCCAGTACCATGAAACCGTAACCTTTTCCTCTTTCTGAAACATCTCCAATCATTATTCCAAGCCAAGCTGTGCTTTGGGAGTAGTCGATTGGATCAAGTTTCACAGTCCCAATAAACTTACCGAAACTTGTAAAGATCCCCCAGAATTTAACATCTGATTGAGTTAATTTATGTGAGAGGTACTCTTCTAAATCCAACCTTGAGTAATCTTTCCTTGCAGACTGAATAAATTGGTTTCCATTCACATCTTGTAGCCAACTCAAATAAATGTCGAGATCAACCTCGGTGACAGCGAGGTCTTTGATATTGACAGACGAAATAGGCGCATCAAAATCCACTCCCCGATACTATCGGTCAATGACAGAGATGCACGAGTAAGAAAAGCTAGACAGGAGAATAGTGGAAAATAATCTAGAATTCAGTAGCCTTGTTGGAAAAATCATCTCCTATGTAGGCGAGAATCGAAATGTATCGAGAATCGAAACTGCGCGAAGTCTGATGTTTAGAAGAGTAGCGACGAAAACAGCAATCATGTCAGTAGTCCTCGCGATGAAATCTGTCATCCGTTTTCGAACAATTTGGACCAATTGGGCCACCAGACCCATCCCATCCGTTTGTGTTATGTCGCTGAGCCAGGAACAGATTTTTGAAGGAAAGACCCCGGAAGACTTACTATCGTTCTTTCGAGAGCCTAGGTTTGAAAACCCAATTGGCGAGATTTTGATTGAAACTAAAACATTGCAATTTCCCCAAAAAACACCGAAGTCATTTACTGTTAGTATCCCAATTCACTTCTTCCTCAAAAGTCTAACAAACAATCAAAGAATTGAAGCACTGGAACTCTTTTGTAAAGCCACCAAAATCTGGATTATCCCTACAGATGTAAAAGTGCGAATGAATTTGAAATTGATGTACTTTCTTTTTGAACTTGCTGTTTGGTTTACTATAAGAAGAGAGAAAATTACACTAATTACAACGCAATCGACGATGAATAATCTTCCGCGAGCGTTTGAAATCTCAAACTCGTCATTTGATCGAAAAATGTTCTGGTATTCAACAAACTCGCAGCCAATACTGAAAAAAAGATCAGTATTAGTAAGACCAATTTTCAGTCAGAGCCTGAATCGGAAAATAGATATGCATTATGTATGGGACCAGAATTCCAAAGATTTTTTGGTAGCAGATGGAATTACGAAAGTTAAAGTCGTAGGTTCAATATTGTTTGTAAAACCCGAATTTGTACGCCTAGATTACGATGATTTCAATTTAGCATACTTTGATGTCACGCCATTTGAGCATGCAGATACTTATTACACATCAGAGAGGATGTGCGCAAACCTATCCAAAATAGTAGAAATAACTTCCCAGATGTCGGCTAAGTCAAAACTAAGTATTAATTTATTCGTCAAACCGAAAAGAGAAATAAACCCAAACCATTCACGAGAATATGTACAAATGCTAATCAACTATAAAAAAGATGGAAAATTACAGATGCTCAACCCAGAGGAAAACATTTATGGAATCGCCAAGAGTGTGGACTGCATAATTGGTATCCCGTTCACTTCTCCTGTTGTTGTCGGAAGGGAACTCGCAATCCCATCTACTTACATTGATGTGTACCAGGATGACTATCAAATACCCGAGATCCACAATGGGTTTACGGTTATTTCAGACGACATCCAACTCGCTTCTTGGTTAGAGAAGTACCTACAGGAACATTCAACCAACTAATAATATTTGAGTTAAATTCCGGATAATCTTTTTTTGAACTCTTTTGTTTAGTTTAGGGTGAAGTGGAATGCTTAGACAACTCGAGTAGTACTCCATCGCATTCGGAAGATCATCTGATGAATAACCCAGTTCTTTGTAGTAGGGCTGTGTAGGAATAGGTCGGTAGTGAACCTGAGACCCAATACCAGCCTGGCGAAGCTTGAACATAAGTTCGTTCCTAGAGATTGAAATTCTTGAAAAATCAATTAAAAGGATATAGAGGTGGTGTGCGCTTGAATCGCGCATCAGACTTTGTGTCAACTTAATTCCACGTTTCCCATTTAGTAACTCATCATAATACTTGGCAAGACGCTTGCGCTTCGAGATAAATTTATCTAATTTTTTTAATTGCGACACGCCCAGAGCTGCTTGAATTTCCGATAGACGATAGTGAAAACCTAACTCTTGCATTTCGTGATACCACAAATTTTTCTTTCCATCGGTAAAGCCAAGAATTGGGTCGACCAGTGGATCATCTAATTGATTTATTCCATGACTGCGCAATCTCAAGAGTTTCCGATACAAATCTTCACGGTTGGTAGTAATTACTCCGCCTTCACCCGTAGTAACAGATTTAACAGGATGGAAAGAAAAAACAGTCATCTCAGAGAATTTGCAATTTCCTACAGGCTGTCCATTTGAATAGTAGCCGCCAAGAGCATGAGCCGCGTCTTCAATTATTGCTACACCTCTAGCTCTGGCAACTTTGGAGAGCTCTTCCAACTCACAAGCCGAGCCAGCCATATGAACAGGAATTAAGGCCTTAATTGAATCGCCTTCGGACATTGCTCGCAAAGTTTTGGTGATCGAAATGTTAAGCGTTTCGGGGTCTATATCGATGAATCTTGGTTTTAGACCCGCATACAGCGCGGCATTTGATGAAGATAAAAAAGAGATCGGTGACGTAGCAACTTCGGAATTAGGCTCTAATTCAAGCGCTAAGAGTGCTAAATGTAAACCAGCCGTAGCACTCGAAACGGCGACCGCGTACTTGGCGCCAACCTTCTTTGCGACGGCCGATTCAAATTCTTGAATTTTGGGACCTTGAGTTAAGGATTTTCTCCAAACCTGCCACCCAACAACTAAGGCGTCACGCAGATTTGTAGATTGCTTACCGTATGAGTTCAAGCCAAAATCCCATGATTCTTTAACACTTTTAGGAAAGATTCATCAGTGTGCCAAACTTTGTTATTGTCGCTTGAGAATCTAAACCCTTCTTCAACTTTCTTGCCGATTTTGGAGTATACCCCAGATTGAAGTAGCGCAGGGGAGAGAATTGCAAAGTGGTCTTCGAATTCATATGTTGAATGAGAATCGTCCTCTGTGATCATCACTTCGTGAAGTTTTTCTCCTGACCGAATGCCGATGACCTTAGTGGGAATACCCGGGCAAACAACGCGAGCAACATCCGTCACTTTGAAACTTGGAATTTTCGGAACGAAAATTTCTCCACCGTGCATACGCTCAAGGCTGTCTAGGACGAACTGAACACCATCCTCGATAGTCAACCAAAATCTTGTCATGCGTTCATCTGTAATTGGCAAGACGCCCTCTTTAGCCTTATCCAAGAAAAAGGGAATTACGCTTCCTCGAGATCCAAGGACATTTCCATATCTTACGCAGGCAAACCTGGTCTCGCGAGAACCGGCAAGAACATTACCCGCAATCATGAGCTTATCGGAACATAATTTTGTTGCCCCATACAGGTTTGCAGGATTCGCAGCCTTGTCCGTACTAAGGGCCACAACCTTCTTAATTCCGTTTGCAATGGCAACATTAACAATATTTTCGGCTCCCATCACATTGGTCTTTATTGCCTCCATAGGATTATATTCTGAAGCAGGAATTTGTTTCATGGCAGCCGCATGCACGATGACGTCGATACCATCGGTCGCCTGAATTAATCTTTGATAATCACGAACATCGCCTAAGAAGTAACGCAACTTGGGTGATGCAATCTTCTCTGCCATTTCAAACTGTTTCAATTCATCACGGCTAAAGACTACAAGCTTCTTTATTTCATCATCTTTGAGTAGTCGCTGGACAAATGCCTTTCCAAAAGAGCCAGTACCCCCAGTGATTAGTACTGATTTTCCCTTTAGATATGACATTTTTCCTCTTTCAACTGCAACGAAGTTGTAGGCGCCTAACTATATTGCATCCTCCAGTTCGATTTTCAACATTGACTCGATAGAAGGAAGCTGAAATGCGAGGGAACTCGCTAACTTCGACCCATCAAGGGCTAAGAAGTTAGGACGCGACACAGCGCTACCTAAAGTCGAGACGGATCCTGCCGAAACCAGGGATTGATCTTTCTTGGTTAAATTTGCAACCATCCGCGCGAAATCCAATTTTGAAATCGCTTCGTTTCCAGCAGCATTAATCAGGCCAGGGAAATCCCGTTTCGCAATCTCGGAGATTACAGATACCAGGGTCATAACACCCAAAGGAGAGAAGTGGACATCTTCAAAACCAGTAATTCCCTGGTTTTTCGATAACCTAGATACTAGGAAATCAAGCAGAGAGTGCGAACCATTAAGCGTTAAACCAAAAAAATTGGTTCTAATTACAGTGGCTGATTCATTAAACTGTAGTACAAACTTTTCGCCAGCCATTTTCGTGTAACCGTACTGATTGATAGGCCACACGGCTGCTTTTTCATCGCGAGGATAGTTTGAGTCACTTTGAAAGTGGTCGGTACTAACGTGAATGAATCGCGCCTCAAATTTCTTGGACAGTACTGCTAAATGATAAGGCAGGGTGGCATTGAGCTGCCAAGCCGCTTCAGGTCTAATTTCACAGGCTTCAACGCTAGTCAGTCCAGCACAATTGATGACTAGGTCAAAATCATTTCTGGTGAAGAACTTCCCAACCTCGCCGAAGTTAGTTAAGTCAAGGTTGAAAGATTTGAAGCCAGATAAGGGTGAACTCCTGTGGTGAGTGCAAGTCACGTCATAATTATTTGAAAGGATTCTTGAAATACGACTTCCAAGTAATCCAGTAGAGCCAACTACTAGTGCTTTCTGCATACTCACTCCAGATTAACTCTTCACATTAATAACGTCTTTGCGCTTATCATACGGCTACTCTTCTCCTATGAGAGCTTATGATGATTTTTGTGTGCTAATTCCTACGCGAAATCGGCGGAGCGAAGTCGAATTACTCCTTTCTTCCATTGAAGCAAGCTCGGTAAAGCCAAGCCAAGTCGTACTTGTTTCGTCTGGAGAAGACATATCAAACTCGGTAGCGAAGTTCGTGGGAAAACTAGATATTACATATATTCACTCTGAAATCGCGGGTCAGATTAATCAGAAGAAGCTGGGACTATCAAAGATCAATCCCTCAGTGAAATGGGTGGTATTTTTAGACGACGATTTATTGGTTTCGCGAGATACTTTTGAGCGAGCATTCGAGTGTATTCATCAGGCTAGAGGCGAAAGCCAAAAGAGACTAGCAGGAGTTGGCTTTGGGTTACCGGCTACATCCAGATTCAATAATCAAGGAAGACTCTCTCAAATAATTGCCGGAATCTTCGGGATAAATAATTTGCCGCCGGGATCAGTTTTGAGTAATGGACACGCAACTAGCTACCTTGAGCAACAGGAGGCATCTGAAACTAAGTGGCTTAATGGAGCGTCCATGTGGAGGATTGAAGAAATCTCAAATTATGGCTCGCATGGGATATCTTCAAAGTATGCCGCTTGCGAAGACCTAATTTTCTCTTATCCTGTTGGAAAGAAGAGGACATTATTATATTGCCCCAACGCAAGGATAGATTTCCAATTGAACGAAAAAACGGATTTCGAAAATCCAGAAGTGTATATCTCGGCTCTTTACTGGAGATATTTCTTTATATTAGAACATAAGGAATTTTCTATTCTAAAATTTAATTTTGCTCAAATCGGAAGATTGCTCTTTGGAATCAAGCAAAATAAAGGTCGGCGGATGAAATTTATCTCTGCCGGTATCCCAGCAACCTATCGAGTAGCCAAAGATAGTTTCTATAAAAGAGACCCGCGGAAATTCTTGGAGTCGATTTAGTGCGCTTAGATTTAATACGATGTAGCAAGTAGCAACTAAGTCATGAAGAACGCTATTTAGATTCCATATTCTTAAGCAACAGGATTCCTTAACTTGAATTTTTCTTTAAGTTGTTTCTCAGCCAACGCAACATCGCTCGGTAGGTCTACTGGAACAGACCAGTCCGAAAGTTCGACGACTCCAACAGGCACATCATTTTCAAGAAATCGAAGCAATTCGTGATCTTCTATCTGCTCGAATGCGCCACGTGGCATATTGGCGAAATTCACTAATGCTTCTCGTGTATACCCATACATGCAAACTTGCCTATGGAATTTGATTTCTTTCCCCTGCTTCGAGCCAGGGATTGAGGCTCTTGAAATGTAGAGCAGTTTACCTCCGCGAGAGAAAGCAACCTTTATCGTATTCGTATCATGGAATTCTGAGTCACCTTTAGCACTGCAGTATCCGGTGATTGCACTGAATCCGGAGCTTTTTAGGTAGTCAATAGATGCGGTAACGTCATCAGGATTAAATGCTGGCTCATCACCTTGGATGTTCAACACATATGGCGCATTTATGACCCGATTGGCTTCAGCAAGCCGGTCCGTGCCTGTCGGGTGGTCGCCTGTCATTAACACTTGGAAACCAGACTTCTCGACGAGATGAGCAATTTCTGTAGAATCAGTAGCCACGTAAGTGATTTCTTTGCTAGCAACTTCAGTAACCCTATCAAGTACGTGCAAAATCATTTCTCGGCCCAGAAGTTTGGCTAAAGGTTTCCTAGGAAAACGACTGGACTCCATTCTCGCTGGAATGATTATTGCGACCTCAGGCATCAGAAACTCTCTATCAGTTGTGTTTAGAGTTGGGTTTATATTTGTGGTGTTCTGAAACTAATTGTTTCTTTTCTTTACTACCAAGAATTCGCTCCGCAATTCTAATGTCCTTTACAAAATTGGATAAATCATTCGTCATAAGATCTAATGCGACCCCATCGAAGTGAACCCAGTCCACACTCCCCAGTTTGATATGTTTTTCAATAAAAAGAGCACCGTTAGCCACGGAAAGCTGGCAAGCGAGCGAACCAATATCGTGAGAAGAATAGCCTGGAATAATCTTATTGTTTTCACTCATCTGTGCAATCGTTCGCACTACGGCAACGTTGCAATCATCAGGCGCAGTTGGGTAGCTAGAAGTGCATTGCATCAAGACAATTTTTTTCTGAGAGAAATTATCTGCTACCCATTCCAGAAACGACTGACCTGTGGCGCCAGTACTTATAAAAACATACTCGATATTTGAGTTGGCAATATGGCGAAGGAAATTTCTATGCTCCGATATTGTGGAGGGGGCTTTTATACTTATTGGATTAAATTTCTCCATTAACTCGAGTGAAGGCAGATCCAACACGCTGGTAAACCAAGGTATTTCAAGTTCAGCACAAAGTACGGTCAGGAACTCAATTTGTTCTACAGATAACTCGACACCTGCACGATATTCACCAAGCGTATTTCCAAAGGGGGACGAATAAGCGCTCTCTCTCTCTTCTTGGGTATAGAGCACATTAATATCGCGCTTTTGAATTTTAATTACAGATGCCCCTTGAGACTTGCAAAGCCTGACCATTTCAGCAAGCCTGTCTGTATCTCCAAGGTGATTATTTGTGAGTTCGGCGATAATCTGAACTTCACCTTTATTTGCGCGATGGAACATTTGTTGCTGAAGTTCTACATTCTTGAGTACTGCTACATCCAAAGATTCTTGAGAAACAAAAGGGACTCTCTTATTAATTTGTTTGGCAGATATTGGATTTGCACTGCGACCCACTATTGAGTGGTTTACTATTATTAAGTTTTCAAAAGGGCGGTCTTGTTTAAGAAGGATTTCAAACAAACTTCTCTGTCTGGTGAGTAAGGATTCCAGGAAAAGATCTTCAGCGCTGCGTTCATTATTCGCTGAAATCTGAAAATCAAAACCATAGAGGTGAACTTCGAGTGGTAGAGCTTCGGGCGCCCTGCTTAATGCCACTGTGTTCAGTAAATCAAGGACTGTAATGAGGACAAAATCTTCTCTAAAGCCAATTCTTTTGGAGTCGTGTGCGGATAAGCCTTCTATATATTCAAATTCAGAAATAGGTAAAGATACTGAATTCAAAGAACTAGGGAATCCTGAAGGAATAACTAGCGGTATGCCTGTTGGGTTATTGGATTCCAATTTCGAAAGCATGCCAGGTCTCGTTACAACTGAGAATATGACGGACAAATCAACTTCCAGAGTATTTATTGAGACCACCGGGAGCGATTCCTGTTTAGCAAAATCTCGTCCATCTGATCGGCTTTCGCCATTACCAAGTATTACTAACTTTTCAGTTTTGTATTTCGACCACGAATCTAGAATTGGGGTTAAGAAATTTTCCATAGTATTCCTCCCCGTTTATCTTAACTTTCTTACCAGATTCAAGTGCAACTAGGGCCGCCGGAACTACGTCCCATATTCTAACGCCTTTACTACTGGAATTAAAGGTTATCGAGCTAGTCGCTGCCAGGGACAAGTTGAACAGCGAACAACCGAAGACCCTTATTTCCTCAGGAAAATTCTTAGCAACCATTTCCCAATTTGAATTGGAAGAATACGCCGATACTCGAGATTTCTTCAATGGGCCCCGAAAAGTACCAAAATTTTCCACCAGGAATCCGTCCAATGCCCTAGATGCAATCCCCATATTTATTTCAGGAAATGAAATCCAGCTTGCTGAAAGTTGATTATCCACGAATAGTGCAATACCAGTACCCCAGATTGGTATTCCTGAAACATAGTTCTCAGTGCCATCTACGGGATCAACTACCACGTAGTTGCCATTCCATTCGGTTGGAAATAGCGATTCTTCTCCGATGAGTTGAAAGCCTGGAAGCAGCACTGGAAGCTGACGCAGAATAAAATTCTCGATTGCAATATCCAGGTCCCCGACTGGACTGCCATCGCTCTTCATTGCGTAGTTACCATTCCGGAAATCTTGGTCTTGTATGAACTCTTTTAATTGAATAATCAATTGAGCAAAGCCAGCAACTGCATTCTCAGCTACGTTAGGGCTGGAGTACATCATGAATCACCTTTCGCCACTCCGGAAAGTTGTAATTTCGATAAATGAGAGAGCTATTTCTCTCACCTAAAATATATGGATTGAGAATTGATTCCGAAACCAAAGTAAAGTCTTTTATGAGCGGAATTTTCTCAGCTTCATCCGGGTAGATTGTAGGAATAAGATATCGTGGCTTATAGATTCCAATATTCGAATTTGCGAATTCCGGCTGAAGGTACGCTGAAGTTTCTGGCCCAAATATAACTAAGCCCCACTCTCCGCGCGCGGTGCTAAGCCATGACTTGAACGTACTCGAAAGAATCGGAGTTCCAGCAGGGTGAGATTGAATATGAACATCAAAAGGCTCTATACCGGAATTCTCCAAATGCTCCAAAATTTGATGTTGGAAGTATTCCGAATTAATCGGGTTGGCATCGGCAACGTAAAGCAATTTTCTCGAAGCGCTTGAGTAGCTATGTTCTGAATTTGTTGAGCGGTCAGAGAATCGCTGGGCTTCAACAAGTTGCAATAAGGAAGATGAAACTCCAAGTTCTTCAAGATAAGTCACGCTGTCTTGACTTGGACATAGAATTTTTCCAATACTTGAAAACGAAAGTTCTCCATCATTACTAATTAAGTAGTTAAGTATTTGAGAGTCTTGTTTTCTAATCGGCGTATGAACGACACCAATAGTTCCTATATTAAGTCGATTAGCGTGATGCCTTAATGCAATTTCCCAAGACTGCCCTTCAAGTAAATGAAATATATATTTGAGAGACTTGAACCTAGAAAATGTTGATTCAATCAAGTAGTGATTTAACTCTACTCTAGCTATACCAACGCCCAAATTTTTAGTGTCGACAACCCCAACAGAATTTCCTGCTTTAAATGCGAGCAATCTTCTAAGGGCCAAAGAACCTACATAATGATGAAAATTGGTCACTCGGATGCATGCCTTGGCAAGAAGTCTTAAATCAAAAAGTGATGCAATAGGAAAGATGGAAAAGTCTGATCGATTATGTACTTCCGATATTTGTCTCGCGATATTTCTATGTGACATTCCTGGTGCTTTGTATGGAATCAGAAACCAATTTGCTTCAGACTTCAATCTTTGATCAAGTTGCTTTACTTCGCCCCAAAAACCTAAAACGTCTGATTCTACAAATTCGTCGAGATGAACACAAGGTGAGAAAAAACTTAACTTGGTTTGGCTCGCGCACTTGGCATTTGTGCCTCGATAAGGCAAGTACTGAAAGTATTTTGTCAGCAGGTAGGCGAGCGAAAGTAGAACATGAATTGGAAGTTGAGATAGGAGTTTTAAAGAATCTTTGATTGAAATTTCGACAGGAATGTCTTCAAGCTTTCGCCAAGGGTAATGTCCCCACGTAGGCATCACTCTAATGGTCGACTTCAAGTTCTCTGAGAGCAGCCTTGTCTTTGGGTTACTCAAATTAGCAAGATATGTGCTCATATCTCTTATGTATGCTTTTTGATTATGCAAGAATTCAGACCCCAAGAAAACTCCACTCGATAAACTAAACCTAGATGTGAAGATAGTAGTATCTTCACATGGTTGCAGGAAACAGGAAGACATTGGTTTGATGATATTTCTGCGAAAAAGTAAATTGACCACCAGGCTTCGCGAGTCCTCTCTACATGAGATTTGGGTCTTATTAAATAAGAGAGACCGATTGGTGTTGAAGGTTGTACTTCTAGCCCAAGTATTTCTTTCACTTTTGGATTTAGTAGGAGTAGCCTTAATCGGCGTAATTGGGGCATTGTCTGTTTACGGAATTCAATCTCAAGATTCTGGTAATTTTGCAAGAGAAGTTACTCAGTTTATACGAATAGAGAACTTAACTTTCCAAAATCAAGTGTTAATACTAAGTGTCATTACAATTCTCATACTCCTGACAAAGACAGCCGCCTCACTTTGGATCACCAGACGGTCTCTCAGATTTATTAGCCGGAGAGGAGCCCACCTTTCAGGATTGCTACTTCGTAATCTGCTACATCGAGCGGCTACTGAGATAAGTTCATACTCCCAACAAGAATTGATCTATGCTGCGACCGCAGGAGTTCAAAACCTCACCACGGGCATAATTGGAATTTCAGTTTCAACATTGGCAGATTTGTCACTTTTGATAATTCTAACAATTGGATTGAGTGTTTATAATCCCATTTTAGCTTTAACAACTTTTACTCTGTTTATTACAGTTGGAGCCTTCTTGAGCTTTTACTTAAGAAACAAAGCCTTTAAAGTTGGATCAATTGAAACTAAATCACATGTACAAAGCAACGAAGTAATTAGTGAAGTACTTAATACCTACAGAGAAGCTGTGGTTCGAGACACTCGAGAGAGTTATGTTCAAGATTTCGAAATATTGAGATTGAAAGTGGCTGCAGCGCTTGCGAAGCGAACATTTATGCCTTTTGCAAGCAAATATGTGATGGAAGTGTCAATGATTGGCGGCGCCTTTTTAATTGCAGGAGTTCAGTTTGCGCTATACGACTCAAAGACTGCAACCGCGGGACTTGCAGTCTTTTTTGGTGCTTCTTCGAGAATCGCCCCAGCGATACTAAGAATCCAGCAAGGAACAACGCAGATTAGAACGTATCTTGGCCAGTCGCAAATGTCACTCGAGTTGCTTAGTGTGAAGGGGCCAAACCAAAATAACAAAGAAAATAACTCACGTATATCCCAACCCAATTTTGATTCAGCAGGTTTTATTCCGGAAATTACAGTCAATGATCTAAGTTATAAGTTTTCTTCCGATGCAATTTTTTCACTCAGAATATCGAATCTGAAGATTAAGCCTAATCAACACATTGCAATTGTCGGGGCGTCAGGTTCAGGGAAAACCACATTAGTGGATTTGATACTTGGTATTCTCGAGCCGAGTTCAGGTGAAGTGAAAATTTCCGGAATGTCTCCAAAGCAGGCTTTTAGAAAATGGCCAGGAGCAGTTGGATATGTTCCGCAAGACACCGTCATTGCATCAGGTTCGATATTGCAGAATGTTGCACTCGGATACGATGTTGAAAGCTCTGATAAATCTCGAGTCAAGGAATGTCTGATCATTGCCGGGCTTCATGAATTTTCAAGCGAAGATGAAGCGGGTATTTTCCTCCAAACAGGAGGATCAGGTCACAAACTCAGTGGCGGGCAAAAGCAGCGAATAGGTATTGCAAGGGCTCTTTATACAAACCCAAAGTTGCTAGTCATGGATGAGGCAACAAGTTCCTTGGATTCAGTTACAGAATTTGATATTACCCAGGCGCTAGCCGGACTCAGAAAGAAATTAACTTTAGTCACGATTGCACACAGACTTTCAACGGTTCAGGCAGCCGATGTAGTCCTTTACATGCAAAATGGTGAAGTGTTGGCAAGTGGATCATTTGAGGAAGTTCGAGAAAAGGTTAAAGTATTTGATTTGCAGGCCAACTTACTCGGACTTTAGTTTTAATTAATCTATCTTGACTATTGCCCAGCGCTCAAAATCCATCCAAGGTTCAAGCTTGACCAAGTTTCCATCGGAGATGGTAGTCATAAATTTATTAACTGCTATTCGTGGCCCCGGAAACTTTAGAGAGTAGTACTCATCTAAATAAATGTAACCTCCCGGAGAAAGTTGTCGCCAAAGTGTAGGTAGAGTCATCGCATAACTTCCATACAAGTCCGAATCCAACAGCACTAACGATAATGTTTGTCCTTCAATTAATTTCTCAATGTTTAAAGTAAAATCTCCAACCTGTATTTTTACTCTGCTTTGAAGACCTAAATAGTTAATCCTTGACTGCACGTAATGAATCGAAGTATTTGAAAAATCTTGCGAACTTGATATCTGCGAAGGGTGGACATCTGCTCCGCGCGCCTTAACATGGGCTGCATTCTTAAGTACGCGGTTGTAGTGTTCCTCGGAAATTAAGTTCGCATTTCTCAAATCGTTGAAATTATTAAATTCATCTTCGGACGAATACTTAGGGAAACCCTCAAATGAATCCAAACCTATAACGGACTTAGGAGACTTCAAGTTTTCAAGAATAAGTCCGGTAGTTATGAGAGAACGACCTCTGGCAACACCAAGTTCAACAACTTCTCCAGGGACTTTTTCCAGATTTGGAATAAGCTTAAAGTATTCCCTCAACGTACAAGTTTCGGGATGGTGAATATCAAGTACACCAAATTCCCAGCGCTCAAGATCTAAGAATGAATCAGACATGCCAGAATACTAGTATCAAGTAAGGTTTCCATTGCTCACGGCGCTTATTAGAAGGATAGGAATTAATGACTAAGGTTGGTCTGGTCGCATCTCAAAACGGACTCGGTCATGCTCGACGTCTTGTTCATTTCTCTGCTGCGTTTCAGGAATTGGGTTATGAAGTTCATTTGTTCATTTCAGCTTTCCAGGCTCAAAACTTGGGTAAAGAAATTTTGCACATCAGCCCCAAGACGAAGGTTCGAAGAATTGAAGGCTACGGATTGGACGGGCCGGGACGAAAATCCTTGGAAGTGAATGAGATTCCAAATTGGCTGCAGAAAGAGTTGAAGGAATGCGATTTTGTGGTGAGTGACAATCTGACTTGGCCTGGAGGATTCTTAGACTCATTCATACTGATGGGACACTTCTCTTGGATTGATTATTGGAAAATTAGTAATTCAAAGAGCGATATAGAAATCGACCGGGCCTTCGGTCACGCAAGCAAAATCTCAAAGTGGTATTCACCAGTTGATTTTTCCCAAATACCAACAACTTTAGGTAAAATCGTCAGGATAGAAATTCCCTTATGTCGGTATGTTTCTGATCCACCACCCATCCGCCACACAAATATGGCGAAAGTGTCATTTTCTAACGGCACAACCGGCTTAAACAAACTAGATGAAAGCGTTCTAAAGAGAGATTTCGAACGCTTGGGACTGACGCTAATCTCTAAAGAGTCACATAAACACATGGAGGGGGCAATCCCAGTGTTGACACTTGGCAGACCGGGTTTTGGGACAATCAGAGACTGTTTAGCAATGGGGATTGCATTTCTGCCTTGTTGGGAGGGTGAGGACCCAGAACTAGAAGCAAACCAAGAAACTCTAAAAAGAGTTGGACTTGTTCCCGCCTCCTGGGAAGGCAATGAAAAACCAAATATGGAGATAATTCGAGAAATCCTTAGCGACGCAACATTTCCAGATAGAATTCGCGATTACTGGGCAAGAAATTCCGCACCAATTATAGAAATTCTTCCAAAAATGGGGTTTTAATGAAGCTGGGGCCAGAACTTAATGAAAATCTCTAATTCTCAGATTCAGAATCTGACGGTTTATGAAGATGATCCCATTGAACGACTCTTAGAAGTCATGACACATGTGGTTACACCTCGACTGGGTTCTGGATATGCAATTGCGGTAAGCCGAGAAGGTCTCGCTACTGGTGTGGTCACCGATGCAGATTTGAGAAAATATTCTGCAAGAACAGGAAAACTCCCTACCAAAATACTCGAAGTAGTACATGCAGACTTTATCTCAGTGGACGAGGGTTTATCTGAGAAACAAGTAGTCGAATCATTACTAGAACAAATGAATTTGAGAGGGTGGAAAACTGTCCTCCCGGTTCGCTTTGTGCCCGTACTCAAATCAGGAATTCCGGTAGGGGTTGTTGATACGCAAGATTTACAGATTGAAATCTCATCTCATAGAGACCAACTTATTATTGTTGGACTTGGTTATGTCGGACTCACGTTAGCTTTAGCAGCGGCCTCTGCTGGAATGTCTGTTGTTGGAATAGATTCAGATCCTGAAAAAATAATCTCTCTCGCAAATAGAAACTCCTACATCAGCGAACCTGGAATTGAAAATCTGCTGGATGAGTTAGTCGAAACTAATTTCTACCCTCGTAAATCACTTTCGGAATTGGACAGATCTCCAGGGCAAAGTTGGAATTATATTTTAAGTGTGCCAACACCGTTAACAAGAAACTTTAGTCTCGATACTTCTTACATAATGCAAGCAATTGATGATCTGCTTCCACATTTTCAAATCGGCGATTCTGTTATTATGCGATCAACCGTGCCGATTGGAACCACACGTCAAGTTGCAACTTACATAGAAAAAAAATTTGGCTGGACTGTTGGCACGGATTTTTACGCAATATCTGCACCAGAGCGAACCGTAGAGGGTAATGCCTTGTTCGAATTGCGAGAATTACCGCAAATTCTAGGCGGAGTTACACCAGGCTGTGCCCAACACGGGTTTGATCTCTTTCAAAAAATCTCTAACCGCTTGGTTCCAGTTACTACATCCGAAGTTTCTGAGAGTATCAAAATAACCAGCAATGCCTACCGTGACTATTCCTTCGGATTTGCAAACTATTTAACCAAAGTTGCACAGAGTTTTAATCTGGACGTTAATGAAATTGTGGATAATGCAAACTTCGGCTATTTACGAAATTCTATTCCGAAACCTTCGCCTGGAGTTGGTGGTCCATGTTTATCAAAAGACCCATATTTATTAGGCGGTCTAACTTCTATAGATTCGAATTCTCCTATTTACGCAGCCAGAAAAGTAAATGAAAGCATGACGGAATACGTTTTCGAGCATTTATCTGAGCGAATACCTGAGCTACTCTCTCTAGAAACACTAATGATTGGTCTTGCATTTAAAGGCATCCCTGAAACAAATGACATGAGAAATTCACCAAGTTTGGATCTTGCACTTTTATTTTCCGATCAGGGGAAGCAGATTTTCGGCTGGGATGCTGTCGTTGAAACATCCAAACAACCTATCAACCTTTTGCCCCTTAAAGCTGATAGCAAGCCTCAGGTATTTCTAATCATGAATAATCATGAAAGGAATGTCGAAAAACTTATGGTGCTACTAAAAGAAAATAAATCAAGGATCTGGATTTTTGATCCCTGGAGACTAATTAGTAATCCGAAAGAGATTTTAAGATTTGCACCCAAGGGCTTTTCATACATAACTTTGAGCAATTCAGTGGATTTCTTCCCTCATGAGTGAGAAAAATGTAATTGTCGTGCCGGCGCGCGGTGGATCACAAGGCATAAAGCGGAAAAATCTCCAAGAAGTAGGTGGCGAGCCACTAGTAGTTCGCTCATTAAGACATGCGTTCGAAATGGGTCCAGACTTTTCAATTGTGCTTAGTACTGATGACCAAGCAATTTTGGACAAGGCATCAGAGTATTTTTCGTTAAGCGGTTTAAACTTTTCAGATGTACCAACCAATACTTTGCATGACTTAGGTCCCATAAAAGTGCACTATAGAAGTCAGGAATTTGCGGACTCAAATGCGATTATTGGTGAGGCACTAAAGAATTTGCGCACTATTTACCTCAATGCTTCTTTTTATGCGGATTGTTGGATTCTTCTCCAACCAACCTCACCATTCCGGTCGAAGGCGGAACTCAGTCAGCTTGCACATGAGATAAAGGCAGACTTTGGATCAAATGATTCTTGGGTTAGCGTCGTTCAAATTGAAGATTCTCATCCGGCAAGAATGTATGAATTACTTGATGGTTCAAGCAATCTCACTTCGCTACCGGGTTTCGAGCATCTGAAGGCAGCAAGGCGGCAAGATCTACCACCGGTGTACCTGCGCGACGGCGCGTTTTATTGCATTTCCGATGCTCTGGTGTCTGAAGGTAAACAATTTTCAGAGACCCCAAGGCCATTATTTAGAAAAGGTCCTTGGACAATTAATGTTGATGATGAAATGGATTTAGAGTTGGCTAGAATGTATGCAAAGATTCTTTCGGAGTAACGCCAAGTAGAGAGTAGCGCGAAGTGGCAGTCAATATTATTGCGGAGTTTTGTCAGAATCATAATGGTGATGTAGAAATCTTAAATCGAATGATTTTGGAGGCTAAGGAAAGTGGGGCATCACATGCGAAGATTCAGGGTTTATACAGTTCAGAATTAACCAACAGACCTGAATTTGAAGCAGAAAATCAAAAAGAGGGATCACTCTTACGACCTTACCAATCAGAGGTCGATCGACTTTCTAAATTAGATTTAACGCTTGAATCAGAAACCAATTTTGTGGAAGCATGCAAAGAAGTTGGAATTATTCCAATGACGACGGTCTTCACACATTTAGGTTTAGAGAGAGCACTCAAAGCAGGTTTTAAAAATTTCAAAATCGCAAGTTACGATTGTGCTTCACGTGCGCTGATTAGTCGGATTCTTCCCCATGCGGATGAATTAGTCATCTCAACCGGAGCCACGATGTGGAGTGAAATTGAATTGACATCCAAGCTAGTGAGCAAAGAGAAAAAGCCACGCACAAAAATTGCATTTTTGCATGCTCGCACCATTTATCCAACGCCACTTGATAAAATGAATATTTCGCGAATGTTATTTTTGCGATATTTGGGATGGGAAACAGGTTTATCTGATCACTCACGGCCAGAAGTCGACGGACTAATTTCAAGTAAATTGGCGATTCATCTTGGGGCAAGTTATGTGGAAAGACATTTCACAGTTCTTGCTCGCACTGAAACTAGAGATGGCCCTGTCTCAATCACCCCTCGCGAACTGCAAGAACTCAATGAGTTCTCAAGAAAAGACGCACAGGCGAGATATCTAGAATTATCTGCTTTTAAAGATTTGGCGAGGATCTCTTTTGGCGAAAGCGAGATTGAAATTGATGCCGTTGAAGCAATCAACGCAAAGTACTACCGGGGGCGGGTGGCGTCTTGGCAAGGCTCCAAGCAGGTTTACTCGTGGGAGCCTTGGCCAGAATAAGGACGACTTACAGTGGCAGCTAGAGATCAAAAACCAATTCTTTTAGTGTCTGAGCAAGCAGTGCAAAATGCTTCGATACTTGAAAAACTGGGTAAACAATTTAGTGTTTCAGAAATAAATGGTGAGACTTGGGCAAACAGTGATCTCATTTCAAAGGCTGAATACTTATGGATTCATTTCGATTTTAGACTGACTGATTCCATTTTGAGCATGCTCCCTATGTGCAAACTTGTCTTAACAACTACAACAGGCTTAACTCACATTAGCGAAGGCGCAAAGAATTCACTCGGGGACAGACTCGTATGCCTGACTAGATTTCGGGATGAATTAATGAAAGTGACGAGTACCGCCGAACTCGCCTTGCATTTCCTATTCCATAGCCAACTGGAGCTCGAATCGGTTTTCACTGAAGTCCGCCGCGGAATTTGGTCTAGAGAGAACAATTTGCGCCAGAAGCAAATCTCAAACCTGAAAGTTGGCGTTATCGGCTTGGGTCGATTGGGCAGACTTTTCGCGGATACAGCAAGTGCGCTTGGAGCTCAAATTTATTTCTGTGAATTAGAAACTAACAAAATAGCTGAGGGCATGAAAAAAGGATTTGTCTACGTGAAATCCGTTGATGAGCTATGCGATATTGCTGATGTAGTATCAATTCATGCAAGCGTTAATAATTTAACCTCACCAATAATCACTGAAGAAATCCTTAAAAGTATTAATTCAAGTTTTATTCTAATCAACACATCCCGATCATGCCTCGTGGATGAAAATGCAATTATAGGTGCAATGAAATCAGGAACCATTTTCAAATATTATGCTGATGTACTTGGATTTGAAGACGAAGATGCGTCGCTTCAGGAATCGGTCATTTGGAAAGAATCCCAGTCCAACAATCGAATTTATTTAACTCCGCACATTGGTGGCGCGACGTTAGAGGCGATGGATTACTGCGAGAACCTTCTATTCAATGAATTGATCCGTAAACTTGAGTTCCAGTAATATGCGAACCAAGGTTTTGCTTGTTGTTTCAACATCATTCCATATGAGAAGTGTTTTGGATTCAGGACTTCTTGCTGGTATGTCCGAGTCATTTGAAATAGTTCTCGCCATAGAAAAGAAACTACTTCCTGAGTTTCCACCGATTGAAGAACGCATGGTTTATTTCTCTACTTCACATCTGAATCACAAGATTACGAACCTCTTGATGGATTCAGGAACATGGAAATATAGAAATAGATCAAGCTCTTTCCGATACAGGATAAAGCGAAGACTAGTCGGAGATATTTCCTTTAATGAACTAAGTCGAGTAAGTAAAGCCAAACAGCCATTTCGGTTTGCAAAAAATCTGGCAAGTTATTTTTTGCTCGGAAATTTATTGTCAAATTATCTACTTCGAAAATTGCACCGTGTTGCTCAGGAGCGTGAGTATCAAACCCGCAATATTTTAATTGAGACAAAACCTGACATTGTCCTAATTTGGTCGCAAACTCTAGATCCAGCGTCTTCTTCTTTCATTCACCATTCAAGAGAATTTGCTCTCCCCCACGTTTTGATTGCTGACAATTGGGATAATCTCTTTAGCAAGACGGTGTTTCCAATCAAACCAGATTTAGTTGGTTGTTTTGGAGTGCAGAGTGCAGAGTTTGGTTCCCAATTACATGATATTCCTAAGAATCGATTTGTGGTCCTTGGAAGTGCTCGCTTTGATGTATACCGAAATTTGCCAAAGGTAAATTCAAGGCAATTGATAATTTTTGCTGGTTCATCAATGCCAAAAGATGATGAGACTATTTTGAGATTAATGGATCAGGTAAGAGCGGACACAAATTCTCAAACGTCCTCTCGACAGCTGAGTTGGAGATATAGGCCGCATCCGGTTCCTCAGCATTCGGTACCTACATTTGTTGAATCTTTTCCGAATTTCGAATTTACCAATCGGTCAAATCAAATTAGGGAAAATCGATGGCCGGAATTGACTGACTCAGTGGTAGAACTCTCAAATACAAGAGTGGCCATCTGCATGCCCACCTCCTACATCCTTGAGGCATTGGTATGTGAAGTGCCCGTCATAATTCCGGTTTTCAAGGAAATGGTCGGGCTCACAAGTTCTAAATCACTAATGGATTCACTCGCCCACCTCAGAGGAATTGAGAAATTACCTGGTGTATTTGTTGCCAATTCACCTTCAGAGTTCAAAGACCAACTCTCCAAATTACTGGAGGAGGATCTCCGAATTACCCCGTCTGAAAACCTGGATTATTTTGTAAATTGGAGTCAAGGTTCATTCCTCGAAAATTTAACTTCAATGATTGAGGGTGTAACGAATAGGCAGCCTGGCCCCAACGTCTAAAACAGCAATTTGTCCGTTTTGTCTGCTTCCCGCGACATTCTAGGATGGGATTCGTAGAAGTGGATAGAGTCAGCGACGGCTGAGCTCTGCAACACAAGACCGGTCAATAAGGGATTCAAAAAGTGGCGCTTAGCGTATGGACAGTTGCTGAACTGGGGGCTTTTTACACTGAGCACCGTTCAGAGCTACTCGCGCATGCCAATCGTGTACTGAAGGATTCAGCAAAGGCTGAAGAGATCACCCAAGACTCACTTATCAAGTTCATGCTCGCTGCCCCTGAGCTTGAGTCTGAGGGACATGCTCTCTCTTATCTTCACCGAACCATTGAAAACCTCTGCATTGACTACTTCCGCATGGAAGGTCGACGTCCAAATCTGGTAGTAATTGATGACGCCCAAGCTGAGGTTGAGGCCACTTGGCAAGTATCGGGAGATCACTCAGAGGTTATTTCTCAGGCTGAAGATGTGGCGATTATTCGACAAGCTTTGGCACTTCTTTCTCCTGCCGAGCGCGCAGCGCTTGTTATGTGGGAGATGGAAGGACGTTCTACAGAAGAGATTGCCGCAGAGCTTGGAATCAAGGAATCTGCAGTGCGCCATACAGTTTCCCGCGCTCGCGCTTCCCTGCGCCGAGTGCTTTCAGAACTTGTTATCGATCAAGAGCGTGGCCTCACAGCTCTCGATATGCTTTCAACCACCTATAAGAAGGCCTCTGAGCTAGCTGCCCAGTCTTCGAAGGTCGCACTCTCCTTACTATTAGTGGTAACTGCTTTCCTTGGATTTAACTCAATGACTGGGCGTGAAGGCGTGGTTCCCGTGGCTTCGATTCAGGAGTCGACTGCGTCTGTGGCTGGATCTAAGTCATCTGAGTCTGCAGTTCCTGCACCATCTATCTCTATGCCAGCCAAGAAGTCATCAACTATGGTCTCTGGTGTTTATGTTAAGAGTGGCAAAGTTGCTTCCTGGCCTGGCCTTGACGAAGAAGGCGTTCCAACAGCTTTTACTGTTTCAGGTGAAAAGGGTCCAATCGGGAAAATCCGCGTTAACCGCAATACTCCGGTAGCGACCGAGCAAGGCACAATATTGGCCACCCAGGCCATCACATCTGTGGGTGGACCAAACGTGATGATCGATCAGACCATCACAGTCGATGGCAACGGCACAAAGTATGAGGT